>Ga0233403_10000667_pt1 | contig 16266 bp, 14 predicted proteins | sample Na_oxic_1_MG_FD_179866 | JGI IMG/M metagenome (GOLD analysis project Ga0233403, IMG submission 179866) | Seawater microbial communities from Saanich Inlet, British Columbia, Canada - Na_oxic_1_MG | ecosystem: Environmental > Aquatic > Marine > Inlet | place: Canada: British Columbia | collected...
CACCGATCAAAATTTACCACCTAATAAAATCCAAAAAAGTGCTTTTGTGCATGGACTTCTGGTGTCATCACTACTTTTCATTTTTTTGAACCAAGTCGTATCGAATCAAGCAGAAAAAATTGATCGCGTTTATGTTGAGAAACTCAATAATTTGGTTCTCGAAGTTGCCGGACAAACCGCTGTCACTTTAAAAGAACTTGAACAAAAAGTTGAGGAACTTGGGCAAGCACCTTATTCTGTAGATTCTGCATTTGAGAGCGAACTCTATGAAAATCCAAAAGTTCAAGAAGTTCCAAAACTAGAGCCACAATGTGCCCCTAAATCAGAAATCCTCAAATCTAAAAAAAGAGATTTTTTTATTTTATCATCTTATGCAATGTCTGAATCAACGACATGTTTACCCATTAAAATGGTACGTCAAAAAGATGTGATTCCGCCAATGGGAGAATTCTTTGTTAATATTTTGAGACATTCTGATTCCGTTGAAAAACACATTTTTGTTGTGGAAGAAGTCCGTGATAGAGATAAAGCTATTCAAATGGTGCAAAATCTGAATGCGTTGATTACAAGGGTTGCGACTGATAAATCAACATTTCTTCCTCAAGCTTATATTATTATGCCGATCAATACTGGGGAATTTTATGTAACAGTGGGATGGTTGAATTCGTTAAATGATGTGAAACAAATGAAGCGGTTCCTACAAACTTCTGCCATTGAAATGTTATTAACCAGCGATGAAAAAATAGATGAACGATCTATTGAGATGGCACAGCTTTTATTGAATGGATACATCCTGCAAGCACCAGAATTATTTTTGCCTAACTCAGAAAAGGCAAAAAAGTGGGAACAACAGGGACTAAATGACTTAATTCATGAACAATTTTACAAAGCGCGTCGCAGTTTTGAAAAAGCTTATGAGGCTGATCCTCAACACTATAATGCGAATATCATGAAGAATATATTACGAAAAAAAGAGAAAAATCTGATTAATTCTTCAACTCGTCAACAAGCCAAAAGGGAAGTATATAATAAAGTCTTAGAAAGGTATTTTTGGAAAATGCCTTCTCACCTTCGAGAAAAAATTAAGTCATTATCTTAATTCTTGAGTGTTGAATGGAAATATACTGTTCGCCTTTGAATTTTGTGAAAATCTAAAATGTCGAAGAAATCCGATTTCTTCAAGAAATCGGATTTTTCTTGATTCAAAAATTTCACTGATTTGAAGTACGCTCAGTATAGTTAATGGTGAATAACGAATGATGAATTATTAATTCATGCTATAGATGTTCAGGAAAATCATTTCACTAAAGAGGGCGAACACGCAGATTCGCTCCTATATCATGCCTGTAGGCGAACACGCAGGTTCGCCCTTTTGAAAATAATTATCTGAAAAACTATAGCTCCAAAGCTCCAATCTCCATTTAAATATCCCCAACAGCATATACCCAAAAATACCCGTAATCGCCAAGATATTTCATGCCATAGCGGCTTGGATTTCGTCTTATTTTGGCTTGCTCTTGTTTTGGGATTCTGTATCTTTGCTTGTTATATCCATTTTTAAGCATTAAAAAATACCCAGGACCACGTATCTGTGAGATGGATTTCACTCGTCGGATATTATTAAACTGATAGCCTGAGTAGTATCGTAGCCTTCTATCAATGTTTTTATCTGCTAGGTAAACTTTGTGATTACCTATTTCAGATAAAATTCTGGTAGAGGCACTTTTTTGAATATGCTGACGCTTGTGAAAAGGTTCTATATTATTACTCGTCAACACTAAATGCGTCATCACGATGGAAATAACGATGAATGATTTCGCCATTATACTCATTTTATTTGAGAGTTTATCGGTCGGTAATTGCAAAATAGCCCAGGCTAAACAAGCTGATAAGGGTAAGACGAATACGATGGCATAACGAATATTGCGAATTAAGGTGGTATAAGGTTCGATAGAAGTAGGCGTGAAACTCATCAAGCAAAAATAAGCGAGGAACCATAAGGCGAAAAAGCCGGCGGCTTTTTGACGGGATGCCAGGCTATACCAAAAAGCGACTAGTGCAGCCGGTATACCGAAGTAACCGAGTAGACCGAAATAGGTCCAGTTTGCAAAGCCTTCTTTTAAAAATAAGGTTCTCATATAAAAGAACAGGTCTTTCGGATCGACACCATCGAGGTTAGCTTGAAATTTGATGACGGATTGACTTTGTGCGAGCCGATGTAAAAAATCACCCTGGACTTGCCAGAAAACCAAACCTTGTATCACGAGCGGAATTAATGAGATAGCGGCTATTAAGCTTAACATTAATATCGTGCGTAACTTGAATCCACGCATAGCCATTAAAAAAATAGCCACAATTGGGGCAATAAATAAGCCGGTTATTCTAGTCATCGTTACTAAGCCAATAAATAACCCACATAGCGCATAGTCTTGCCATTTATCATTGTTGAGGGCCCTTTGTAAAAAGAAAATACTCGCTAATGTGCAACATTCTAAAAAGGCGGCGACTTGCAAAACATTGGCATAAATCAGGACGACGGGAACAGAACTATAAATAAGCGTCGCAACAATCGCATGGTTTCGATCAAGTGCATTCTCAACAATTCGGAACGCAAAAAATATACTTAGCATAGAAGCTAATGTTGGCATTAATAAGCTAGTGATGTCATTAGTGCCAAACAGTTTATAAAGCAAAGCCGTTGGGTAAAAAACCAGCCAGCGCACATCAAATATGAAATGCGCTTCAAAGTTACCATTGGCTACTCGATTGGCGAGTTCGGTATAGTAAAGGTCATCGCCTTCAGCTAAACCAATAAAATGGAATAACTTTAAGCCTAATGCCCAAAACAAAAGAATCATTAAGGCATTATTTTTGGCTTGAATAATTGGTAGAAATTTTGAAGTGTTGGGTAGATTCATTTGATTCATGATAAATATTTAAATTGATTCTGAGCGTGGGAACGAGAAAAAAATAATTGATTGGCGTTTGGAGTCACTTATGAATTATTTTATCACATAAAAAAAGCCCCAAGGCATATTAACGCCAAGGGGCTTTTTGTTCTGGTGTTCTGGTTCCAACGCTCCTGCGTTGGAACCTATACCGTGACGCTCCTGCGTCACTCCTTTGATTAACTATTCTTATTGCAATTTTATAATAGACAAAAATATACTGATAAGTTGTTCTATTTCTTTAAGATAATATTCATCTACATCAATATAGGCTTTATTTTCTAATAACTTAATAAATTTCCACGTGGTGCCAGTTGTTACCACACCATAGACATAAGGCAAATGATTATTTTCTCTCTCATTGAAAATAGTTGCTGCATACATTGTTGCGATACATTGCCCAAAGCCCTGAATAATATTTTCTTTTTTAGCTTCAACAATGGTAACTATTGGGGCTGTGATATAAAATTGTTCCGAATTTAAACTAATAATATAATCACATTGACCATCCAATTCTGCATCAATATCAACGGTAAAAGTAGAACCTGAAAATAAACTGATTTTATTGTCCAAAATTTTACGCAACTCTGCCATTATGGGCGCAATAATCCATTCAGAACGAGATTTTTCGGTATTGATAGATAGAGCTAAAGGCGCAAATTCTTTGAGTGTTGTTTGCAGATAATCACTGATAGCGAATGGTTCAATATTGGTAAATAAATGTTTATCTTCAATGACTTGTATATTAAGCTTGCTTTTAACATCTTTCAAAGAGAATTTACTATAAGCCATGATTTTCTAATATATATTGTAGATGCTTGGTCTCAATTTAAGGTCAATACCCCATTCAAAAATAGCATAAGCCAATTAGATGAGTAATAACGTAACCCGACATGAACTGGTTCCAACGCTCCAGCGTTGGAACCCATATCGTGACGCTCCTGCGTCACTCCTTAATTTTACTTATTGAATTTCCACTAAAATCTCTCGCCTTGAACTGGTTCCAACGCTCCTGCGTTGGAACCCATATCGTGACGCTCTGCGTCACTCCTTAATTTTACTTATTGAATTTCCACTAAAATCTCTCGCCTTTGAGCCGTTATCACAGTAACAGTGCCATCATCATGAATGTTGATTTGGCTCTTGCGATTACGCTTGGCTTGTTTGATGGTTATAATTTCAATCGTTACTAAGCGCGTCCCATCAACCATCACGTCCAGTTTGCCAGATTCTTGATTTTGGACTAATGCCCACTCATTGGCTTGCATGTCTGGCAAGTCGTTGATTTGGTTTAAGAGACTTGGGCCATCGGTGACAACATCGGTGGTCAAGTCGATGCCAGCGTCGGTTGATAAAACTTCGGTTAAGTCAACTGCTTCTGGAATTGAGGCGTTATCCGCAAAACGGACTCCTTCACCAAAGATCACGTTTTCAGCCAATTCACAATCGGCACCAATGATCACGTTGGCAAGTTCTGCTTTGCGGATTTTAACCGCGTTGAGCTTGGCTTCGCCATCAGCATGGCCCTTAATTGGGCCCGTTAGTTGGCCCCCGTTGATGATGGTTTCCGGTTGCAAGCTGACATTTTCTAAAATGCCCAAACCTAAATTGCTGTCACTGTTGATGGTAATTGTACCCGCCAATTGACCACCGTTTATTTCAGCACCCACAAATTCTATATCGGTGATGATGCCCTCATTAATGATGTAACCTGTGACCAAGCCACCCATTATTTGGCCCGTTGCTAAGACGGTGACATTGGAAATTCGTCCATCATTAGTGACACGACCACCAATTTTCCCGCCAACCACTGAACCTTTGGTATCAATATGACGATCATAGAGAATTTGCCCATGATTATCACACGGTTTCGATATGGGATTGCCTAAATACTCACATAACGGCAATCCAGTTGACGGTGCCGGTACAGTGACCGTTTTGGGTAATGCGTCTAACACCAAGAAGGGCCCAATTTGGTCTTCTTCAGCAATTTCATCACCAGTGGTAACGATAACATCATGCAATCCCAGAAGAGCCGTATCACGAATATCAATCTCAGCTTCTAAGAATGTGTTGCTGTGAACTTTGATTTGACGAACCACAATCCCGTCATCATCAAAACTCAATTGCGAGTCGCTTTGCTTGAAATGCGTATTGGCACCATAAATCAACACAGTAATCGCAGATTGATCCCGAACTTCGCGGGTAGGCGTAACGCTCAAAATGGTTGGTGTTTCAGGGGTTTCTACGACTTCAAGCACACCAACGCCGGACACCGTTTCAGTTTGTCCATTGACCTTGGTTTTTATGGTCACGTCATAATGGCCCAATGCTGTGTTTTTCGGTATCGTGATGTTGACAATCATGCGACTCGGCGACAACACACTACTGCTATTAACACGGATGCCACCACCGATTTGGATATTTCCAAGACTTGATTCGTTAAATTGCGAACCCGTCGCGGTCATGTCTAAATCCAAGGTACTTCCTTGTGGGGCCCCCGTTGGTAACAGGGCCGTTATCGTGGGCCGTGTTGCACTGGCAATCAGATTACTGGCACGAAGGCGATAATTTTGTTGCCACGCTTCTGAATCCTGATTGTCCCGTTCAATGATATTGAGGCTACTGCCATTGCCGACTTCTCGCACGATCCGTGAATAGACTTCGACTGAACGTTCAAAATGCTCGCTACCCAGCCGTTTCTTTTTGCGGGTTAATTCCTTATCGACACAGTAAGCTTCGGTTAACAGAATCTCAATCTTGAGTTCTTGTTGACGCAATTTTTCAATCAAGGCAGTGAGTTCCTCATAACCCTCATGAGGTGGAGCATCGGTGGCAAAAAATAAGGTCCCACCCGGTGCAATGGTATCTGCGACTTGATTGAGCGCCACAACCGAATCCTCCGCACAATCGTCACCCCCTTTAGCTTCTAATTGGTTGACTTCAGTCAATAAAGCGTCAAGATGCGGGGTGCTGATTTTGAGATGAATTTCGTCCTTATCTTTAAATGTCAACAGACAGGAATAAGGTGCCGATTCATTCTCTTGTAGCGTTTCAATTTCAGCAACCAAGCTGTCACGAATACCGTCAATTTCGTCTTTCATCGAACCCGTATCATCGATCACAAAACACAGCGTTGGACGTTGCTCTGGTTCAACTTCGGTTGGAGTCGTAGAAACCAACGTTAATTGCGCTTTGGGATTTTCCTCATCAACGGTAACTTCTTGAGATTCAAAGTTGTAACCGTCTTTACTGGCATTGAGGGTATAAGTACCGGCTTCAAGCCCGTCGATTTGGTAATGACCTTCATCATCGGTAGTTGTTTCTTGTCCGTTGACTTCTACTAATACGTCAGCAAGTGGTTCGCTGGATTCGTTTTGGACATAACCCTCAACTTGATAACTTTCCGCTAAATTTTCAACGCTAATCAGATTACCAGCCGGATCATAAACATAGTTAATGACTTGCCCTGAATTGTAGGTAACAGAGGTTAGACGATGGAGTTTGTCATAAGTATAGGTAGCTGCATAACTTGAAGTGGTTAAGATTAAACCAATCACAGCTATTGCCGTTTTTGAGTAAAATTGAGCCAAAAGGTTCATAATTTTTACCTCCTTTTTTGAAAATCAAAATTAAACACCAAAACTTTTTGTTGGAATCAGAATTTAAAATTTTAAGAATTAACAGAATGAAAAACCAGTAATCTAATGATATTATTTTGAAAATTATTAAATTCTGTCAATTCTGATTCAGACAATTAAGATGGGTTTAACGAAGAACTACCCATTTTCGCAGCTCGTTTTAAAAGCATTCTTTAAGGGAGAAATGTAGGGCTTAGGTGGAAATGAAACCAATTGGTGTCCACTCACTTTTTCTTGTGCTTTTAAATCACGATAAATAGCGTCTAAGTCAAAATTAAATTGAGCTGCGTAATCTATTCTATTTTTTTGAATTTCTTCAATAATTTCATCTTCCCACATAATTTATTCCTCAATGAGTTCTTCTGGTGTACAAATGATTGGAGATTCATGTCCTTTTAAACGACAAAATACTTCCCTCTTATGACGCATTGTGGCATTAGCTATATGTTTGCAATTCCAAGTGAGAAGATAATCCATACCATTAAGTGTTGCGATTGCAATATGTAGTGCGTCTTCACTGGCTTTTTTAGGAATGAGTTGATTGTCTATCCATTCCTGTGCCAATCCAATCGCCGGATAATTAAGTTCTAACAATGGAATATTTTTGAGAATTTCCAATCGTTTTTGTGCTGCATTCTGATCGCCCCGACTCGCTTCTTGGATAACTAATTGTGAAGTGAATAAAGCAAATTTGTCATGTTGATTTTGCCACCACTCTTGGGTTAATTGTTGGTGTGCCGCTGTGACTAGATTTTTGCTAAGTCGAGCCGTCAAATAGCTGACAATAGAAGTTTCAAGATAAACAGTTGGTTTTTCATTCATAAAATAGGATTGATAATTCAGAATAAAAGTACAACGGATTAAAAAATAAACGGATTAAAACCAAAGAACCAATCCGTTTAGTCCGCAAATCCGTTGTACTCAATTTTTGAACAAGATTACACGGATTTAAGGATTAACAGGATTGGTACCAAGTCGGTTATGTTTTTAATCCTGTTAATCCTTTAATCCGTGTAATCATGTTCAGACAAAATGGCCTGCAAGCGGGCGGATAGTAAAAAGCTCACATTGAGTTCCGTTCCGACAGCAATTATACCCCATTTTGCTTATATTTACTGAGTTATAGAGGGCAAAAAATCACTTAATTGTTGCCCTTGTAATAATCCTTCTATATTTGCAAAATGCTTGTCATAACTGAGTAAAGTTAAATGGTATTGCATAGCCGTTGCTGCAATCCACATATCATTGGTTGGAATTGGTTTGCCCTTGTTTCGGAGTTGTTTATAAATCATGGCATAGTATTTTGCAGTCACTTCATCCGAGGTGAATAATTTAATTCGAGGCGTTTCTAAAAATCGGTTTAATTCCTGTTGATTTTCGACTTCTCGATTACCTACTGAAAAGCCGGCGAGTCATTCACCCAAGACGATGTTATTGATGCCAATGGTTTGTGCATAACGTAAGATTTCAAGCGTTTGTGGGTTACCGCGTTTAAATTCAACATAAGCATTCGTATCTATTAAGATTTCTATTAACACCATAATTCCTCATCTATTTGTGAAAAATCAGATAATGTTGATAGAAATTCATTGCTTTGTTGTTCTGTCCACGTACCAGAAAGTGCCTCTAAATCCTGGTAAATGGGTTGCAATAATCGCTGATAATCCGCCATAGTCAGTAACACAAATTCGGCTTGATTTTGTTTAATAATTTGAGTGCCATATTTTTTAGCGTTTTCAATAATGTCATGAAAATGAGTTTGTGTATCTTGTAGTTGCCAAACTTGATTCATAGTTCACTCCAATATTGTCTGAATCAGGATTCACAGGATTTCCAGGATTTTCAGGATTAAAACCACCATAATGTTTTGATTTCATCCTGTAAATCCTGCGAATCCTGGAAATCCTGATTCAGACAATTGAATGGAGGGCAAACAAAAAGACGTTAGCTCACTTCATTTTATTCACAAGAAAGAACTTCATCTATCTTAGAATTTATCTCGCCCAAGTTCTTGTTAATTTCTTCTTGAAGTTTTTCATCTATGATTTTATTGATTTCATCTTGATCAACATACCCAACATTTACTGCTAACTTCTCATACCACTTTGCTTGTTTTGGAAATTCTTCTTTAAACCTAGGTACCGCAAATTTTTCTCTCAGATATGATTTAACTGGAGCACTATTTGCGAACATCTTTACCCCCTTTTTTAAGCCTATTTTAGTAACTCCAACAAGTGTAGGCGAATTAAAGGGATAAACTTTGCTTTTAGCAGTTGGCTGACCACTAAAAGGGTAATAAGTAGGCCAACTTAATGTTCGTTGAATCTCATTAACAGGGTATTGATTCAAATCCCTAAGCAAACGGTAATATTCTGCATCAACCGTATTTGCAAAATGTTGGCAATTCTGACACTGTAGACTGTAATCTGTTCCATTCCAAAGAGGTGTCACCCGTCGTTCTGCTAATCTTAAAATCCCATCATCTCTGTAACCATTAGGTACATTTTCAGATTGACCTAAAAGTTCTTGAGGAGCATTATCAGACCTAACTAATCCATCACGATAATAGCCAAAATCTCTACCATCATTGTACAAAAAGCGATCATGATGAAGAGGGCCAGCCGTGGTATTTTGAAGTGCTTGATTATCTAAGGGTCTCTCTTGTCGCCACGCTAAACCCAAAGGATCAATTCTCATAATCGGATTCCCAGTCACATAAGCATACCGATTCAAGCTCTGCCCATCACCAACATTTCCCAACAACACATCCTGATTCACAAACCGCCGAATCTCTGGGCTGTAATACCTGGCTCGCATGTAATACAAGCCGTTGGTATCTGTCATTACGCCATCACGCCCATTATACAAAAACGGGGTATCGGAGGAGCCTTCGTGATTAACTAATTGGGCAAAGGCAGAATATTGGAAGCGATCAACCACAGTACCAACACTATTCGTCAACGCCACCGTACTGCCACGCAAATCATAGTGATAAGCTTGATAGTTGCCATTGGTTTCTTCGCCAATTAAGCCTAAACCATAGACATAATAGGTTGGAGTGCCATCGGGAGCGGTTTTTACCAATACTTGACTCAACACCGCTTGAGGGTTAATGACATAACGAGTTGCGTCCACGGCAATGCGCTGATTCTCCGCATCATAGCGATAAACTGTATTGCCAACTTGGGTCAGCCGATTGCGCGAATCAAAACTCGCTGCTGTCAATGCGTCAGACAGTGGAATCTTTTCCATATTGCCATCTGCATCATAAGGCACTGTTTTATCAGCATAAGTATCTAACCGATTAGCGGTACTATAAGTCATCTGCACCGATGGCAACGGAAATGGCTCCAGTGTCGGGGTGAACTTTTCTTCTGTGATATTGCCAGCCGCATCGTAACTAAAATCAAATTGACTGATCACTTCACCATTGCTCGCCACATCTTTTTGTTGCACTAACTGCCCGGCAACATGATAAGTGCGTGTCAAACTGCTACCATTAGGACGTTCAACCTTGATGAGACGACCATTAGTATCATAACGATAACCCGTGACTCATCCCGACAAATCCGTGACTTTGCTTAATTGGTTCACCGCATCATACTCATACTGCACCGCTTTACCGTTTGGATAAGTCAGCGTCACCAAATTACCCACCGCATCGTAGGCATATTGAATAATATGGCCTTGACTATCGGTGTATTTGACCACCCGATCTAATTTGTCATACTCGCGAGTGATAGTGCCATTCTTATCCGTCACCGTTAGCACGTTATCATTCTTATCATAAGTATAAGACACCGTGCCATCGGGATCAGTCACTTGCGTCAAACGCCCTACAACATCATACTCAAATTGCCGCTTTTGCCCACGCGCATTGCTCATTTCGGTCAGCAAATCTCTGGCATTGTAGCGATAAGTGAGTTGACTGCCACTGGCTAAGGTTTCCGTTACTAACCGTCCACTTTTGTCAAAGCTAAACTGCGTTTGCTGATTATTGGGATCGGTCAATTGCGTCCGCTTGCCATTGGCATCAAAGTTTTGGGTACTTTTACCCTGTAGCGCGTCAATACTGGCGACTAACCGATTCAAACTATCATATTGAAACTCGGTAACACGATTAAGCGGATCGGTGGTGCGCGTCAAGCGATTGAGCTTATCATAAGCAAAGCTGACACTTCGATTAGTGGCATCGGTGACGGTGAGCGGATTATCCACTTTATCGTAAGTTATTGTTTTGACCGCATTACCTAACGCATCAAACTGTTTTAACAGATTATCCGCTTTGTCATAATCCAATTTCCGCGTCCGCCCTAACGCATCGGTGATACTGATTAAACGGCCCTTGGCATCATAACCGAGTTGCGTGGCACGATTGTTGGCATCAATCACCTGATTCAGTTGCCCATTGTTGTCATACTGATAACGAGTTTGTTTTCCGAGGGCATCCGTTTGGGTAATCAAATTGCTATTGTCATCATAAGCGCGGCGCGTGACATTTCCTTTGGCATCGGTGACGGTAAGCAAATGACCGTTTTGGTTGTATGTCATGCCAATAGTGCGATTTAATGGATCGGTCATGGCGATGGCCCGATTGAGCGCGTCATAACTCAAACGAGTCTCAGAACCATCAGCATCCGTGACACTTTCCACACGCCCAAGCACATCATACTTCAAGGTTTGAGTCTGCCCTTCTGCATCCGTGATAGTCAGCGGTAAATCGTTGGCATCGTAAGTGATTTTGCGCGTACCGCTTAATGGATTCGTGGCACTGATTAAACGGCCCTTGGCATCGTAGCTCAATTGCGTGACACCATTGTTGGCATCAATCACCTTAATCAGTCGATCTTCACCATCATATTGATATTGGGTGACATTGCCAAGCACATCGGTTTGGCTAATCAAATCGCCATTACCATCATAACTATTGCGGGTGATATTGCCATTAGCATCCGTGAGCGTGAGCAAATTATCGCGGCTGTCATAAGTCATGCGCGTTGTACGATTTAACGGATCCGTGATTGCCACAATCCGATCCACCGTATCATAAGTCAAAGTAGTGGCATCCCCATTGGGAGCCGTAACTTTGATAACACGCCCGGCAGCATCATGGGCCAAAGTCTGCTTATTGCCATTCGGATCAGTCACACTAACGACACGCCCGGTTTGATATTGGTAAGTGGTTCTTTTACCAAGCAGGTTAGTCATCGTCAGCATTTGCCCAGATGAGTTATAAGTATAACGAGTGACTTTGCCTAACGGATTCGTTTGACTAATCAGGTTGTTATTGCCATCGTAGGCAAATAGCGTGATTTCGTTGAGAGCATTTTTTGAGCTAATGAGATTGTTATTGCCATCATAACTCAAATAGCTGGTACGATTAGCGGCGTTGGTAATAGTGCCTAAATTGCCCTGACTATCATAAGCAAAGCGCGTGGTATTGCCATTGGCATCGGTGGTACTCGCACGTTTGCCGTTGGTATAACCGTAACGTACCGTTTTACCCGATTCATTTTTCAGACTGAGCAGTTGATAATCATCATCGTAAGTATAGACACGAGTATTACCATTACGATTTGTAACGGTGGTGATGATTTTGCCGGGTTGAGTGTTTTCGTCATAGCTAAAACGAAAAACTTGATTACTGTTGATACTATCATCTTGTGTGACGATCCTACCCTCAGCATCGTATGTATTACGAAACAACAGCACACCATCGGCGTTGGTTGCGGTCAAAGTTTGCCCAAGCGAGTTATAACTATAAGTTGTTGTTTTGCCAGCCGCATCGGTAATGCTAGTCAAATTATAGTCGTTGTCATAGCCAAGGCGCACTTGCCGATTCAACGAATCCGTGACAGTTTCAAGTAAGCCTTTGTTATTATAAGCATATTTTAAAAATATGCCCGATACCGGCTCCGTGACTTGAGTGAGTTTACTGGTGTTATCATGCTTAAACGTCAGCGTTTGACCTTTTGGATTGCTGAGAGCTACGAGTAACCCGGTGCTATCAAATTCGTAAATGGTCTTGTTTTTACGTGATAGCATAAAACTGCCATCATCATTTTTGACCAATTTATCAAACAACGTCGCTAAATCAGATGAACTGTATTGTCCATTTTCACTTTTGGTAAAGGGATTAAAACGATTCGCTGACCAATGAACAATGACATCACCATTAGGAAGTTCTTCTAAATGGGTTTCAAAATGATCAATACTCCAACTCCTGCCTACTGGTCCTTCTTTTAATAACAATGAATGATATTTCAAGGTAAAGGAAATAGGCAAAACACCTTGTACTGTCAATAAAGTACGTTTAAGGGTTTGTGCGCCAGTAGCCGTATCAATCGGATCACCAATAAGATTTTGTTCACAACAAATTTCTTCGGGGTAAGTGCGTCCAATAATCTCCTCGGCAGTCGCATGATAACCCGTGTTTTTAGAGGCAAAGCTAACCGCCTTGACGGGTATCCACTTACGAATTTTGTTGCTGGGTGCATCAAGCTCATCATTAGCAACGGCCACCCATGTGGTGGAAGTTTCACGGGGATAGGTACGCATAAAAGTAACCGTACCACCGATTGAAGAGACCGTTTTGGTTTCCACATCACCTCGTCCGCTCCAATCCACTTGAATTTCCTTCAAGTTGTTATCCGGATCAGTAGCACGTAGCCTAATTGTATAAGATTGTCCTGCTTTAACTGTTGATGGTGCAGAAATAATTTCAATCTTAGGGCGGTGATTAGTTGGTAACGGTGCTGAACCAACTTGCCATAATTTTACTTTATTATCTGTACCACCTGATAAAGCAAATTGTCCATCGGGTGAAAAGGCAACGGAAAGCACTTGACCAAGATGTTGAAAAGAATGGATTTCTTGTCCTGTTGAAACACGCCATAATTTCACTATGCTATTACTACCTGATAAAGCAAACTGTCCATCAGGTGATAGAGCAACAGAATACACAGCCATAGAATGTCCACTAAAAGTACGAATTTCTTGACCTGTTGAAACACGCCATAACTTCAATTTGTGGTCATAACCACCTGACAAAATAAATTGTCCATCAGATGAAAAAGCGACTGAAGAGACCTTTCCACCTCCAGGAATGTTTTGAGGATGCCCATTAAAATTGCGAATTTCTTGTCCTGTTGATACTCTCCATAATTTTATTGTATGGTCATAACTACCTGATAAAGCATACTGTCCATCAGGCGAAAATCTCACTGCAATAATTAACTGAGAATGTCCGCTGAACGTGCGAATTTCTTGCCCTGTTGACACTTTCCACAATTTCATTGTCCTTTTTCCACCTGATAAAATAAACTGTCCATCAGGTGAAAAAACTGCTGAATACACATGACCAGAATAAAAAGTACGGATTTTTTGACCTGTTGATACGTTCCATAATTTCATGGTTTGATCATCATCACCTTGACTGCCAGATAAAGCCAATTGTCCGTCAGGTGAAAAGGTTGCAAAAGATACAAATTCAGAATTTTGTGGAAAACTTCTAATTTCCTTACCCGTCGATGTTTCCCATAATTTCATAGTTTTATCTGCACTACTAGACAAAACAAATTGTCCATCAGGACTAAAGGTAACACAATCTTCAAAACAGATTATCCCTGCATGTCCTTCAAAAGTGCGGATTGGTTCTGTGATTGTGTCTGCAAGTATCTCTTTATTGGGTACGGCAAACATAAAAATTAGACAAAACAAGGCACTTACCCACTGGGCAAGCGAGTTTCGCCATCGTTTTCGGGGGGGAGGCGAATTAATGTCCCAGGGCGGGACACGTTTTCGTCGTAATTTTGAGGTCATTATTATTTCTCCTCTTTGAACTGAAAAATGAGAAAGTGGGTTGATGATGGGTCATTATTTGGATGGCATTAAGTATTCGCCTTTTGATGGACAGAATAACAAATAAATCCGTCCTGCCAAAAGAATAAATGACCACTCATAAAGGAAAGATTATTATACGCTTATTAAATTTAATGGCCAAATTTTTTGAGAGGTCGGCATTTTGAGCTAGAAAAAATCAGGCTTTGGGGAGAAACCTGACCGGTTTTTTAAACCGGTCAGGTTTGTCCTTATAAGGATTTTCATTAGAAATTCCTATTTACTTGCTAATGGCGAATGAAAAATAGCAAATACCATAAGAGGTACTCAATAATATAGAGTGATTATTATACGCTTATTAAATTTAATGGCCAAATTTTTCGAGGTCGGTATAGTTTACCGGTTTTACGAGTGACACTGACAGTACAAATTTGTCACATTTTGAAATGATTACTGTTACATTGGTGTTACATTTTCCAATGAATCATTAACAATTATGGGAGGAAAGATAGGAGCCTCTTTATCTATTTTTCTGGTTCCAACACTACTGCAAAGGAATCCATCTGTGACGCTCCGCGTCACTCCTTTTTTCAAAATCATAACGAGAAAATATCACACTATCCCCTTAGTTGAGTGGATAAAACATTACCTTCCAATGAAGACGGGTTGCTAGAACGAGAAACTTTTTTCCAACCGTTTTTCATCTCTTTGGCTTTTAAATCTTCATAGATCGCCCACATATCATAATTAAATTGTTTGGCATGGGCTTCTCGGATTTGGTGAAGTTCTTCAATAATTGGGTCTTTCCACATTAGAGACTCTCCTTTCTTTAAATTTCTAAACCTTCTTGCTCGAAAAAAGATTCCAAGAGTTGATCCGCAGTAAAAAAACGAACCTTTGGTTGTCCTTTTAGTGTCAATGCAGAAGCCAGTTGTATCGCATCAAGGGTACGCAAACCGGCTGAACCATACTTCATTAATAATGCTTGGGCTTGTTGAATAACCTCATTATCAAGAAAAATCCACTGGAATTTGACATGATCTTGTTGAAAACAGGCAATCACTGCGTTTGCTGTGTCTGTATCAATTTCACCCGTTCTCGTTTTTTTCCAAATAGCCGAACGAAATTCTAACAGAGCCAATTCTGACAAATAGATATTCTCAACACTTTGAGACAATGCCGCAATCAAGGTATCTGTACCGGGTTCATTGTGGTACAGTTTCAATAAACTTGAAGTATCCAAAAAAGCGTTCATAACGCACTCCGCCGTTCTTCTATCAAAGTATCACTTAATGAACTTTTAACATTTTTAAGCATTTCTCTTGACTGTGCAAATGAAAATTGAGAAAGGTCTAATTTTTTAGCCATTTGCTTTTTCGGTTCTTCCAAAAAAGTCACTATCACTGTAATTGGTTCAGTAAAAGGCACTTTTTCTTTCAGAATTAATTGACCATTTTGATAGATTCCCTTAACAGCTAACATCAATTTTCTCCAATTTTTATTAAACAAAATATTAATTTCAAAACATAGCGCAAATCATTCAAATGGAGCGTAACAACACAATCAACTGAAATACAATCACTTTAAATATCGCGTGTCGGTTCTTAGCCAATTTAGAGGTTTAGGACAACGGATTAACGAAATAAACGGATTATCTTATGAATTTATCTCAATTTTCCCAATCTTCCATTTTCAAACTTTCAACTCGGCTAAATTCACGAGTATTATGCGTCACGGCACTGAGGTCCTTGAATGGGATTGCTTCTTAAGTATATAATAATAAAATATTTATAAAGAACACGGGAATGGGTTAGTAAAAAAGCGGTTTTTGGAGTCAA
>Ga0233403_10000668_pt1 | contig 16263 bp, 9 predicted proteins | sample Na_oxic_1_MG_FD_179866 | JGI IMG/M metagenome (GOLD analysis project Ga0233403, IMG submission 179866) | Seawater microbial communities from Saanich Inlet, British Columbia, Canada - Na_oxic_1_MG | ecosystem: Environmental > Aquatic > Marine > Inlet | place: Canada: British Columbia | collected...
TCTTCGATTTCTATGGCCCAGCTATTTCCGTTGATACGGCTAGTTCTTCTTCATTAGTGGCTTTTCATATCGCTTGCCAGAGTTTGCAGAATCATGAATGTAATTTAGCTCTCGCTTTAGGAGTTAACCTAATATTATCATCAGAATCAACTATTGCTTTTTCCAAAGCCGGTATGCTCTCCCCTGATGGACGTTGCAAGAGCTTTGATGTGTCGGCAAATGGTTATGCTCGGGGTGAAGGATGTGGAGTAGTTGTATTGAAACGTCTTGCAGATGCTTTGGCGAATGATGACAACATTTTGGCGGTGGTGCGTGGTACAGCCATCAATCAAGATGGGGCTTCAGATGGTTTGACTATTCCAAACCAACAAGCGCAGGAAGCGATTATCCGCAAAGCTTTGTCGGTTGCTGGCATCGAACCGACTGAAGTTTCATACATTGAAGCTCATGGTTCAGGCACATCAGTTGGGGATCCGATAGAAGGACAGGCCCTCCAAGCGGTATATAATGAAGGTGAATGCAAAAAACGTACTAATCATTTAATAGTTGGCTCAGTCAAAACCAATATAGGTCACTTAGAAGCCGCAGCCGGTATTGCCGGATTAATGAAAGTGGTTTTATCACTCCAACATGCCTACATTCCTCCCCACTTGAATTTTAAGGCGTTACCCCCCCAGTTAGCTAACTGGCAAGTGGTTATTCCCACAAATGGCTTGGCATGGGAAAAACCTGATAACGCACCTAGACGCGCTGGTGTTAGTTCTTTTGGTTTTAGCGGTACCAATGCGCATGTTATTGTGGAGGAAGCACCGGCTCGCCCAGCTAAAGTGGATGCAAAGGTTGAACGTCCAGCCCATATTCTGATTCTCAGTGCCAAAAATGAAACTGCTTTACGGGAACTGGCACAACGCTATGTTGTCTATCTGACGACTAATCCAAACACCCCATTAGCTGATATTTGTTTCACCGCTCATAGCGGACGGGCGCATTTTGAGCATCGTCTTGCAGTAGTGGCTGAGTCAAGCAAGGATTTGCATGAACAATTATCCGCTTTTGTTGCCGGGCAACCTGCCGTGCAGCTAATCAGTGGGCCGGTGAAATCACAAAAACGCCCTAAAATGGCTTTCCTGTTTACCGGGCAAGGCTCACAGTATGTTGGAATGGGACGTGAACTTTATGAAACCCAACCCACCTTTCGTCAAGCGATTGACCAATGTGATAAAATCCTGCACTCTACTTTGGAAAAACCATTGTTAGAGGTTTTGTATTCCACCTCTCAACCAGAAGAGGCTCTCGTTAACCAAACTATTTACCTTCAACCGGCTTTGTTTGCACTAGAATATGCACTTGCTAAATTGTGGAAATCTTGGGGGTTTGAACCAGATTATGTTTTGGGTCACAGTATTGGAGAATATGTGGCTGCTTGTGTTGCTGGTGTTTTTAGCCTAGAAGATGGACTTAAGTTAGTTGCCGAGCGAGGGCGACTGATGCAATCGACGGAACCTGGCGAGATGGTGGTTATTTCAATGGCTCCGGAAGAGGTAAAAGAAATAATACGTCCTCATGCAGATGCGGTATCAATTGCTGTCATTAATGGGCCACAAAATGTTGTTATTGCCGGGGAAAAATCGGCGGTACGTTCAGTTGTAGCAGCGTTGCCAGATGAAATTCAGACGACTAAGTTGGCGGTTTCCCACGCTTTTCACTCATCATTGATGGCTCCCATCCTGTCAGACTTTGAGCAAGCGGCTAGGCATAAGACTTTATCTATGCCCAGTATTGGTTTGGTTTCCAACGTGACCGGCCAATTAGAGCAGAAACTCATCACTGATCCCGCCTACTGGCGACGACATGTACAAGAAACGGTGCGTTTTGCGGACGGTATCGACACCTTGCAACAACAAGGGGTAGAGACTTTTATAGAGATTGGCCCCAAACCGATATTATCAGGCATGGGCCGTCGCTATATTTCAGAAGAAAAACTGTGGTTGCCAAGTTTACAACCTTCTTTTACTGATTGGCAAACTCTTTTGCACAGTTTAGCCGAACTTTATGTGCAAGGTTTCCCCATCAATTGGGCTGGGTTTGAGCAAGATTATGCCAATGCTCGTCAGCGCGTTGTCTTACCAAGCTATCCTTTCCAACGACAACGTTATTGGATCGATGAAAGTCATCACACCCTACCGATTTTTCAAAGTAGTGATGCACAGACTCATCTGGAAAGGCCACTATCTGTACCATCATCCAAAGAACCAGTAAAATCTACTAGCCAATCACTTGTTTTCCTAAATCGTCTTGCTCAGGTCACTTCTGATGAGCAACGGCGAGAGGAGATTATGAACTTTGTGCAAGACAAAATGCGCCAAATTATGCGCTTCAGTTCAAATCAAACATTGTCAGTAGAACGCTCGTTTAAAGAATTAGGGTTTGACTCGTTGATGAGTACGGAATTGATTGCACAGCTAGATCGTGAATTGAAAGTAAAGATTCCAATAGAACGGCTTATACGTGCAGATAATATTTATAATTTGACGACCATTTTACTGGATAATCTGGTCGTGTTGGAAACGGTTATCTTAGGTGAGCCAACTGCTGAGGTTTCCTTAACGAGCGATAACGATGAACAAAATGATGAGCCGAGTGATTTCCACGATGCGGCGGCGGAAATACCTCAAATCCACGCCATAGTGACGGAGCAACAGCAGCGCAAGCTCAAAATTGACGGACGCTGGATTTATGATTTTGCTTCTTGTAATTATCTCGGTTTAGACTTGCATCCCGAAGTCATAAAAGCCATTCCACCCGCCTTGGAAAAGTGGGGAGTTCATCCGAGTTGGACGCGAGCCGTCGCTTCGCCCGATATTTACGATGAGTTAGAACAAGCATTGGCAGACTTGATGCGTGCCCCATCCGTATTAGTCTTCCCGGCTGTCACTTTACTCCATGCTGGGGTCATTCCGGTTTTGGCCGGTTATGATGGGGTGATTTTCAAAGACATCTCCGCTCACCGTTCAATTTACGAGGCTTGTCAAATTGCTCAAATGAACGGAGCATCAGTGCTTGATTTTAAACATAATGATGTGACAGATTTAGAAGAGAAGTTAGCACAATTTCCAGTAAAATGTACTAAAATCATTGCTATTGATGGGGTTTATTCTATGTCCGGCAACTATCCGCCTTTGCCAGACTTTGCCCGTTTAGCCAAAACCTATAATGCATTAGTTTATATGGATGATGCCCATGGAATAGGTATTGTGGGAGAAAATCCCACCCCAGAAATGCCTTATGGTTACAAAGGTAACGGTATTGTTAACCACTTCGGCTTGGATTATGAGCAAGATAGGATGATTTATGTTGCGGGTTTGTCGAAATCGTACTCCTCGTTTGGTGCATTTATCACTTGCACTGATGAGGCTATAAAAAACAAATTCAAAACGGCTTCGACTTTTATTTTTTCAGGCCCCTCACCAGTAGCTAGTTTAGCCAGTGCCATCGCTGGACTCAAATTGAACCAAATTGAAGGGGAACAATGGCGACAGCAAGTTTATCGTTTGACCTATAAATTGGTCACAGAATCCAAAGGAATGGGCTTTGAAGTCGTCAATGAAAACTTTTTCCCGATTGTTGGCGTGGTTATTGGCAATACTAAACAAGTTATTGCGGCTTGCCATATTTTGTGGGAATATGGTATCCTCATAACTCCAGCAATTTTTCCAATTGTACCATTGGATAGGGGATTATTGCGATTTTCAATTACAGCAGCCAATACCGAACCAGAAATTGACCGCGCTTTGGAGTCTTTGCAAGCCGTGCGTAAGCAATTAAAATTGTCAGCTTAGTTTTAAACTAAGGCAACTCGCAAAAAATTAATATACCCAAAAAGGGGCACGGCAAGTGGGATTGCCCCTACAATATTTAATCATAGGGGCAATCCTTTATGGTTGCCTTTGGGTATATTAATTTTTTCGAGTTACCTAATATTAATGTGGGGTAAATATTATTATGAAACTACAAGGTGCAACCGTTGTTGTTACTGGTGCTAGTATGGGCATGGGACAAACCATTGCCCAAGCAATTGGGGCTAAGGGAGCAAGAATCGCCCTTGTTGGTCGGAATGTTGATGATTTGCGGAAAACTCAAGAAACAATCCAAAATTCAGGTGGCGAAGCGGAAGTTTTTATCACCGATCTACAAGATGCTCAGGCTCTTAACAAATTAGCAACAGATGTAGAGTCGCTATGGGGTTCGGTTGACATTTTAGCCAATATTGCCGGTGCATGGCATGATGAAAATCAGACCTATTTCGGCTGTCTACAAGATAGACCAGTTGAGGAAATAGACAAAGGCATTGATGTAAATCTTCGAGCCCCTATGCTACTCAGTCGTCTTTTCATTCCGGGAATGATTGCAAAGAAACAGGGGAAAATCATCAATCTTTCTGGTGTCTTCCCTGAATTTGGATATAAGCATATCCATTACTATGTGACAAAAACGGCGGTTGAGACACTGACAGTTGGACTTGCGACTGAATTGCGGAAACATAATATCCAAGTCAACTGCATGTCGCCAGGTGAAGTCAATACGAAACCTATACGACAGTTCTTCCCTGAGTATAAGGATAAAGCCATTAGTCCCAATGTTGTGGCTAATCTAGCTCTTTTTTTGTTGGAAAATGAGGCAGCTGATTATATCACTGGTGAGGTTATTGTTGTTGGTTATGACGGAACTTTTTGGGACTGGGATAAGTTCGCCTGATACTATTGATTTCAGATAGAGAAAAATACATTATGACAATCGAACAAACAACAACTTGCCCAGTCAATTCTCACAACGAATGGGACCCACTCGAAGAAGTTATCATTGGCAGCTTAGATGGGGCCATGTTTCCGGCTTGGAATGTGATTAATGAAGCGACTGTTCCATCAAGTGAGTGGGCTGCAATTGAAAAAAAGGTGGGTGGTGCCGGTGTCCCCTATGCACCGGAATTGGTGGAAGCCGCTCGTAAAGAGTTAACCGAGTTTATTCACATTTTGGAGGCGGAGGGGGTGAACATCCGTCACATTCAACCGGCAAATTATGGAGCTTCATTTGGCACACCCAATTGGCAAGTTTCGACTGGTTTTTGTGCGGCTAATCCCCGTGATCCATTCATGGTTATTGGCAATGAAATCCTTGAAACGCCTATGGCAGATCGAGGCCGTTATTTTGAGGCGTGGGCCTATCGAGAGTTGTTTAAAGAATATTTCAAAGCGGGTGCAAAATGGACAGCGGCTCCCAAACCACAACTATTAGATGAGTTGTATGACTGGGACTATACCGTTCCGTTAGCAGATGAACCAATGCGGTTTATGGTCACCGAGTTTGAACCAGTTTTTGATGCGGCTGACTTTGTACGCTGTGGGCGGGATATTTTCTGCCAACAGAGTAATGTGACTAACCATTTAGGTATTATGTGGCTACAACGCCATTTAGGGGATGGGTATCGAGTACATGAACTCCAATCTCTGTGTCCTGAAGCGATTCATATTGATACCACCTTTATGCCGTTAGCTGCGGGCAAAGTGTTAGTTAATCCCGAATACTTGGATGTTAATAAATTACCGAGTATTCTCAAAGAATGGGATATTCTAATTGCACCAGAGCCAGTGCCTCATCAATGTCCGCTAGGCATTGTCAGCCCTTGGGCAAGCATGAATGTATTAATGTTAGATGAAGAACGTATTGTTGTTGAAAAACGCCAAGAACCTTTGATTAAGGCATTAAAGGGTTGGGGTTTCAAGCCAATTCCTTGTTCGTTTGAAGCGTATTATCCGTTTTTAGGATCGTTTCATTGTGCCACGTTGGATATCCGCAGACAGGGCAAATTGCAGTCATACTTTAATAATTAAAGAGGTAAATAAGTTGTCTAATCATAATGACGCACTTAAAGGTGCAATCCAACCGTCGGACTGGAAGAAAATGCCTGCGGTGTTTTCTGACGGTAACTTATCAATTGCTGGTCATTCTGTTATGGAAGATTGGGAAGATTCTTACATGCAGGAATTAGCACAGATAGCAACAAGCAATAGTGGTGTTGTACTTGAGTTGGGATTTGGTCTTGGCATATCTGCCACTTATGTCCAACAGCAACCCATTGATAAGCATATTATCATTGAGGCAAATGATGAAGTCTTTGTCAAGTTGGAAGAATTTGCAAAAAAAGCACAACATGAAGTAGAACCGAAATTAGGTTTATGGGAAGAAGTAATTCCATCTATTCCAGATGCAAGTGTTGATGGAATTTTACTTGATACTTATCTAGCAAGCGAAGAAGATGAGAAATTTTACTGTTTTCCGTTTTTTAAACACGCTTACCGCATACTCAAAAAAGGGGGAATATTTACTTATTTTTCCTATGAAGCTTCTGATTTTTCACCTCAGCATCTTCAATCTTTACAAACGGCTGGATTTAGCAATATCCAGAAAAAAGTCTGTGCGCTTAATACGCCAGATGAATGTGTATACTGGAAAAGCAAAACCATGATTGCTCCTATTGTAAGGAAGTAATGGCAGTGACATGCTGGCGTTGGTTCAGAAACCAAGTTTTTTCAAAAAACTTGGTTTCTCGCAATCTCACATCACAAAATTCAAAGGCTATTTATGCAACAAGTTTTCAATATGAACGAAGAGGCTGTCAATAAGTTCTGGGAACTGTCGCTCAATCAAACGTTTATGATACCTTCTTATTTTGATTATCCGGTATATGATGATTTTTGCTATCAGTATATGTGTCAAGATAAGATTCGTATGAATTCCTATCAAACGGTCATAAACAAAACCGTGAAAAACAAGAAAGTGGTAGAAATCGGTACTGGAGCGACTTTTCCACTGGCTCAAATGTGTGTAGAAGCTGGGGCCGAAATTATCTATGCGATAGAAAGTGAGAAGAGTGCGGCACAAAAAGCCATCAACCTTATCTCCAAAAAAGGGCTTTCTGATAGAATCAAAGTAATTATTGGTGATTCTTCAGAAGTGGAGTTGCCTGAAAAGGTGGATGTTTGTTTATCTGAAATCATTGGTGGTATTGGTAGTTCTGAAGGGGCCATTGCTGTCCTTAAAGATTCAAAACGGTTTTTAAAAGAAGAAACTGGTATAATGATTCCGGCAAGATGTGTTACTCAAATTGCCCCCGTTTCTTTACCAGACAATCTTTACCAAGACGAATTTCTTGAAGAAATCATTAATCACCATAATCGTGCTTTTTACCAAGCAAAAGGCTATGAACACACATTTACTCGCTTTCTGTTCCATAATTTGCCTGAATCACATTTCTTAGCGTCATCACAAGTGTTTGAAGATATTCAATTTGATGGCCAACTAGAACCCAATTTTAGCTGCTCACTCTCTTTCCCTATTTCTTCAGAGGGTACTTTTAATGGCTTCTTATTATGGATTAATTTATATGTTGACTCAGCAACGATGATCAATGCCCTCAAAGATGGTACAAATTGGGCAACTATTTACCTTCCAAATCAAGGTGTTACAAAGGTTAAAAGCGGTGACGTGATTCAAACTGATTGTACTGTCAGACTGAGTAAAAATGGGATCAATCCAGATTATATTATCAAAGGCGGCGTTTTTAGGAATAACGATAAAATTCATGATATTGAAATAAATTCTTTATACTGAGAATTTTACCGGCACTTTCTTGAATAAGTGTGACCTCAATTTGGCATTGAAAGAATGGGTGTTTAAGCCCATTCCTTGTGCGTTTGAAAATTACTTTCCTTTTTTGGGGTCATTTCATTGTGCTACTTTGGATATTCGCAGACGGGGTGAATTGAAATCATATTTCTAAGAACAAGGAGAATTTTATGTATGTGATGGGAATTAATTCGGTATATCATGAATCGTCTGCTTGTTTGCTAAAAGATGGTGTAATTTTAGCGGCCGCCGAAGAGGAAAGATTCAATAGAATCAAACACGGAAAAAAACCGAGAGAAGACAATCCGGATGAACTGCCACTGAATGCGATTAATTACTGTTTGGAATCTACTGGAATAGCACTTAACGAATTAGAATATATTGGTTATTCGATGGATCCAAAGAAAATGCCACAAGGACCATATCCGGGTTTTGGAGAATGGGGAAGTTCGGCTGGCTTAGAAACATTTTGTAGAACAATTTATCAGGTGGCTGATAAATTAAGAGCAATGGGCTTCAAGGGTGAATTAAAATGGATCGATCACCATACTGCTCATGCCGCTTTTGCATTTTACGCTTCTCCTTTTCAAGAAGCGGCTGTCCTCGTTGTCGATGGCATCGCAGAAACAAGTACCACTTCGTTTTTTTCCGGTAAAAATAATCAACTAAAATTTTTGCAAGAAGTATCGTATCCTGCTTCTCTCGGTTTTCTTTGGGAATCCGTGTCACACTTGTTAGGGTTCAGTATCTATGATGCCGCGAAAGTAATGGGTTTAGCCGCTTATGGAAATCCTCAGCGTTATCTTAGTCATTTTAACAAGATTGTTAAAACGGTGCCAAATGGCAAATTTGAAATGGATAATGAGGTACTTCGCTTTGGTTCAATCGTTTATGATCCGCCTTCAGCGGATTGTCAAGGCTTGGAAACGTTATTTGCGCTCAAGAAAAGAGAGCATGATCAAAAATTTACACCAGCTTATGAGGATATTGCCGCTTCATTACAAGCCGTTACTGATGAAATCATGCTTCACATGACCAAGCATTTATATGACTGTGTTGGGTCTGATAACCTTTGTTTGGCAGGGGGAGTCACGTTAAATTGTGTGACTAATCGAATCGCGTTTGAAGAAACCCCTTTTGCTAATCTTTTTGTTCAACCGGCAGCGCATGACGCTGGTACGGCATTAGGTGCGGCATTTTTTATCTGGAATCATCTGTTGGATAATGAACAACGTCAACCGATGACTCATGCTTATTTAGGCCCCTCATTCACTGATTCTGAAATAGAGGCGGAACTGCAAGCGCATCGACTCAGCTACAAACACACGGTTCATATAGAAAGGGAAGTAGCCGAACTTATTGCCCAAAATAACATTGTTGGCTTCTTTCAAGGCCAGATGGAAATTGGCCCAAGAGCTTTGGGTAACAGAAGTTTGTTAGCGGACCCACGTCATCCGGACATGCGTGGAATATTAAATCGTAAAGTCAAACATCGAGAGTATTTTCGTCCATTGGCACCAAGTATACTGTATGAAGAAGCAAAAAATTGGTTTCATATTCAAAAAGAAACCTCGGCTGCTAACTTTATGTTGATGGCTTATCCGGTTAAAGAATCGGTCAAAGATAAAATTCCAGCGATTGTTCATGTGGATGGCACCAGCCGAATCCAGTCTGTTAAAAAAGAGACTAATCCCAGATACCACAAACTTATTTCTGAATTTTACCGGATCAGCGGTGTGCCTATCGTGTTGAACACTTCTTTCAATGACAGTGAACCCATTGTCTGTACGCCAAAAGATGCGATAAATACTTTTTTGAAAACCGAAATAGATTATCTTGCTCTGGGCAATTTTCTTGTCAGTAAAGCAGATAATCGTTAACGGACTCCAAAATATCCGAGAATGTGTACTTCAGTACTCAGATGAAGTTATCATAGAGAAAACAAGAGAACTGATAGCACTATAAATTAGTCGGTATAGTGCTATCCCCAATGATTCACAACGAGGATAATATAACAATATGTTACCAATTGGACTTTTATTTGTAGGTAGTGGTGCCGTGTATATTGGCGTAAAAGCATACAAAAAATTTATAGGAAAGACACCTTCGTTCTCAAATACTAATAAAAAAATAAAACTCTTAAAGGTCGAATCTGAGGAACCATTGCCTACGGATTTGCGTCAGCAACAAATAGCTGCTATTTCATCTTCTACCCCAGAGAATAGTGAAATCAGTGAATTTGACCAAGAGACTAAAGAGATTAACTACTATCTATCAATTTCGTCAATTGGACTAGGGCTTGCCGCAGCCGGTGCGTTGGTTTTCCCCCCCTTCGCTCTCCTAAGTGTGCCGGTGAGCATTTATGCCGGTTTGCCCATTTTCCAAATAGCTTATCAAAGTCTTTTCAAAGAACGCAAATTGAAGGTGGCAGTGCTTGATTCCATAGCCATCATGAGCGGACTTGTTACCGGCTACTACTTCGTAACTGCGTTTGCCGGTTTTATCTATTATGTAGCCGCAAAACTCTTAAGCAAAACCAGAAATAATACCCGAAAAACGCTGATTAATGTGTTTGCGGAACAACCACGTTTTGTTTGGTTGCTAAAAAATGGAACTGAACTAGAAATTCCACTTTCAGACTTGTGCAGAGATGATATTATTGTGGTTAATGCCGGGGAAATCATACCAGTAGATGGTATGATTACTGAGGGGATGGCTGCGATAGACCAACACGCGCTTACCGGTGAAGCCCAACCTGACGAAAAAGGAGTGGGTGATAAAGTGCTTGCTGCCACCATTGTGTTGACCGGTAGAATTTACATTCAAGTCGAAAAAACCGGTTCAGAAACCATTGCCGCCCAAATTGGTGAAATTCTCAATAGCACTTCCGAATTTGAGTTATCCCTCCAGACACGAGGCGAGCAAATGGCTGACAAAACGGTTCTGCCAATGTTAGCTACTAGTACTTTGGCCCTATTGACTTTAGGGGCTTATAGTTCCGTAGCCGTTCTCAGTGCCAATTTTGCAGAAGTTATAAGGGTTACAACCCCAATTGGTATGTTGAACTTTCTGAATTTAGCCTCTAAAGACAGTATTCTCATCAAAGATGGACGGTCTTTGGAATTACTTAATCAGGTGGACACCGTTGTTTTTGATAAAACCGGCACACTAACACTGGAACAACCTCATCTGGGTAATATTTATACGTGCAATGGAGTTAAAGAAAATGACTTATTGACTTACGCGGCGGCGGCTGAATACAAACAAAGTCATCCAATTGCGAAAGCCATTCTTCAAGCTGCCAACGAGCGTACTTTAAATTTGCCAGAGATTGATGACAGTCAGTATGAAATCGGGTACGGAATCAAAGTTAAAATAACTGAACAACTCATTCGAGTGGGCAGTATCCGTTTTATGGAGATGGAAGGCATTGCCATACCGGCTGAAATACATAAGCTACAACAGTCTAGCCATGAACAGGGTTACTCAACGATTTTTGTGGCTATTGATCAGCAACTAGGTGGGATGCTTGAATTGCAGCCCACGATTCGACCAGAAGCCAAACATATTATTCGTCAATTACGGCAACGCAACTTATCTATATATATTATTTCCGGAGATCATGAACATCCTACCAAACAGTTAGCCGAGGAACTGGGCATTGATCACTATTTTGCCAATACCTTACCCCAAGATAAGGCGAACAAAATTGAGCAATTGCAAAAAGAAGGTAAATCGGTTTGTTTTGTAGGGGATGGCATCAACGATTCCATTGCCCTTAAAAAAGCAAATGTGTCTATTTCCTTGCGTGGTGCTTCGACAGCGGCTACTGACACTGCTCAGGTTATTTTGATGGATCAAACTCTCACAAAACTTGACCATCTCTTTGAACTTGCTCAACATTTTGACAAAAATCAGAAAACTGGTTTGGCAACAACATTTGTACCCAGTGTACTTTGCGTGGGCGGTATATTTTTTCTACATTTTGGTATTTTTAGTGCCATAATGTTCTACAATATCAGTGCAATTGCTGGTATAGGCAATGCTTTGTTGCCTTTGCTAAACCGTCAAAAGAAATCTTCATTACCACACTTTAAGCAAACTCAAAAGGTATAGTTGTTCAAAAGGCTTTAGAAACCAACAGTTCCACTTTTTGGAAGGAACCCTTTCAATTCACGAAACCCACAAGAGCTTTAGTCACATTCTTATCTGATGAACGGGGTGTGTCCACCTTTTGTCTGAATCCGGATTTTTTGGATTAATTAACCGAATTAAAAATCACTAACCTATAGACGTTCAGAAAAATAGTTTCCCACGATAAACCTGACAGGTTAGGTAAGTTTAATAATGATATGAATTGAAAAATGGTGCGTAGGAGGCACCCTACGCTTGCTAATCTTTGTTGAAATGTTCGTTGGTTTGGGGGGATGGCGAACGTCCATGTATAATATCATCCAGATTAATATCAAAATTATTTGTTACTGGTTCTCGACTTGGATTTCGTAAAAAGAATACCGGGATTTTCATCTTATTTAATCCTATTGGTTCTACACTCAGTAGTATCTTTCTTTCTCCATTGGAATATTTTTCTCTTACACGTCCTGTAATTCGTTTTGGGTCATTATTTTCCGAGGGTTTCTGATCTTCATAATAATTATAACAACAGATTCCAACTGGATAAATTTGAGCATCATCAAATTTAGAAATGTCAAAATGAGCTGAAATATATACAGATAACGTTGATAATGAACTCTCAATTTTTTTAACTACATCTTTTTGCATCTTTCTGGGGCTAATTGTTCGTTTCATTTCAATCATAAAAAGATACAGTCGGTGTGAGTTATAATATATGATAGTCTTCTCAACCTTTTTCCCGGCACTTGTAAATGCTCCTTTTTGGTCGTTAATCAATTTGTCACTGAACGTTTGTTGCCCAAATTCATTTTCAAATATCCATACATTTTTAAGAGGAATTTTTGTAACTTTAACTTCATTCAACAATTCTCTATCTTGAACTATTTTTCTATCTTCATCTTTATCGTCCGCTGTTTCTGTTATTCTTAAAATGCCGCCGCTATCCCGAAATTTTCTCAGGACGGTTATTTCTTCCAATTTATCTGTCACATATTCTCTAATACCTTTTATCGGAAACATTCTACACAGATTTATCCAATTGACTAAACATTAAATCACTAAGGTGTTCACCCAACCCATACACCCGATCTTGAGCAAGTTTATAAGAAGTAAATATTGTTCCATAGTTTTCAATTCTATGTTCTACAACAGTCTCTCTTTGAAAGTAATAAATCCCCGTGTTAGTAGGGTTTATGTCTATATCTGGCAATTCAAGTTCTTCAATTAATTTTTCTTTGTTTTCAAGTTGTCCTAAAATCAGATAATTATTTACCACCTCTGCTACTAATGGGCTGTGTGTTGTAATGAGCAAACGATTGTTTGTGGTAAGAAATTCTAACAGCAGATTGACTAATAATATTTGATTTTCCGGATGCAAATTTTCTTCGGGTTCATCTATCATTAGAAAATTTCGTTCTGGTTTTGCCCAATATTTGAGAAATAAAAACAAGGTACTCAGTTGATTTACTGACGATGAAGCTAAATCCATTCTTATATGGCTGGCATTTTCTTGATTTATCTTGAATTTTTCAACACGATTTGAAAAGGCGGATAATTTTTCATAGATTATTTCGCCTCCCAATATTTGAATAAATTTAGGCAAAAGCGCATCATAAAAACCGGTTCCTTTGCTAACAAACTCATCGTCTTTGTTTGAACGAAGTTTTATAATTTCAGTGATTAACTTATTTATATAAGTTGGATGCTCACTTTCTGATTTTTTTGCCAGTAGGTTGCTAATCGAATCTTGTTGATTGCTTTGGTTCTCTACTAAATCAAAAAGAAGATCAGAAAACTCTTTTTTTCTTATTTCCTCTTGTCGTTTGAATTCTTCGACATTTTCCAATATAGAAATTCTATTAGACGGGAGAAAAAATGGACGCTCTTCATTTTGTAACAATAGATTTAACAATGAAACAACTACGGTTTTTGAAACATCATCCTTAATAGAATTAATATGCTCTTCAAATTGTTTTTTTTGTACATCGTCAAAAAAGTCTGAAGGAAGTTTAGAAAACATATCCTCCATCTTAAGATGTTCAAAGCTAATTTCTAATGAATTTTCAGCTTTCGTTAGTTTGTATATTTCAATCTCAGTTTGTGCAAAACTCATTCTTGCACCGGATTTTAGTTCATGCTTTTTCACATCCTCAATAGTGTATTCAAAAGCTATCGAACTATCAGTACTTATTTTGAGGAATTTCTGTATTACTACCTTTTGTAAATAACTTGAATAATCTTTTAAAACTTTGTCTATTATCTCTTTTGTTAATTCTAATCTATCAGCATTTTCATACTGAAGTGACTTAAAAGAATTATAACGAGAACTTGAAAAACCATTTAAAGTATCAGGATTAAAGATTTCGTGGACTAACGCTGTCAAGTATGTTTTACCGGTATTGTTGTATCCAACAAACAGAAATAACTTTTTAGATAAATCAATTATACCTTCTTTGATTGCACCGTAATTTTTAACTACAAGTTTCATACGCTAAAATTGGTTTTTGAGGAAACATAAGGTTATGAGATTTTTGAGGGCTTTCACTTTTCAGATGATGGTGGGTACAGCTCAAGCGAAACCCACCCTTCGCTAGTCTGTGAAATTTATAATTTTGAAGTCTATCCCAAATAACCGGTATAACGTCTTACAATGACAAACGAGAAAATGAAATGCTCTGCGGTATTGAATATTGTGTTTGATGTTGTAGGGTTGGAAAATTCTGAAAGGGCGCATTCCGATTTCGGGCAATAACTACAAGGATTGCATTTTAAAAAGGATTTAGAAAAAATTGAAAACTCCAGAAACAATAGAAATCCGATTTTTGTAAAAAATCGGATTTCTTGAGCCGGTAAACCTCGGAGGTTTTGGAAACCTCCGAGGTTTTTCGTGAAGTTAAAATCAAAAAACGTATTGAAAACGGAACAAGAAGGCATCTCCTTCGTCATTTTCTGGATTAGCATCAGCACCTTTTAATTTAGTCATGATGTAATTCGTAGAAATACGGACTGAAGAATTAGCAAACCAATTTAGCCCCAAAACGATATTTTCAACATTAACCCCTTCATCATGATCCTCAGCATTTAAAACACTATAACGCCCTATCAATTGCCAAGCACCTATTTTCGACGAAGGCGTAACCGCACCAAATCTGCCTTTATTATAGGCGCGAGAGCCGCCGGTTAGCAAATAACCCAATTGGATATAATAACCATCATAGTCAGAGTCCACATTTCCTTCACTGGCTTCAACTGATAATTGCATATATTCACTTTGGACAGAAAAAGGACCAAATTCAGCCGCTGCTTCAGCACCCAATAGGATAAGATTATCAGCTGCCGTTTTACCACTGGTAACAATTTGTTGGGCTAAGTGAATTTCAGCGCGATCTTTCACCTGATAGTCATTACCCCCAAAATCACGGTAAGAACCGGCTAATCCCAAATGGATCAAGGAATTATCTGTTTGTAGGGGTGCATAAGTGAAACGTCCGGTTACTGCATAAGTGTCCTTTTCTGAATTATCCTTTTCGGGGCCTCCTTTTGAAAACGAAGAGTTACCACTACTACTCTGACTGTAAACGCCAAGTTCAACACTGCTTTTGCCGGGATAAGTAGACATGGTAAAACCGATACTGCGCTCTGGTGCAAACGAGCTTGAAATCATCGCCCGTTCAAGAGTGAGAACCCTTTCAGCGTTGACTAACATTTGTAAGCCAAAGGGTTCCTTATGTTTACCAAACGTCAAATCAAATGGGCCTAACCCATTATATTTCAAAAAAACTTCCTTCCAAGCCGTCTTCGTTGAACCTTCATGTTCAGTGATTTGGGCTTGGAGCTTTGCTCCCCAATGTTCGTCGAATTTGTGGGTCAAATAAATACGGACCAAACGTATTTCATTATCGCTACCAGATTTATCATTCTGATGATGAACACCATTATAATAATCGTAATCCCACAGCAGTTTTGCCCCTAATTTTGTTTCGGCAAATGTTGGCGGTGTGGAAAGAATACTAAAACCGGCGGCTGCCATACCAAAATATCTTAAAAAAACTTTCTTCATTTTTCTTATTTCTGCTTCTAAAAATCTACTCAAAATCTATCTTGCTGTAAATAATTTGGTGATGGATTTCCGTTCTTCGCTGTGCTTTGTAGCGTATCACAGAAAATTTTACCGCAAGAAAAGGTTTTGGACGGGATTGCAAACGGGCGCATTTCCATTTTTCGGGTCGTAATAATTAACGGTTGAATTCACCCATAGTTCCATAGGTTTCACCTATGGCTATTTACGTTTCACACCTTCGGTGTTAATTAACCCCGACGGGGTTTAACGTGAATAGCCACCGATGAAATCGGTGGAACTATGGCTATTTACGTTTCACACCTTCGGTGTTAATTAACCCCGACGGGGGTTTAACGTGAATAGCCACCGATGAAATCGGTGGAACT
>Ga0233403_10000669_pt1 | contig 16247 bp, 8 predicted proteins | sample Na_oxic_1_MG_FD_179866 | JGI IMG/M metagenome (GOLD analysis project Ga0233403, IMG submission 179866) | Seawater microbial communities from Saanich Inlet, British Columbia, Canada - Na_oxic_1_MG | ecosystem: Environmental > Aquatic > Marine > Inlet | place: Canada: British Columbia | collected...
TTTTTCCTGCAATTTCAGTTAAAAGGGTTGGGTGCCGTTGGCAGAAAGGTTGATTCATTTTTAGAAGAACGTATTCCCGGTTATTCTGATGAGTTTTAACTGTCATAATCTTTTAGTCATGAGAACTTTCCTTATGTATATATACCGCTTATTTTTGTAAGACATTCCTGTTTGTCATGATATTTTCAAATGTTTCGGATGGAGTTACAAACTGGGGTGTTAAATTTGAGGTGATTCTGCTCATAAATTTTCACCCTTTTCTTGTTTGAATCAGGATTCACAGGATTTGATTTCCGCTTGGTGAAGTTACTTCGTTTCAGGATTTGATATTGCTTCGCTTGAATCCTGATTCAGACAGAAAAATAGGGTGAAAAATAGGGTGAAAAAAAAATGAGCAAAATGGATTCAAATTTAACACCCCAGTTGCAAACCCCGTCCAGCAAAGAATGCCCAAACTAAAGTTTGGACTCCATCACCCATATTGCACCACTCATGAAACATGAAAAAACTAAGTCTTATTGTCCCCCTTTTATTGGGTAGCCAGCTATCTATGCCAGCAATGGCTGAAACAGAAGTGCTGGATTACATTGTTGCCATCGTGAATGATGACGTTATTGTCAATAGTATCTTACAAGAAGAAGTTCACAACCATTTGGAGGAGTGGCGTCAAAAAACAGATCGTCTTCCACCCCAAGAAGACTTGGAAAGACAGGGGTTAAAACGCCTGATTATGAATACTTTACTATTACAATTGGCAAAACGTACAGGCATTCAAGTAGAAGATAGTGTTTTAAACGAGAAACTACGTTCCATTGCCGAAAAAGAACATAAGGATTTACAAACTTTTCGGAACGATTTAGAAAAAAAAGGTGATAGCTATGAGCGTGCGCGCGAAAAAATCCGCGACGGAATGATTATCGAACGCCTACACAGGCGGAAAGTCATCAGTCGTATTAGTGTCACAGAACGCGAAATTGATAATTTTCTGGCTAATAAAATCCAACAAGGCACAGTCAGTAATGAATACCATCTTTGGCATATTTTAATCGCCACGCCAGATGCCCCTTCACCGGAAGACATTGAAACTAAAAAGGAACAAGCCAATCAGGTATTAATCGAACTAAAAGAAGGGGCTGATTTTCAAGCGATGGCACTGAAAGTCTCCAATAGTAGCCAAGCTATTGAAGGTGGCGATTTAGGTTGGCGTGCAGCAGGTGAATTGCCAACCTTTTCTAATCGTATTGTTAATAACATGGCTATCGGTGAAATTAAGGGTCCTATTCGCGATTCTAGCGGCTTTCACATCATAAAATTGGTTGATAAGCGTGGTAGCGAATCCACCATTGTGACACAAACGAAAGTTCGGCATATTTTGATTAAAACCAACGAGTTAGTTAACGATTTTGAGGCGAAAAACCGTTTAGTAGAACTGAAATTCCGTATTGAACAAGGTGATGACTTTGTTCAATTGGCGCGTGCTTACTCTGAAGATAGCCGCACGACGGCCAATGGTGGCTTATTCGGTTGGGTTAATCCCGGTGATTTAGTTTTAGTTCCTGAATTTGAAAAGGTGATGAATAATTTATCTGAAAACCAAGTCAGTGAACCCTTTAAATCGCGTTATGGTTGGCACATCATGCAAGTATTGGAACGCCGCCAACATGACAACACGGAGCAAGCTATACGTACCCTAGCCGAAGAACAAATTCTTCGACGTAAAATTGAAGAAGAATCAAATTCTTGGATACGACAATTACGCGATGAAGCTTATGTTAAATATCGTACCAATGATGAATAATCGTGAATATGTGAATTCGCCGAAGGAATGGCCACGAAATAACTTCCCGTTTTGGCTTAGTTACCACCGATTTCATCGGTGGCTATTCAGATTTAACCCCTTTGGGGTTGGGACCTCTTCTGACGCGACACGAAAGAATACGGTTCCCCTGTTTCAACCCCGATAGGGGGTTGAATGTGAATAGCCCTAGTACTCTGTCAACTTTGTTTTGACGGGTACCTGTTTGGAGTCCAAACTTTAGTTTGGGCCTTTTCCAAGATAAATCTTGGACTCCTGCACCCGTCAAAAGAATATTGACAGAGTACTAGGTGGAACCTAGGGAAATTATTTCATGACCATTCCTAAGATATTTTCCCAATTCCCAATCCAAATAAATGGTATTATTATTGATAACTGAAACGGATAAACAAATTTCATGAGTACTGAATCGGAAAAAAAACCAGATACCCTCACGACGGATGAAGAGACAACTGTCGATGAGGAACAGAAAAAACCAGATACTCTCACGACGGATGAAGAAACCACTGTCGATGAGAATCAGAAAAAACCAGATACCCTTGCAACGGACAAGGAGGAGGTAGATGATAGTACTGAATCGGAAAAAAAACCAGATACCCTCACGACGGATGAAAAGAGAACTGTCGATGAGAATCAGAAAAAACCAGATACCCTTGCAACGGACAAGGAGGAGGTAGATGATAGTAAGGCAGATAATAGTAAGGATGCGAAGGATAAAATGATTGAATTTTTCACCGAAGATATGGTTCAAGATCAGGGTGAAAATATGATAGAAGAAACGGTGCAAATTATATCGGTCAAGGATCCGCTCCCAAATGCCATACACATTTTACCCCTTGCCAATCGTCCTTTTTTTCCTCATCAGGTTATCCCGCTAATTGTGGATAATGACCCTTGGGCGGCAACAATTAAAGCAGTTGCTGATTCCTCCCAAAAAGTGTTGGGCTTAATCCTAGTCAATACGGAAAAGGTGTCGGAGGCAAAACCAAAAGATTTTTGCATGATGGGTACTGTTTGTCGATTGCACCGTATCGTGCAGTCTGAAGATAAGTTACAAATTGTAGTCGAAGGGCTGCAACGATTTCGTATTGAAGAGTGGTTGTCTGAAGAACATCCCTTCCTGATTAAGCCAATTTATTATCCCGAAAAGCGCAATGAAGAGGATGAGGAACTAAAACCCTACGTTTTAGCGGTTATCAATACGATTAAAGAGTTGCTGCCGCTTAATCCACTTTATCATGAAGAACTCAGAATCTTTCTTCAACGTTTTAGTCCTGAAGAACCTTCTCCATTGGCGGATTTTGCTGCGAGTTTAACTACCTCGAATAAGACCGAATTACAAGAGATTCTGGAAAATGTTCCGATCCTCAAACGACTAGAAAAGGTCATGTTGTTGCTCAGTAAGGAGCTACAACGTGCTAAGGCGCAAGTTGAAATTCGCCAGCAAGTTGAAGAAAAAATGCAGGATCACCAGCGAGATTTTTTCCTGCGCGAACAACTCAAAACAATAAAAAAAGAACTCGGCATAGAAAAAGATGATACGACTGCCGAAGTGGAAAAATTCCATGAGCGTCTCAGTAAGATAACAGTCCCAAAAGCGGTGCAAAAGCGTATTGATGAAGAAATGGAAAAAATGTCGTTTTTGGAAAAGGGTTCACCGGAGTACGGAATTACCCGTAACTATTTAGACTGGTTAACGTTGATGCCTTGGGGCAAATTTTCTGAAGATAAATTGGACCTCAAAGAGGCACGAAAAGTGCTGGAAGAAGACCATGAAGGCTTGGAAGATGTCAAGGATCGCATCATGGAATTTTTAGCTGTAGCTAAACTGAAAGGCAGTATTAGCGGTACGATTTTGTTGTTAGTTGGACCACCGGGCGTAGGTAAAACCTCTGTTGGTCGTTCCATCGCAACTGCGGTAGGTAGAGAATTTTTCCGTTTTTCTGTCGGGGGTATCCATGATGAGGCGGAAATGAAGGGGCATCGTCGAACTTATATCGGCGCAATGCCGGGAAAATTCATCCAAGCAATGAAGGAAGTCGAAAACGCGAACCCTGTCATCATGTTGGATGAAATTGACAAAATTGGTACGTCCTATCGTGGCGATCCTGCTTCTGCGCTACTGGAAGTGCTTGATCCTGAACAAAATGCTGATTTTCTTGATCATTATTTAGATGTGCGCTTTGATTTGTCTAAAGTGTTGTTTATTTGCACTGCCAATCATCCTGATACGATACCCGCGCCATTATTGGATCGTATGGAAATGATTAAATTGTCTGGGTACATCACCAGCGAAAAGATGAAAATTGCAAAAAAACATTTGGTCAAACGTCAGTTGGATAAATCCGGATTAAAAACGGAGCAGTTGGAGTTCAATGATGAGACATTGTCTCATATCATTGAAGATTATGCGCGAGAACCAGGGGTGCGTAACCTAGAAAAACGCATTGGCACAATTGCCCGTAAATCTGCTCTCAAACTGTTGGAAGGTGCAGAATTACCCATTAAAGTGACCCCCGACGACTTGTCAGATTATCTCGGTACACCCTTGTTTGATACTGAAAATGCGATCAAGGGTGTTGGTGTTGTCACAGGTTTAGCTTGGACAGCGATGGGCGGTGCCACTTTAAGTATAGAAGCGACCCAGATTCATAACTACACTCGCGGCTTTAAACTCACAGGGCAACTGGGTGACGTGATGAAAGAATCAGCAGAAATTGCTTATGGTTACGTCGTGTCGCAATATCAAAAATTTGATATAGAAAAAGATTTTTTTGAAAAAGCTTTCATTCATCTACATGTCCCTGCAGGTGCCACGCCGAAGGATGGTCCCAGTGCGGGTGTCACAATGGCAAGTGCCTTATTGTCTTTGGCAAAAGGAAAGAAAGTTGAAAAAAAGATTGCCATGACTGGTGAATTGACATTAACGGGGCAAATTTTGCCGGTGGGTGGCATTCGTGAAAAAGTGGTTGCTGCAAGGCGAGTGAAAATTCACGATCTCATTTTACCGGAAGCCAATAGACGGGATTTTGATGATCTGCCTGATTATGTTTCTGAAGGCGTGAAGGTTCAGTTTGTCAAAGAATATGGGGAAATTGTAAGCGCTTTGTGGCAATAACCCTTAGTTTAAACTTATAAGGTTTTGAAAGCCTTGTGCGGGAACCGGTTTACAACCTGTTCCCGAACGTTTATCGCTAGGATTTTGTCGGATTTAATCACTAAGCCATTGTTTTTAAAATAAATTTAATTTTAAGTGTGCTTTTCAAAGGTTATTTATTGGAACGTTTTGGTGCGGTGCAGATGATTAGAAGCCGCTTTTTGAAATCAAAGAGTGAATAAACAAATGGGTAGAGAAACGAAAAAAGCTTGAAAGAGTCTCTCACGGATGCGAGACTTTTTGTCATTGCAACAGAGGGGGAGGAAGAAGTATTAAAAGCGTCAGTATTATAATATTCCCATTCACAATTCACAATTTTCCGAATGCGCCCTATCAAAGAAACACTCGATAACATTGTTACCCAAATTAGCCAAGTTTTTCTTGGTAAAGAATTAAAAATTCGTTTAGTGCTGACTGGATTAATGGCGCGTGGACATGTTTTAATTGAAGATATACCTGGTGTCGGTAAAACCACTCTCGCCCATGCTTTAGCGCGGGTGCTTGGTTTAAGCTTTCAACGGATTCAATTTACCAGCGATTTACTACCTGCTGATATTCTCGGCGTATCAATTTATGACAAGGAGGCAAGACAATTTAAGTTTCATTTGGGTCCTATTTTCTCCCAAATGATATTAGCAGATGAAGTCAATCGCGCCACGCCCAAAACGCAAAGTGCTTTATTAGAAGCGATGGGAGAGCATCAAGTCACAGTAGAAGGTGAAACCCGCCCCTTACCTGCCCCCTTTTTTGTCTTAGCCACCCAAAATCCTTTACATCAAATAGGCACCTTTCCATTGCCTGAATCACAACTCGACCGTTTTATGATGCGCTTAGAACTCGGCTATCCTAACCATAACACGGAACGTGCCTTACTCAAAGGACGAGCGAGGCGCGAAATTATTGAAGAATTAAAAGCCATCATCACAGTTCAAGACATTTTATATATACAAAAAGCGGTGCCAAAAGTTCTGATCTCTGAGGCCTTAATTGATTATTTACAAGCTATTTTAGAATTTAGCCGACAATCACCACGCTATCGAGCTGGTTTATCTCCTCGCGCCGGATTAGCCATTCTTCACTGCGCCCAAGCTTATGCATTAATGCAAGGGCGCGATCACGTTCTCCCCGAAGACATACAAATGGTATTACCGGGCGTTATTGGACATCGCCTTGTTGCCATAACTGAACAACAAAACGCCCAACTCTTAGTCGAACAACTGATTAAAGAAGTTGCCATTCCCTAAGAAAGTCTTGGATAGTCCCTACAAACCCATGCAGATTTTATAAATCAATCGCCAAACGGATTAAAATTATGGTTTTCCCCGATTCATGTTCCATAGGTTTCACCTATGGCTATTCACATTTAACCCCTTCGGGGTGACACATCAACATTTTTTTCTCAACTAAAATATCCTAACCCCAACGGGGTGAAACGTAAATAGCCATAGGTGAAACCTATGGAATTATTTAAAGCATCAATTAAAAACCTTCTTATATGTCCGTGAATTGGCGAAGGTATTAGACATTATACCGATTTAATTTAAGTTTTTGATTTTATTAGATTTATAAAAAATAACTATTTCAAATAAATCAATGAGTTACGTTAAATCGGTATAAACTTTATTAATTAAATGCCACTGAGCCAAAAAGCTAACTTTGATTTAATGGCTCTTTTAAAAATAAAGCACTTATAAATCCCCATTGGATAACCAAAAAAACTGTCCGAACCATTGTAAAATTAAAGTTTCTAAAAAATGAGGATAAAGAACTGTGCGCGGATTTACCCTACTAGAAATGCTAGTAGTCTTAGTATTGATAAGCCTAATCAGTATGTTGCTTTTTGAAGGCGTTTCTTATGTGTTGCACTTACGCTCAGGATTTTTAGGTCAGCTGGAAGACTCACAAAAGGGCGTTCTTCAAGAACATTGGTTTCGGAGTACTAGTTCTGCTATTGTAACAGATTATCAAAAAGGGGGGCATATTTTTAAAGGGGATGAACGCCAATTTAGCGGATTAACGATTGCGCCGCTGGATAATGTGACAGGCCTGCCATCGCCATTTGCTTGGGAACTGAAATATAACAATGGTATCACCACACTGGATTATCAAAATAGCCAAGGTGAATTTTGGCACATATCCCGTTGGTTAGGTGATGAAGGAGATTTTCGCTATATGGCAGTTGATGGAAAATGGCATAGAAAATGGCCACCTTTTGGTTTACAATCGGCGCAGATTCCCCGCATGATACGACTCTCTGGACAACGACGACAAACGCCATTTTTATGGATGGTTAAACTCTTTGAAAATGATTATACAAGAATCGAAACACGCGATGATTGGTAATAAGAAAGGTTTTATTTTAGTGGCAACCCTTTGGATATTAGCGATGTTATCCATTGCAGCCAGTTTTTTTGCCCTGTGGACACAACGCGCTGTTACCATTGCTCAAGATAGACAAGCCGATATACAAGGCGAGATTGATATGCTGAGTACACAGGCGAATGTCATTTACTTGTTGACAACGCAGGGTTTTACCATCGGGGGGTTAACGGTGCCCCTTCCACCACAACCCATTGATAAATATAAGAAAAAAAAAGACTACGATGACGAACCCACCATTTTACCCATCGGCAATGAAATTGCGATGGATGATAGACCCTATTTTGGTCATGGAAAAGCTTTGTTTGCCTTACAAGACGAAGGGGGACTCATTAATATTCACTTTGAAACTGATTATACATTAAGCCGTTTATTAGGTTTATTGGGTGTTGAACAAAAATGGCAACAACCCTTAATCGCTAAATTAAAGGATTATGTTGATCTAGATGATTTACATAGAATTAATGGTGCAGAATCTTACCACTATAAACAACGTGATTTGCCCCCGCCAACGAACCGCTATTTATATCATCAAATGGAAACCCAAAGAATCCTAGATTGGAAAGAACAAAGCACCTTATGGAAAAATCATCAATTGCGACAATTGACACATCTTTGGATAGCAGCACGCCCTAATGTGAATACAGCGCCCTCTCTGGTTCTGCAAGCGGCTTATAATATCAGTGCTGAAGCAGCTGAACGCATTATTAAAAGGCGCGAAACGCAGCCCTTTTATTATACAAGTGCGGTTTCCCAAGTTGCAGGGGAACCTTTAGATATTGATCCTTTTGAGGCAAATTGGCTATCCGGCGATCCACGCATAACACTTTGGTACGATGGAGCCCAACGTATGCGCCAAGTCTATATACGATCAACGCCTAATGCGGAAGACAGAAAACCTTGGCGAGTAGAATTTGATTTAACATTTGAACTATTACCGACTTATACAGAAAAAACGCCTCATCATGTACAAGCGACTATTTTCAAGCCCACGTTGTCTGCAAAAACGCAATGACATTATTACCCCGCCCGGTGGTGTTAAAAAGCGGAGCGAGTGGGTGATTTCACGCAGTCTGTGTTATTACCAACTTTTTTCCTTAGCAGATATACCCGCTGCTCGTCGAGATGAAGTGCTACAATTAAAAATTAAACAGTGGAGTCCCTTTCTGGAATATGGCAGCTACGCTGTTTGGCAGGGTGAACAAGCACAAGTCTGGATTTGGGATCAAAAACCACAACGGCACCTATTTATAGAAGCAGGTATTAAAAAAGCAACCAGTTTACCCGAAACCATATTGCGCCCTCACCCAAACACTGATTTGATACAATTAATTCAGTGTTTAGAAGGTGTTGAAGGGCAGATTTGGAAAGGGGGCGCATTAGTGGGTAGTCGATGGTGGGCAAAAATGCCCACTGAAACAGAGTGGATACATTTTCAGCGAAGTCACAGTTTACCGATAAAGGGTGCTATGCCCACTTTTCCACTTGAACAGGATTTGCTAAACCGCCCTTGGGGACGGGCAAAAAGGCATTTAAGCCGATTTCAATTATATCAGGAACGGATATGGGTGGTATTGGGTGCGATCATTCTGACAATGTTATTAACTTGGCAAGGTGTTAGTGTTTGGAAATGGCGACAAGCCACAATGCAATTACAAATACAAATTGATGCTTTGAGCGAAAATATTGCCCCTATTTTGGCTGCCAGAAGCCAAGCCATCGCTGAAAAAAACCAGTCTGAACGGTTATTAACTTTAGCACCCTATCCCTCACAACTGGAATTGCTCACACAAATTGCGGAAAAACTACCCAGAAAAAAGACAACGTTAACCGAATGGTTCTATCAAACAGGAGAATTACGTTTTACTATCGAAACGAGCAAACTGGATCCCACTTTTTATGTGAGAACTTTTCAAAAGAACCCCTTATTCAAAGAGGTTAAGGCGAAACCGGGTACAGGGCGTAAGTCTAGTCAAATGACGATTAGTATGCAGTTGACATTATAAACCAAAACCACTAAAATAGCCGAAAACACCAAAAAGGTTATTCGATGTATAAATCAACGGGTTTTTTAGCAAAAGAATATGATTGTCATTTTCTGCCGTTACTTCGTTTCAGTAACAAACGAAACTCTCCAAAATTGGATAAAGGAGGGTAAATTTGATGAAGTTAAGAAGACTAAAGGAGGGCATTACCGGGTATGGGTTGACGAGCCAATTGTCACTATTATCTACGCAAGAGTCTCAAGTGCCAAGCAAAAAACTTCTTTGGCAAGACAAGAACAATTACTCAAAGACAAATATCCATTCGCTCAATTTATCTCTGACATTGCCTCCGGTTTTAACCAAAATAGACGAGGTTATAAAACCATTTTGGAGTCCGCTATCAACGGCAATACACAACCTCTTGTGGCAACCACATCAGACAGAATTACCAGAACCGGCTTTCAAATCAAATGGCTCATTGAATTACCGGGTGTTCGATACGAACTTTTGGAAGAATCAGATAATTCCGAACAATTTGACACCAAAACCCTTATTGCTTTCATTACCAGCTTCATCAATTCTCACGACGGTTCGCTGCGCGCAATCCGACGTAATAACAAGCAAAAAGATTAGAATTTATCCAAAAAAAGAGGTTTTATGGTTTGATTCTTTAAATCTTTATCGTCGAGCTTATAACTTAACGATTGAATTCATGATAAAAGGACGTAAGCCATCCACTGAATTTAGAACCCAAGTCTGTGATTGGTGTAGAATAGAATGCTTTGATAATGATGTCATATTCAATAGTAATTTGATTCAAGCAGCTTATCGAAAAGCCTGTGATACTCGTACTGCTGTTATCAAAAAAAGAATTAAAGGTGAAAAAGCTGAGTTGTCATTTATGTCAAGAATGGCTCCTCAGCAATATTTTGTGGCACCAAGATTGTCACCTAAAAAGCAAATATACCCTAATATATTAAAGGGTTGCACTTGGACTGAAAAAGTCCTAGAAGCTGCAATTGGTAAAACTGTAATTATTACGTATACCAATGGCCAATGGTTTGCAAATGTTAGATTTGTTCAGCCAATAAGTCAAGCAGTAACTAAAGAATTATCTATTGTTGCACTTGACCCCGGTGTAAGAACTTTTCAAACCGCCTTTAGTGTTGAAGAAGCCGTTAGTTACGGAGACCAATTTGTTAATGATAAATTGGTTCCATTGATGTCAGAGTTAGACCGACTCTTATCTGAGCGTGATAAACTTCATAACAAAGATAGGTCATTGCAATGGGTTAAAGATAGATTGAAAAACCTCAATCGGAGAATTCATAAGGTAAGAGCTAGACACCAAAATTTAGTGGAAGACTTGCATAGGCGTGTGGCTTATGATTTGGTTATTAACCATGATGTGATTTTATTGCCTACTTTTGAAACCAAACAACTTGCCCAAAAGAGTGATGAAACTCGGAAACGATTTCTAAGACGTAAAACGGTTAGAGGCATGTTAGGCTTGGCTCACTATAAATTTAAACAAACCTTAAAGTGGATGGCTAAGAAATATGGTAAAACTGTAGTAGATGTCAATGAATCTTATACTTCCAAAACCTTGTGGGATGGTTCAATTCTCAAAAACTTGGGTGGGAAAGCTTCAATTCTTTTCCAAGGTAAGCGAGTGAACCGAGATATACATGGTGCTAGAAATATTTTGATTCGGTTTTTAACCAAGGTGATAGAAGTTTTATCACCCCAGGGAGCTTACCCCTTAAACATAACCAAAGCCGGTTTTTGTGGTTTTGGCGTTTTTCAGTAAGAGTTGAATCATCCATGAGTAAACACTTGCGGTTCAGTCATTTTTATGGAATATCCCGATTAGACGTACCATTAACTCGATCTTCAAGTTTTTTTAAACCATTTATAACGACAAGGATTATTTATATACTGCACACGGGCACAACTTAAACTTTCATGTCGGTTCGAGGTTTTAGTTTTTCTCAGAAAAACTAAAACCTCGAAAAAGTCTTTATCTTGCCGGCCCCCACCTCATTTAAAAAAGTTCAGTTTGTTCCCGTGCTGAGTATATACCATTTCCCAATCCCAATTTCCCAATCCCCATTCAAATAATACCTATAATGGGATATATTTCCAAAAAAAGGAATCTATTCCTAAAATAAAAAACACTCTTTACGCTTAAATCAATAAAAAATATTTATAATACAATGATTTAATAATTGGCATACCTATTGCATTTTAATTTGTTCATGATATTTAATTGAATGTTATGTTTAAATACAACTGCTCCTTCAAAAAACGTAAACCATTGAAAATAAAAATATAAAAATGAATAAAAACTAAAAATAAATGGTTTAGCTTATTTAGGGCACAAATCTATTAATTTTAATGATAAAGTTGGCGTTAGTTTCGCAGAACGAAGTATCGCAAACGAACACGACGGAAACTTAAAAACATTATATGAGGAAATATCCATGAAGAAACGATTATATATACCTGTGCTAGCAACAGGGTTGATTATCTCAGGCGGCTTATCGTCATCTCTTTCCGCTTCATCATACACTAAAGAAGTTTTAGCGGAGGGAGCACCTATTTCTGGTGGTGTCAACGGCATCATCATTGATACTTCTAATAACCACTTGTACGCTGCAAGCTTTTATGGCGGAAAAATTTATCGTATCGATCGCGAAACTGGCGATATATTAGAAGAGTTTGGCTCTGAGAAGGGTGTAGAAATGCCAGATGATTTGATTGTCGGGACAGATGGCTCGCTTTACTGGACTGCAACTATGACAGGTGATGTTGGCCGACTTTCACCAGATCGTAGTACTTCGACAGTCCGAGCTGTAGCACCTTGGGTAAATCCCATTACTTTCTCAGATGATGGTCGCTTGTTCACTGCCGCAGATTTCTTCAATACTGGAGTGTATGAACTTAATCCCATAACGCTCGAAGTCATAGCAGATTCTGATCCCTTTGTAGATCCTGACCCCATTAATGGGACTGAACAGTTGCAACTGAATGGCATGGTTTTTGGGCCTGATGGGTTATTATATGGGCCAGTTTCACAGGAAGGTAAATTGGTAAGCATGGATGTGGATCAAGGCATAATCACCCAGATTTGTGATGGCCTTCCATTACCTTTTGGGGTGAAATTCAACTCGCAGGGCGAGATGTTTGTGGTTGATGGCATTTCCGGCAAAGTATCACGCATTGATCCACAGACGGGCAATAAAACAGTCATTGCCCAACAGGATCATCCTGGACTTGATCAACTTGCTTTTGATTCCGACGGTAGGCTCTTCGTGTCAAATGCCAATGATGGTTCCATTATGGAAGTTTTGTCTAATGGCGATACACGAACAGTGACTGAAGCCGGCATGATTACACCGGGCGGTATTGCTGTGTTGCCTCGTGTTGGTAGTATCCCCGGTGATGTTGGTATATCCGTTTTTGTAGCTGATTCATTTAGTATTCGTGAGTTTGACGGGGCAACCGGCACACCAATGAGCACGGGGTGGGTTTTTGAAGAGGGTTTCTTTGGTTCAATGACGGCATCCGCTGATGGCAATAACTTGGTGTTATCATCATGGCTTTTTAATTCAGTGCAAGTTTGGAATTGGAATTCTGCAACGCCTAGGGTGGTAGAAGAATATTTGGATTTTGCTACGCCGGTCGATGCCATTCGATTTCAAGGCAACCTTGTGGTTACTGAAGTTGGGAGCGATCTCCAAACACCTCGTGTGATTTTGGTAACACCCACTAATGTGCGTACCACGCTCGCAGATGCCACTGATGGATTGGTTGTTCCCGCAGGACTTGCCGCAAAAGACGGTGATTTGTGGATTAGTGATCAGGCGACTGGCAAAATACTACAGATCATAGACGATGGAATGCCGCTCTCTTCCCCCATCGTCGTGGCTGAAGGCCTGTCTTCTCCTGAAGGTATTGCAGTGTACCGAGGGAATAAACTCTTGGTCGTTGAGGCGGGAGCCAATCGCCTATCAAAGGTTAAGATCAATAATGGAAAAGTACGTACTATCGCCACAGGGTTTGATCTAGGAAGGCAAGGTCCTTCCACAGCACCCCCTACATTTATTTTTAACGGGGTATCTGCTGATTCATCAGGTGTTATTTACATGACTGCTGAGATTGATAATGTCGTCTATCGTATCACTCCTAACAAACGACACTTCCATCATTTTAGTAATCCTTAGAAACCAGACCTTTGAGGTTTTGAAAACCTTGAAGGTCTTTATTTGAGGTCTTTTTTTTGTAGTGCTACAAATTCTGATTCAGACAATTATTGAGGTGTAATTGCTTAAGGAATGAGGATTTTATAAAACCCTAAACTTACGGTTGGTAATAAATATCAAATCAGGTATTGAATTATGTTGCTGCTCCTACCGAACCCAAAGTTTGGGATATTATTAATATCCTGATTCCTAAGTAAGTGCCATTACTATAAATTTCATGATGGAATATCAAATCATTGTTTGTTCCGCCTCGCTCCTAAAACTAATAAACAAGGTGTTAATACCAAAGTCAATAAAGTGGCAAAGGTTAATCCCCCCGCTATCGCCGTCGCGAGTTGTGTCCACCACTGGGTTGATGGTGCGCCAAAAGCAATCTCTCTAGTGAATAAATCAATATTGACTGCTAAAACCATCGGCATCAGACCTAAAATCGTGGTAACCGTTGTCAATAAGACGGGACGTAAACGTTGGGCGCAGGTGCGTAGTACAGCTTCATAGATATCTAACCCTTCTGCGCGGAGAATATTAAACGTATCAATCAGCACAATATTGTTATTCACCACAATGCCAGCTAACGCAATCACCCCAATGCCACACATCACGATACCAAAAGGTTGTTGGGTAATCAAAAGTCCGATTAATACACCAATAATTGAGAGTATCACAGCACTTAAAATCAGTAGTGTTTGATAAAAATTATTAAATTGTGTCACCAAGATGATGGTGACAATGAATAACGCCGTCATAAAGGCGCGTGATAGAAACTCTTCCGCTTCTCGTTGCTCCTTTTCCTCTCCTTTAAAAGTTAAAGTCACTCCCTGATTCTTATCCCAAGCATCGCTTGCTAACCAAGCCTGAATTTCTTTTAGCTTATCATCAACTAAAATGCCTTCTTCAACGCCCGCTTGTACCGTCAAAATGCGCCGCTCCTCGCTACGATTAATCGTACCCACCCGAGGTTGCGCGATGCGTTCTACAAATAAACTAATGGGCACCAAACCTTCTTGGGTTTGAATACGCAGTCTATCTAATTGATCTAAGCCACGATATTCTTGTGGAAAACGAATACGAATATCCAATTCTTTATCAGCATCATTGGGACGGAATTCGCTAACGTTAATACCATTCGTCACCAATTGCACCCCGTTACCAACAGAAGCAATGTCAGCACCAAAACGGCTTGCATGTGTACGATCCACCGCCATTTTCCAGTCAATGCCGGGTAAAGGACGACTATCTTCAATATCAACCAAACCAGTTATCGTTTGTAAACCAGCAACTAACTTAGCGACAGCAGGATTTAATAAATCCGGGTTTTTAGCACTCAATTCAATTTTTATGGGTTTACCTTCAGTAGGACCATCTTCCTGTTTAAGCACCTCTACAAAAATACCAGCCAAATCCTCAGTGCGTTGACGAATTTCTTGGATAATTTCTTTTGCAGGACGACGTTGTTGCCAGTTAATAAACTCAATGGCAATCAGTCCGACAGTATCGTTAGGGGCATTATTGGGAGAAATAACCCCACTATTCGTATACACGCTAGCAAAATCACCGATATCAAGAATCCGTGTTTCCACTTTTTTGACTAATTCATCACGTTCCTGTACTGATAAATCTCCTCTTGCCCGAACATAGACATTAATTCGCTCTGGCTCAACCTCGGGGAAAAATTCTACCCCTTTACCATAATTGATATAGATAACATTAATACTGACTAACATTAACAATGCAGCCAATAAGACGAGAAACGGATAACGTATCAACACACCTAATATGCGAATATATAAGCCAGTAAAACCGGAAATCGTTTCTAAAGGAGCCGTATCATGGTTCGCGATTTTGATATGGGGGGCTTTTCCAAATAGACTGCCCAACGTTGGCATAAAAATTAAAGCCATAAATAAAGAAGCTGTTAAAGTCGCAATAATAGTAATAGGCAGGTATTTCATAAACTCGCCTATAATGCCGGGCCAAAATAATAAAGGGAAAAATACGCCTAAAGTTGTCGCGGTGGCGCCAATAATCGGCCAAAACATACGTTTTGCTGCCATCGCATACGCTTCAGTGCGCGGCATGCCTTCACTCATTTTGCGCTCTGCAAATTCAGTAATGATAATCGCCCCATCAATCAACATCCCAGAGGATAAAATCAAACTAAATAGCACAACGATATTTATTGTCAAGTTCATCTGCCACAAGGCTAAAATACCCAATAAAAATGAACCGGGAATCGCAATCGCAACTAAAATTGCCGTATGTATGCCAAGCACACCCAAAATGACAATACTGACTAATAACACAGCACTTAACACATTATTTTGCAAATCTTTCAGCATAATGCGTACATCTTTAGATTTATCTTGGATATAATTGATATGAACACTATCTGGTATATTTTTCTTAAATTTTTCAACGATATAGCGTGTTTTAGCAATCGTTTCGATAATATTGGTGCCAGTGCGTTTAGAGATTTCTAAAGCCAAAGCGGGTTTCCCATTAACACGGGCATAGCTCAATGGCTCTTTGAAAGTACGACGAATTTCTGCGACATCTTGCAACATCACCACGCGTTGATCATTTACTTTTATTGGTAATGTCAACATATCTTGCAGCGTTTCAAAAACGCCCGGTACAGTGACATT
>Ga0233403_10000670_pt1 | contig 16236 bp, 13 predicted proteins | sample Na_oxic_1_MG_FD_179866 | JGI IMG/M metagenome (GOLD analysis project Ga0233403, IMG submission 179866) | Seawater microbial communities from Saanich Inlet, British Columbia, Canada - Na_oxic_1_MG | ecosystem: Environmental > Aquatic > Marine > Inlet | place: Canada: British Columbia | collected...
GATTGATAAATGAAATTAAGACGATTATTCATAGTTGGTTAGCTTGGCAAGAAAGGCATAGCAAAGAAGTAGTACCTGGCTTTTTTAAGAACATTTTTGATTGGCAAGTTTTATGAAACTTTAGCTTAGGAATGAGGTTTTAATAGCCCCCGAAACTTTTAAGCCGGTTTAGTTCGGAGCTTATTAAATTCTCATTCCTTATCATAAAAATTCCCCAGTCAGCGGCGATGGGGTTATATAGAGCTAAAAAAACCTTGAACAATGAACAACACCAACTATTTTTATTGCCAAGAACAAAGTTTTTTGAAAAAACTAATTTTTCAGTTGATTGGGATTGATAAGATGATTAAATTGTGTAAAACAAGAACTATTTTATTTAAAATCGCTTTAACAGGAGGTGCATAACTACCAATTAAAAATGAAATGTCAGAAAGTATCCTAAACAACTCTCACTATTTCTTGCCGCTAAAAAAACAAGTTACTTGGGTGATTTTTCACTTTGGATTGATTATATTATTAAATTGTGTTCTATAATATTAACATTCAAAATACTCTTAACAGGAGGTGCATAACTACCAATTAAAAATGAAACGTTAGAAAGTTTGTCGCATGTAACACGTCAATGCAACAATTTAGTAGTGACTTGTGACAACGGCTTAGCTAAAATGCGCCGCCAATGCACAACCTATTATTGGTTGTCGGAGCGGATTGACGGGCTATATATAATATATGGCTTAACTTTCACTTTTCTTAGGAGTTTAAACTGAATGAACTTCAAACTTTTTTTGCTAACCTTATTAAATCCTATCTTAATGATAGGGTTATTGTGGCGTTTCCGGCACAGCCGAATAACTCGCCCTAAACTTGTCCCTATCATTCTACTGTCTGTCAGTATATTAAGCCCGGTGTGGGCGATACCGACTATCAAGATTGATAGCCCGGCTGACAAGTCTCTGGTAGAAACAGACGTTACCCAAGTAACAGTCCAAGGGACTGCAACCGCCGTTGGTGGTGGAGACGGCATTGACTTGATGTTGGTGCTAGATGATTCTGGCAGTTTAGGCGATGTTGCCTATTACTCTGGACTTGAACCAAGCGATCCTGACAAAAAACGTTTTGATGCAGTTAGAGGGCTACTCGCCAGCTTTGCATCTAATCCTAACGTCAGAACCGGTTTGGTGTTTTTTACTGACGTAGCTCCATTGACGGTACCTATAAGTGTACTTAGTACAGCAATACCCTCTATTAATGCTGAATTGAATGCACGTCAAGAAAAGGAACCGGTAGGAGGTACGGCAATTGGTGCGGGTATCAATACTGCTGCTAATGAACTTAGTACAAATGGTCGCCCTGAAGCGTCGCGTGTTATTTTGCTTTTCACAGATGGAGAGAATTATAGTGGGCCCAATCCGGTTAATGTAGCTAGACAAGCAAAAGACCAAGGTATCATCGTAAACGTATTGGGTTTAGGTGGAGGTGCTACGTCTGAGACAAACCAACAAATTGCCGAAACTGGTGGTGGTATATTTTTATCGACGACTGATCCGGCACAACTGGCTGCCTCGTTTAGTAGTTCTAATATCGTTGGCATAAAAACGGTCAATGTGACCAATAAAACCACAAATCAAGTGGCGCAGATTAATATAAGTGCTGGTGTTTTCAATGCGTCAGTGAACTTAGTACGAGGAGAGAATGTCATTGAAGTCGCGGCCATAGATTTAAATGATGTCTCTCGCTCAGAGTCAATTACCGTCATCCGAAAACAGCAGTTTGGCATTTCCTTAGTTCCTGAAAATGTCACTCAAGCGGCTGGTACTAATCATACCGTTACCGCAACAGTGATAGACGCTGATAGCAATCGCGTACAAGGGAGCGTTATCACTTTTGAGGTGACACAGGGTCCAAATGCTGGTTCTACCGGTAATGTCACTACCAATGCCAATGGTGAGGCCGCTTTCACGTATTCGGTGAGCGCGTGTGCTGGCACCGACCAAATTCAGGCACGGCTCGTTGAATCGCTCCAGAATGAGACATTTTTCTCTAATATTGTCTCTGGCACTACGCCACCATTAGCTCCTACGGCCCGTTTCACGGCAATTTATGAGTCAAAGCTAAACTTTGCCCCGGTGACAGTGGCCCTAGATGGTTCTTCGTCCACGCCTTATTGTGGTGTAGAGAGTATTGCCAGTTATCAATGGCAAAGTAGTGATGGTCAAACCATTGCACCGGGGGCCAATTCGTCAATTACTTACACTCAGCCCGGTGATTATGAAATAACCCTGGCGGTGACTGATAATCTTGGCGCGACGGCCACGAGTTCTCCGCAAACCCTCACGGTTTTGCCGTTACCTTCCAATCTGGAGGCCCTGAGAATCTATCTGGAAGGATTAGACGGAGTTGATGCGGTTAATATCGATGGGAATGCCGTCTCTGTCATCATGTTAGCGCAGATACATCAAGGCGTGTTGAATGGAGAAGTCACTCAAGGGCCACCGCCTAATGAGTTTGTTGTCTTTACCGGTATTGCCGATGCCAATGGTGATGGAATCGACGACTTTGAAGTCACTTATCCCAGTGGTGACCAACAAACGCTGTTCTATTTGGGTACCACTAACACTAATTCGCCACCGTCCATAGCCGCTACGGATTTTAGTAGCGTGGTGTCTACCAGTGAATCTATTGTTGGCGGTGCTAACCCGGCTCAAACTGGTGTGGTGCCCGGCACGATTGACCCAATGAATGCAGCCATTCTGCGGGGTAAAGTCATCGCTCGTAATGGCGGCCCTTTGTCTGGCGTAACTGTCAGTATTACTAATCACCCAGAGTTTGGGCAAACGCTCACGGATGCACTTGGACAGTTTAATCTGGCCGTCAATGGTGGTAACTCGCTGACACTCAACTACCAAAAAGCGGACTACTTGCCGGTCCAACGCCCGGTGCAACTGACCGCGCAAGACGATATCCGTGTGGATGATGTGGTTATGACCCCGTTCAGTGTCCAAGTCACTACTGTCGAACTCGGCGATGATGTGCCACCAATACAAGTGGTTCAAAGTGACGTGGAAACAGATAAAGATGGGAGTCGCCAAGCCACCCTGTTATTTGAGCCTGGGGTCAGTGCAACCATGACATTACCGAATGGCACTACCCAAGCCTTGGATGAGTTAACCATCCGTGCTACTGAATACACGGTGGGTGAAAATGGGTTAGAGGCGATGCCGGGGCTTTTGCCTTCAACGGCTGATTACACTTACGCGATTGATCTGAGTGTTGATCAAGCCAGAGCGGCCGGTGCTACGCAAGTCAACTTAAGTCGCGCTATACCCATTTACGTGGATAATTTCCTTGATTTTCCAGTGGGTACTATCGTGCCTTCCGGCTATTATGACCGTGAACAATCCAATTGGGTGGCCGCTGAAAATGGTCGCGTTGTCCAAGTACTGGGTGTTGATCAGAATGGATTGGCTCAATTGGATATCGATGGAAGTGGTCAAGCGGCTAATGCCCAAGCGTTGGCGGAGTTAGGTCTTACAGACGCAGAACGGCAACAACTGGCCATCCAATCAGCCGATGGAACGCCGAAGAGTTACATGCGCGTGTTCATCACGCAAATCACGCCTTATGATTTGAATTGGGATATAGCGGATGCGACTGATCCGTCATTACCCCCTGGAGAAGGTGGAAGCGAGCATCCCCCAGAAGACAGCAACTGCGCCAAAGGCTGCATCATTGAAGTCCAGAGTCAAGTATTGGGTGAGAGAATCCCAGTAGTGGGTACGCCTTTTACTCTAAACTACCGCAGCAGTCGTGTACCAGGCTACACCAACTCCTATCGTTTAGTCATTCGATTAAGAAATGAGTTGACACCTGCCAATGTCAAGCGCATTGAGCTACAAACCAGTATCGCTGGCAAAACCCTCAAAGAAACTTTTCCAGCGAGTACGGCACAAACCACCTTGACTTGGGACGGCAAAGATGCTTATGGGCGCCATTTACAAGGCCGTCAGAAAGGCGACTTGCGTATTTGCTATGTGTATGATGGCGTTTATCAAGTGCCCACCGATATTGAAAGAACTTTTGGTGTTGGGGGTAGTGGTGTTAGCTTAGGCATTCCGGCACGGCGCGAAGTCAGAGGCTGTCAAGAATACACCAAGCTTTTTGGTGCTTGGTATACGAAAGGGCTGGGCGGTTTTACCTTAAGTGTTCACCATAGCTATGATCCGAACGACCAAGTCCTCTATCGAGGCGACGGTGGACAACGGCAGGTGGCCGCGACTACTTTGACGGATTCTGACGAGTTGTTTGGCACTCAATGGATTGTCGCATCAGAAGGAGGTGGCTTAGTCTACGAGTTTAGCTTGAATGGCCGCCACTTACGAACTTTGGATAGTCTGACTGGTCAGGCCATCTATACATTTTTGTATGACGACAACGGCTATTTAGTTGGTGTTCGAGATATCGACGGTGATCTGACCACCATTGAACGCAATGGTGAAACCCCGGTTGCCATTGTCGCGCCGGATGGTCAACGCACTACTTTGAGCGTCGATCAGCCGGGTTATCTGACTGCAATTGCGAATCCCGCCGGTGAAACACATCAATTTGTGTACGACCCGACCGGAAACGGTCTTTTAACTCAGCACACCAATCCACGCGGCCAAGTTGCCACTTATATCTATGAGGCCGGCAAATTAGTACAAGATGTTGACCCAGTGGGCGGTGGCTGGCAATTGGCACGGAGCTCTAACCCAGAAGGCTATACCACCACTTTAACCAGTGGCGAAGGCCGAGTTTCGCGTTTCAAAGTCGGTACCTTAGCCGACGGCACCAGCCAGCGTATCACTATCGCGCCGGATGGCACTAGCATCCAAAGCATTGAAGATAAAGCACCGGGCGAAACGTTCACGCTGAACAGCACGGGTACCCTCACCATTCTAAAAGAAGGGCCTGATCCGCGCTTTGGGAAGCAATCGCAGATTCCGCAGAGCTTAATGGTTATTACACCGAATGGTTTAACCTCAACCGTTACCACCGAAAAATCGGTGACACTGGCTGAGCCTAATAACCCGTTGAGCTTGACGGCTTTGTTGGACAAAGTCACCGTCAATGGTCGTACCAGTACCAGCTACTATGATGCGACTACTCGAACCATAACGGCAACCAGCCCTCAAGGTAGACAAATCGTTATCTTCCTGGATGACAAAGGGCGCATTGTTCGAGAGCAAGTGCCGGGGTTAGCCGATGTAGGTTATCAGTACGATGATCGGGGGCGACTGGCAGTGATAGCCGAAGGTTGGAAAGCCCAGGATAATGGTGCGTCTGCGCGTATCACTTCCTTGGGCTATGGTGCCGACAATGGCTATCTGAAAACCATTACGGATGCGTTAGGCCGTCAAATTGACTTATTCTATGACCCTGCTGGCAGAGTGGTTACAATAAGACTGCCAGATGGGCGAGAGATGTCTTATGGCTATGATGCCAATAACAATCTGACCGTGATTACGCCGCCAGAGCGTCCAGCGCATCGTTTTGACTACACGGCGGTAGATTTGCAGGCGCAATATACGCCGCCGACTATTGGTTTGCCAACACCACAAACGCAATACCAATATAATCTCGATAAACAACTGACCAAAATCGTGCGGCCTGATAGCCAAGTGATTGATTTTATTTATAATCAAGACACCGGCCGCTTAGATCGTCTAAGCTTACCTCACGGGCAACAAGATTACGCCTATAGTAGTACCGGCAATCTTGACACGATGACGGCGCCTGATGGTAGTACCTTGAGTTACGGCTACGATGGCTTTTTGCCTCTGTTTGAACGCTGGGGAAATGGCCCAATCAATGGTACGGTTGCCCACTACTATGACGCGAATTTTCGGGTAACAGCCACTCTGGTGAACACTGATCATCAGATCACCTATCAATATGAGGCCGACGGTTTGCTGATTCGGGCTGGCGGATTATGGCTGGGTTATGATCCTAAAAATGGCTTACTGATTGATACCGTGTTAGGTGAGGTCAAAACGCATCGTACCCATAATGGTTTTGGAGAAGTAGCGACTGAAACTGCGACTTTTGCTGATAATCCCCGCTACACCATCGACTACCGTCGCGATAAACTGGGGCGGATTACTCAAAAGGAAGAAACCATTGAAGGGGTCACGACCACTTATGGCTATCAATACGATGTCGCAGGGCGATTAGAAGCGGTTTCCGAAAATGGTGTGTTCACGGATAAATTAGCCTATGATGGCAATGGGAATCGTGTCGGGTATGACTCGACGGCTCGCGGCTATGTGGCTGGCCGTGTTGATGAGCAAGATCGCTTAATTCAATATGGTGCTAATCACTACACCTATTCCGATAACGGCGAACTGCTCACCAAACAGAATGGCGAGGCTGTTACGCAGTACGAGTATGATGTACTGGGTAATCTCCGCTCAGTCCAACTGCCTGATGGTAAACGGGTTGAGTATGTCATTGATGCCCGAAATCGTCGCGTTGGAAAAAAAGTCAACGGCGTGTTAACGCAAGGCTTTTTGTATGAAGGCTCTCTCAATCAGGTTGCCGAATTGGATGGGCATGGCCATGTGGTGTCCCTCTTTGTGTATGGCTCCAAAATCAATGTGCCTAATTACATGATCAAACAGGGCATCACTTACCGTATCCTGAGTGATCATTTGGGTAGTCCTCGATTAATCATCAACGTCAATGATGGCACCGTTGCCCAACGCATGGACTATGATGTGTTTGGCAATGTCATCCAAGATAGTAATCCTGGATTCCAGCCGTTTGGGTTTGCTGGCGGTATTTATGACGTGGACACTGGATTGGTGCGTTTTGGGGCAAGGGATTATGATCCTGAGACAGGGCGATGGACGGCGAAAGACCCGATTTTGTTTGCCGGGGGAGACAGTAACCTTTATGGGTATGTATCGAATGATCCGGTTAATTTTCTTGACACAGAAGGCACTAAAAGCAGTTTAATACAAAACTGTAAAGAAAATGTCAACCGTTTCATAAAATGGATTGGCTCTGCTGTTGCCATCAAAGGAAGTCAGCAATGCATAAATGATGCTGACAAAAGCGGAGAAATAATAATGAACTGTTTTGACGCTATGGATAAATTACCGATTAATATGGTGCCCAAAAAGTGTTTCAATCATCCCGCTGTTGAAGCATTTAAAATCTGTGTGGGTGCGGGAGCCAAAGTTAATGGTTTAATATCAGGACCTAAACCGATAAGATGATAAACAGTTATAGGGTGGAGGATAGCGAAACCCACCACTCGCTTTTGCTGTCTTGTTAAAAAATGGGCACAACCGGCTGTTCACGGTACTGTGCCCATTTGACCTTTCATCGAGACTTTAGATTCAAATACAACGTCCTCCCGGCAAGATATCAACTACTCGGTCAATTTTTTTCAAAAGATTAGAGTCCGAAGCGGCTCTCAATAGAGGTGCGTTTTATTTAATTTCTTTTAGGTTTTAAAGAGTCATAACTATAGAACTATTGTTTGTTATTTATTTAAATAAATATTAAAAGGTATAAGTATCTATTGCCACATTAAAAGTTTTAATGGGTGTTGTGAAATCAATTTGATACCTTTTTTTTGCGGTTCCATACATAATTATGGAACCACCAATATTATCCATCAAACCAAGATACACACAATAACCAAAAAGTCAAGTGTCTTAATTGATGACACACCCTAATTGATGACACGCCCTAGGCTTATAAATAGACACAAAAATGATAAAACTCATCGAATTTACCATAGAAGGCTATAAGTCTTTTGCACAATCAACCCAAATAGAGCTTGCACCTTTAACGATCATTTTTGGAAAAAATGACTCTGGTAAAAGTTCACTGTGCCGGGTACCTTTATTTTTAACTCATATATTTAGGGACAAGGCGATAACGCCATTTCCATTAGAACTCTCCGGGATAGATTTTGGGAGAACGCTAAAGGAAATCTGTTATGGCGGAAGACTTCACGGTTTTACTGGGAGCTTAAGACTGGACAATGCCCCTTTTAAAGTCGTCGAACTCGGTGGAACCGAACTCCAAGAAAAAGAACACCGACAAGTGGTGACGAAATTTAACGTCATTTCAAGTGAAAATACGATAGAGATAGAAAACGAAGAAAATTTTGAAAATATCAAGCAATTGATCAACAGCGAACTGAAACCACTGAAAACACTTCCAGACAGTATCAGTTTTATAGGGGGAATGCGATTGCGTCCCCTGCGGATGTACCGTATTCCTGGCGGAATACGTCCAGATGTTGAGCCTGACGGTAGTCATGCACCCCACTGGCTGTTTTTAAGCGCACAAAGGGATCAAAAATTATTAAAAACGATTAGCCGCTGGTTTCAAAAATATGTGGGACTTGAAATTATCCTAGAAAAAAATGCGGGGGGATTTGAAATTAAAGCCAAATATCCTTGGCAACATACAAGCAATCTGGCTGATACCGGAGAAGGCATTGGTCAGGTTTTACCCATTGTCACCACGCTGACTTCTCTGGTGACAAAAGATATAGAGGCTACTCATGAAAAATGCTTACTCATTCTGGAGCAACCTGAATTGCACCTTCACCCTTTCGCACATACTGGTATTGCAGAACTTCTCGTAGCAGCGATGGATACAAAACGCCGTATTCTGGTGGAAACGCACTCAGACACGCTTTTGCTCAGAATTCGCCGAGCCATTGCAGAGCAAAGAATTTCGCATACCTGGGTGCGTTTTTATTATGTCGAAAAAAATAAAGAGGGTCGTTCTATTAGCAAAGCGATTGAATTGAACGACAGAGGAACGCCTTCTTGGTGGCCAAGAGGTATTTTTTCAGAAGATCAGGAAGAATATCAGGCTATTCGTCGCGCTCTAAGCCAACGATAATTAGGTTTTTAATTATGAGAGTCGTCATCAAAGATATCCAGCAAATTTTTAATTCTGAACAGCGCGAGTGTTATCAACAACTAAGTAGACTATTTGTCCGTGTTGCTATGGGGCAACACTTACTTTGTATTGAGGGCGATCCTGATGATATTATTGAATCGGATTTTTTTCTGAAAGCCGTTGCACCTATGGATCGTGTCGAATGGGAAGAATTGGTGCTAAGAAGCTTATACGCTATAGACACACTCTATCCTGAAAATGACAGCATGGCTTGTGAAGCAGACACTTTATTCCCAAAAGCCTTTCTATCCCAGTGTGTGGGAACCCAAAGTAAGCAGGCACCTTGGCACTTGACACCACGTAATGTGGGAAAATGGGCAGAACAACCCCTGACTCTTTTTCTCGAAAACACAGATGACTGGGAATTGTTTGAAGGTTTTGTGCGGGCTTTTGAACGTGATAGAATACAAAACTCCTTCGAGCGAAAATGGCTAAAAATAGATGGCAGAGGTGGGAAAGCTGAAAAGTTTTAACTCTTAATTCGCATAGTCATAAAAGAAAAAGTATTGTTTCCTATTGAACATTGTTCCCCAGAACGATTTATGTAATATGAACAAGTTTAGCAAGCATAGGATGGGTAGAGCGTAGCGAAACCCATCATAAAGAGTACAACGAATTTGAAAACATCACAACGAATAGTCAACTTATGGTATTCATTGTGGTTTTTTTATTCGTTGTACTCTTTTACTATCGTAATGAGAATTCAATTCTTTTGCCGAGTACTGTAGCAAATTTTTCCAGCGTTGACAGTGTCATCTCTTCAGCATGTTCTTCAATCATTGCAATAGTCGTCTTTTGAGTTTTGAGCTTTTGGGCTATCTCTTCTTGGGTGAAGCCAGATGCTTCACGCGCTTGTCGAAGAATGGTACCTAATTTAAATATTTGATAACCTTCGTCAAAGTGTTCGGCAAATTCACTATCATGCCGTTTGCGCTGATGAATATATTGTTGTAAGTCGCTCATAATGGATTCTTCCGGTTAAAGTAGTCTTTTTTACGGGATTCCGCTATTTCAATTTCTTGTGATGGCGTTTTTTGTGTTTTTTTCACAAAAGCATGATTCAAAATTAATGACGTTTCATTTTCAAAAAAGCCAAGCAACCTAAAAATGTTGTTGCCCAATTGTACTCTCACTTCCCAAATATCGTCAGTATTTACCAATTTTTTCAGATATTGTGCAGGTGGTGTTTTTAGTTCTTCAATTAATTTCAGTACCCAAACAACCTTTTGTGCTTGTTTGCCAGTCAGTGAATTCAAAAACTCTTCGATTGGGCACTTTCCTAAATCCGTTTGGTAAAAATTGATTTCTTTCATAAATTTTCAATCATAGCAAGCGTCGGGTGCATCCTTTGCTCTTCTAAAGAGTACAACGAATTTGAAAACATCACAACGAATACCATAATTTGGCTATTTGTTGTGGTTTTTAAATTCGTTGTACTTTCTTTTCATTTATGGAAAATAAGTTCTGTTCATTTCCGAAACGACAATGTACTTGAATTTAACGATAATTATAAATGCGAATTAAGAGTTAAAAGCCAACAAAAACATGGCAGTAAGTCTTCCAAAAACATGTACCATTAACCCTTTATAAGATCGAACTTTAGATGCGACTTGAATACCCGTTTTTTCCTGAATCCAATTAAAAAAAGATTCAATGGGCTGGCGTACGCGACTAACCGAAGTTGATAATAATTTTTCAAAAAGAAACCAGGTTTCTTGCACTGAAGCTTTTTTGACTGGTGTTAAAATATCAACCTCTTGCTCTTTAAGAATTTCTCGTTCAAGAGCATCAATATAGGCTTTATCTGCATACACCTCTCCACCTTGAAAATAGGGTGTAATTTGCCTCAAAGCCAACAAATCATGGTTTGATGCCGGGGTTAATCCGATATACTGGGGAAGGGGCAAAGTTCCAGTGCGTTTCAACCCTAAAATATGGACTTTTACACCATGATAATAAAACGCTTTTGAACCACAATATCCTTTATTGGCAAACTCCAACGCCACTTTCGCTTTTGAGCTTCTTTTTGAAGAAGCCATAATAATCGGCATAGAATCAATTAAACGGATATTTTTTAAACAATTGTCGGAAAGGAAAATGTTCTTGAATTTCTAACATCAGCGGTACAAAAGCATCTGCTAGGCGGTTTAATCTCATAATGCGAATTAAGGGTTGAATTTTTTATAACATCATAACAATATTAAGTTTGATATAATACTAAAGAAAAATTTTTGACACACTTTAACCTAAAAGGATAATATTATGTCTTGGGAAATTCGTTTAATAACTCTTTTTCTATTTGTTAATCAAAATGTCGAAGAAAAAATACCATATCTATGTGGAAGATTAAGTAATAATTCTTCTCCCGATTTGACTGATACAGAGGTGATGGTCATTTTTCTTTGGGGTATCATGCAAAAACGTACTGATATTAAGGGAATATATAGTAACTAAATATATTAAATAATATTAAAAAATAGACTGTAATAATTATAAAATATGTTATTATGTGTTTATGAAAGCACCGAAAGTATTTACAGATATTACAAATGACTGACCGAAATTTTTGACGGGTAGAAATTTGAGGTAATAGTCGTTATAATTATAAATGGGTCTATAAATTTCTCAATCAAGATATTTCAAGGAAAACGGTTATATCTATGCTCGTTACCAGAGTTGAACGACATATTGTAGATGTGAATCAGCCATTGATTGATTTGTCTTATGCCTCCAAAAATTTATATAATTGTGCGACATTTATCATGCGGCAGAATTTTATAAAAAATCATAAGTACCTGTTCATATATTTTTCAAAAATAAAATTAATAAAAACAATAGATTACGTCGTCAAAATACCACAAAACTTATGGGCGGGTACTTAAGATTATTAATTATGGAATGATGGATAAGATCATAAAACGTGATTATCCAGAGATTTATAAAAATTTGCCCGCCCAGTCATCACAACAAATATTAAGATTAGTTGAGAAGAACTGGAAATCATTTTTTAAATTAAATCAAGAATATAAGCAGAATCCGGCGATCTTCAAGGGTAGACCTAAATTACCGAAGTATAAGGACAAAGAAAAGGGTTTGAACATTGTTATCTTTACTAACCAACAATGTAAATTAACCGATCATCAAATCCATTTTCCCAAAAAGGCGGGATTGCCGGTATTAAATACAACTGTTAATAACCTGCAACAAGTGCGTATCATTCCAAAATACCAGCATTTTGTGATTGAAGTTGTTTATAAAAAAGAGGTGTCAAATTATGAATTAACCCATGATAATGTTTTAGGTATTGACCTTGGATTAAATAACTTAGCTACATTAGTTTCAAATCAACCAGATATACATCATAAATTGATAAATGGTAAGCCATTGAAATCCATCAATCAATACTTTAACAAGAAAAAAGCTAAACTGATGTCGTTTATCGGTGACTTCGGTACAAGTCATTCAATTGGCCGACTGTCAAAAAAACGTCATCAAAAAATAGAAGATTACCTGCATAAGGCCAGTCGTTATATTATTGATTATGCTATCGATACCAACAGTGGTTTAATTGTTGTTGGTGAAAACAAACACTGGAAACAGGAAATCAAGATTGGGAAAAAGAACAACCAAAACTTTGTTTCAATTCCTTATGATAAATTCAAAGCCATGATTTTCTATAAAGCCTTCGATATTGGTATTGATGTTGTTTTTACGGAAGAATCCTATACTTCCAAATCAAGTCATTTAGACAATGACCCACTGCCAGTTTATAAAAAGGGTGAATCACATAGCTTTACCGGTAAACGTGTTAGTAGAGGTTTGTATCAATGGTCTAAGGGTATAATTAATGCTGATTTGAATGGTGCGATGGGAATCGTTAAAAAAGTAGTTCCAGAAACTCTTGATTTGCTTATAGAGGTACGGAATAGAGGTGCCGGGTTCGCACCATTTAAGGTTGTGAATACATTTTAATAAAATTATTTCATATATTTTAATAAAGATTAATATTAATCGAACCTAATTACACTAATAACCACCTACGGGATTGGTTTCCCGATTTGCCATCTTATCCGGCTTATGTTATGAATGCGAATTAAGGGTTGAACAAGTCATTGAAAAATCATAAGATTAAAATTAATAATTGGGCGTGTATCTACCAAGTTATTTTCTAAAGTATTGTTTTCATTAGATGAGAAAGTTTTAACTCTTAATTCGCATTTTTGGAGTTCTTCAATATGAAACATGAGCTTTTATTGATATTGTTAAGTGAATTAATATTTCTTTATTAGACACTATTAATATCAATCAGTTAGTTTTTTTGTCCGGTACAAAGGATTCAGACATACATTTATTTTTAATTCATGTCTGATTCAGACGATTTATCAAATCCCTGTCCGGTGGCGAACGTAATTGCCTACTGATGGCCAGTTTATTTACCAAACCGGCCAACCTGATCGTGCTAGATGAGCCAACTAACGATTTAGACATAGAATCGTTAGAATTACTGGAAGAATTATTAGCCAATTACTCCGGCACTGTATTACTTGTTAGCCATGATCGCCATTTTTTGGATAATGTGGTCACCTCCACACTCGCTTTTGAGGGCAATGGACAAGTCAAAGAATATGTGGGCGGCTACCAAGACTGGCTAAGGCAACGGGCGGTGCCAACCAAACCGGCGGTGCCCAAAAAATCACCCACGCCGCCGCCAAGCCCCAAAAAAGCCCAAAAACTCAATTATCAAGAAAAACGCGAATTGGCCGAATTACCGGAACGCATTGAAACCTTAGAAACCCAGTTAACCGAATTACAAACCGTCATCAGCAATCCCGAATTTTATCAAAACGAAACCGAACAAATCAATGAAACTTTGGCTCGTATCAAAGCCATTGAAGAAAAATTGCAAACCGCGTATGATCGGTGGGAAAGTTTAGAAGAATCGAGTAAAAAAAATTAATAAGAAACATTCAATCCGATTTTTTTTGAAAAAACCGATTTTTTGAAAAAAATTGGATTTCTAAAACAACAAACATGTTAGCCCAATCAAAAAACACCGATGTAAAAATAGAAAAAATTTTAATCTCAATGATTCGTCAAGAATCTATTGCCAAACGTGCATCGAGAATGTGTTCTCTGTCTCAAACGACACAACAACTCTCTAGGCGTGCCATTAAACGAGCTCATCCAACATTCAATGAGCAACAATTAAAACAACTTTTTATCAAATACATCTATGGTTTAGATGTCTCAGAAAGTTTTTGTCATTATTTCAATAAAAAACCACAACAAGCCATGAAAAAATCCGATATTATAGAGGCAGCCCATCCGATAGCAAAGGCCTTTGATGAATTAGGGATTTGTTATTATATTGGCGGTTCTGTTGCCAGTTCTGTGTATGGATTTCCGCGATCCACTCAAGATATCGATATGGTGACTGATTTAAAACTTCAACATGTCAGCCCGTTAGTCGAAAAACTGAGTTCGGCTTACTATATTGATAAAGACATGATTTTGGAGGCTATCAACACCAAAATAAGTTTTAATTTAATTCATCTTGACACGATGATAAAAATTGATGTCTTTCAGACCAAAGACGCACCTTATCATCGCTCAGTTTTCCAAAGAAGAAAAAAAGATACTCTTGACGCAGAAGATGATAAGGCGTTAAAATTTTTTATTGCATCATCTGAAGATATTATTCTTAATAAACTTGATTGGTTTCGTATTGCGGGCTATATCTCTGAACAATGGCGTGATATACAAGGTGTATTAAAAATACAACAAGAATCATTAGATATCCAATACTTGTTTAGTTGGGCAAAAGAATTGGAATTGACTGAGTTGTTAGAAAAAGCTTGTTTTGAGGCTGGGCATCAATAAAGCTTTTTGTTGAAAGTCCTCACACTCGAATTCTTTGAAGTTGAAAAATGACATAATTGATGCAACTTGATGAGACACTTGAGGAAGTATGATGCCGGTTTTCTTCGGTTTATTTACCGAATCATGAATTTTCTGGTATTATGTTTATTCTGTTAATTCTAAAATTCTGCCAATTCTAATTCAGACACACCGGTTATTAAAATACTTCATGTCAGGATTAGGTACTTAGAGAATATCTGTTGTGTAAAAAAATTGGAAGCTGTGGAAAGTTAAAAAATGCTCTATCGAAGGCTCAAAAAAACACTGGCAAAAATACGCCGCACACCGCTGCATCCACAGTGGTTTGTCTATCGCTATGAACACCAGCACCATACTCAGATAGGAAAACTGGTAGCCGGAACTGTGCTAGATATCGGTTGTGCTGATCAATATATCAGGCACTACATTCAAGCGGATCACGACTACATTGGGCTAGATTATTACCAAACCGCGACGCAATGGTATGCCACGCAACCCCAAATTTATGGAGACGCACAAGCCTTGCCTTTTGCAGATAACAGTATGGATGCAGTATTATTGCTGGATGTACTTGAACATTTACCGCGCCCGAAAGATTGTCTCAGAGAAATTGCACGGGTGCTTAAGCCAACCGGTACTTTGGTGTTACAAGTTCCGTTTATTTATCCTATTCATGATGCGCCGCTCGATTTTCAGCGTTGGACTCAATATGGTTTACAACAAATCGTTCATCAATACGGCTTTATCATTCGTCAACAAACACAGATAGGCAAACCGTTGGAAACGGCCGGTTTATTAGTCAATATTGCTATCAGTAAAACCATACTGAATTGGCTACGACAAAAAAATCCAGCTGTTATTTTAGGTATATTAGCCCCAGTAGTGGTTTTAAGTGTCAATCTGTTGTGTTGGCTATTCAGTCTCATTAGTCCAATGGATGATATGATGCCACACAGTTATCGTTTAGTTTTGGAAAAAGAATAAATGCCACATATTGCCCTTGTCACAACCTCTTATCCAACCTCCCATGATGGGAGTGAGGCAGCCGGTTCTTTTGTCGCCGATTTTGCCGAAACACTGGCTGCCCATGTACAAGTGACCGTTATCGCGCCTAGCCGGAGTGCAGAGACCGAAAAACATGACCCATTTTTGACCATTGAACGTTTTCAAGTGCCTCGATTGCCACTGTCTTTACTCAAGCCCTACAATCCACGGGATTGGTTAGCCATTGTTAGAACGCTACGCGCTGGCTTGGTGGCATTAGAACAAGTGGCCCAACATAACACAATAGATCATATTTTAGCCCTATGGGCTTTACCATCTGGTTATTGGGCAAAACGTGTCGGAGAGAGTGACCAAATTCCCTATTCC
>Ga0233403_10000671_pt1 | contig 16218 bp, 22 predicted proteins | sample Na_oxic_1_MG_FD_179866 | JGI IMG/M metagenome (GOLD analysis project Ga0233403, IMG submission 179866) | Seawater microbial communities from Saanich Inlet, British Columbia, Canada - Na_oxic_1_MG | ecosystem: Environmental > Aquatic > Marine > Inlet | place: Canada: British Columbia | collected...
CCGCGCTGGCTTCAATCAGATTGATGCCTTGTAAGGGGGCTAAAAGGGGATCAAGTTTTTCAATGTTTGGGGTTGTTGTCATAAGTTAGCTGTTTTTTATCGTAGGGTGGGTAAGCGGGCGCCATTGAATCCAATCTTCTCCTTGATCTAACCGCCCGCTTGCCCACCATCCCAGCCGATGGAATAAAAATAGGGTGAAAAATAAACCAAGAAATTGGCTCAACAAACACACCCCAGCGTTTGGGCCGTTGAACGAAGAGTACTGTAGAGTATAACCTTTTTGCACAAATAATAAATATTTCATGAAATCTTAAAAAGGCGGATGTTCATTTACTCTATACAATACTCGCCGTAAATTGACTAACCCTTCCCGATTTAATTGTAAAGCGTCTATAGTCGCACGTCCAATTTTTGTGAGGCCAATAATGAGCGTAAAATCTTCATTCCAACTGAAGTGTGCTTCCCATTTTTGTTGCCTGGGATGGTACAATGGCACACTTTCTACCGTTACAGGGTCGACTGATTCAGTTTTATTGTATTTATGATTATTGCAGCCTTGACAAGCTAAGGCTAAGTTATCTAAAGCCGTCTCACCACCTTTACTTTGTGGTGTAATATGTTCTATTGAAAAAGCTTGTGTTGCAAAACGTGCTTGGCTATGACAATATTCACAGGTTCCTTGTGCGCGTTCGACGACCTGATTTTTGAGTGCAGTCATCACTTGTCTATTAAGCATAAGAAGGTGATTGAATACCTAATTCATTCATTAATTCGGTTAATGATATTTGACGTAAACCAGCGAGTTCCGCCATAGCTTCTATTCGTTTGGCTTCAAATTGTTCTACTTTTTCAGTTAAATCTAATAAGGTTTGGTATTCATTAGGATTTAGCGTTTCTGCTTGACGTTTGGCAATGAGATGATCATAAGCCGCTTGAATCTCATACGGCCGCTGTTGATTGATTTTGAGTAAAAGTTCAGATTCACGGCGTGGTATAGAAGGTGTTTGACGCTGTGCTTGTATCTCATGCACAGATGAAGCGAATCTTTCTAAATCAATTGAATTCAATTGCTTAACCATGTTCAGCAATTCATCAAAAGATAATTGTACTTTAACTTGAACGATAGGCATTTGAAATGATCCAAAAGTTTATATTTCGCAGGGCCAATTAGCTTGGAATGCAAAGAAGCAAAATAAATTTTGCAGTCCAATCAAACCCCTTCACAATTTATCAATATGATCTTTTTTAGAAAGGCAGCACTTATTTTGTGTTTTCCTCATTCAATGTGGGTTTGATGTCGAATGCAACGGGTGCTCTCGCGATTGAAATAAACGCGCTTTTTTGCAAAAGACGCTATGTCAAGAAATCTTGCATTGATGCGTCTCTTGCGTCTCTTTTTCACGCAAAACTTTTGCGTGAAGTTTTATCTGAGGCATGTTGGGTTACAACTAGAACCTTGTATTTGAATTAGACACCTACGTTTGCTTGGCATTGTTCCTTTGGACAAATTTGTATTTGCCAGAGGCCTTCAGCTTCGCTTCCAAAGCTTTATAGTGTTCTAATAATTGGTTCAAATCATGACCATATTTTTCGGATATTTTATGGCGTATCTTTCTAATTTCAACCAGTTCTGAATGAATCATCGTTGTGCCTCCTTCTCTTCTAGGTAATTTAGCGGTGTTGCTAATATGGGGGTTGGTAATCCAATTTGGAAATTAATTCTACGGATATGCTCAAATTTATTGGCGTTCGCAATATGTTGACAATTCCAAGTTAAAAGCATATCGACTTTATAATAACAAGCCAATGCTAAATGTAAGGCATCACCTTTTGGATCATTTGGCATGATAAAGTGATCAATATAAATGTGAGTAATCTCAGTGATATCCTGATTTAATTCTAATAATGTCACATTATCGAGTAAATTAATACGATCCTGTGTATTTTGACTGCTTCCTTGTTGTAATTCATCAATAACGGCAACGCTAGAAGTCAATTCAAATTCATTAGCATACTTCTCCCACCATTCGCGAGTCCATTCTTTTCTCGCGACTGATTGAGCATCAATGCGTGAGGTGTAGTAAAAACTAGGAATACTTGTTTCAATGTAAATGTTTTTCAGCATTTAGTATTTTCTCTTGCTTGTTAAGATTGGGACAGTTTTTGTCATTATCAGTAAGTCAAACATGCGGATACTTGAATGTATGAACAAAATTATAAAAGTGAACAGTCACTGTTCACGCCAGTTTTGAGTTTTACTGGTATTAAAAACGTTGAAGCAAACTCACAGGTGGTTAGATGTTGATGTGATTGGGTTATCTCAGCTTGCTTGTAATAGGGGGCTTCCAAAAACTCCCTTTATAGCCAGAGGGAGAAGGTTGAACAATGATTTTATCCGATGGTATTCTCCCTGCACTGATAATGGATTGCCATATTGTTTCAGCAGATTCAATCAGATAACACTCTTCCATACCCACTAATAAGCCTCGGGTTGAAAGAAGATGTGCATTACCTTGGATAAACGCATTGATCCGCCGAACATCAGAATCTTCAAATAAAATTAATACCGGTTCTGTCTGAGCAATTTTATCATCAATCTGAGCGAAAAATTCAGCGATAGCGGCTTCTCCAAGTCCACGATGTCTTTTTTTTAGACCAGATTCTCTTTCTTGTTTTGCCACTTTTCCCACAAACGTTTCTTCAACGTGAACGTAGTCCGGGTTATTTTTTACAAAATCAACAATTGATTTTGCACCTAACCGAGTTAAATCGTTTGTACATTCATATAAGACATGATCAATTATATAAACTGGCATATCTCATTTGAGTAACAAATCCAATCTTTCTCCAATCCCCAAGCTAATGAGTGGTCCACTATCCGGTATGGCCAATACGGTGCGTTTCATTGGGATTCTCTCCATATTTTTGAAAACAGGGCAGCCATTGCCTTGATTTCTGGCTCCGGCAAGCTAGGAAGTGGTAAATGGTTATCAGCCATCATAACGATTAACTTTCCATAATCCACTCCCAATAAGGCCATCGCTTCTTGACGACTCAGTTCATCTTCAGAATAACGTTTCAAGATAGCTTTGTTTAAATCAGGTGTTTTTATGGTTTCGGTAAGGTATTCTTTAACCATTTGAGTGAGGCTTATACCTTTGGCAGCAGCGTAAATGTTAGCCTGATGCAATAAGTTATCCTCAATATTTAATGTTAAAGTTGACATCACGTTTCACCTATAGATGTTCGGAAAAATCATTTTACAAGAAGGGCACTTAACCCCGGCTGTTTGTTGTGTGTGTGTTATACTGACTACTATCATAAATTGCGCTTTTAACTTAACGGCCAACAGCGTTTAGTGAAGCACACCGAAGGTTCAGGCAAAAGTTTTTGCGTGCAAAAACTTTTATTTGGTGTCAGTTGTCTTAAAGCTTTCGTTCATGTGGTGGTGACTAACCCAACACTCAAATTATAACGCTGAACAGTATAAATCATCTCAAACTCAAATCAAGTCGCACCGTCCAGCGTGCGATAAAGCATTGTGTCATTCTTGTTCAATTTGTTTCGCTAGACTTTCACCCGTTTGTCCAAGTACCTAAAGTTTTTTCTTTAAATTCAAAGAGATAACTGGTATTTGCGGGATAAGGCAGATTACCCTCTAATAATTTCTGTTATGAGAGTCGATATATCACAACCGCGTTTTTTTAATAAGGCTGCGGCTTTAGCACGCACCAACATTTTGCTGTTGAATAAATGTGGATAGTACGATACCTCATTATCGGAGTGATTGCAACCTATGCCTGAACCTTAAACCTTTCTCCAATAATTAATAGAGTAAAGATATACCGAAGAGTACAATAACATGTTGAAATCATTAACAATTAAAAATTTTACGGTATTTGCAGAAGCCCGCATTGAATTTTCACCCGGACTCAATGTCATCATTGGCGACAATGCCACGGGAAAAAGCCATTTGCTCAAATTGGGCTATAGTATCCTGCACACGCTGGCGAAACCGGGTAAAAATGCTAAAAGCAGTTTAGCAGACAAACTGTATAGTGTGTTTAAACCCAAGAGTTTGGGGCATCTTAATCGTAATGGCACTGGCCGTCAACGTACTCACATAACGGCCCTAATGGATTTACCCAATAATCGCACTGAAAGCGTCGCATTTTCTTTTGCCAAAAAGAGTCGCACAGAAGTGAGACTTGATCAAACCATTAACCCCATTCTGTTCAATAAAGTGCCCGTATTCATACCCTCTCGTGAAGTGCTAACGCTCCACCCCGAAATCACGGCTTTGTATGAAGAACGTTTTATGACGATTGATGAAACCCATTATGATTTATGCAAAGCCCTCAATTTGCCCCTGTTAAGAAAATTGCCCCCAAAACTCAATGAGATTATTCAACCTTTAGAAAACGAACTCGGTGGTAAAGTGAGAATGGACAAAATGGGGCATTTTTACCTAGACATGCCCAAACGGGGCAAAGTTGAAATGGCCTTAGTTTCCGAAGGATTCAGAAAAATAGCCCTGCTGGTTTATCTAATTCAAAATGGCTCCCTCAACAATACCCTATTTTGGGATGAAACCGAAGCCAATCTGAATCCCAGAATAATGGTAAAAGTGGCTAATGCGTTAGCAGCCCTAGCTCAATATGGCATACAAGTGATTCTGACTACCCATGATTTATTTTTGATGAACGAATTATCATTACTGATAGAATCGACTCCCAAAATGCCAGGACAGTTTTTGAGTTGTCGCCCTGAAAAAGGCGGAGTTGTTGTGGAACAAGGTAGTGTTTTAGAAGATTTACACACTATTCTTGTACTTGAAGAAGCATTAGCACAAGATGATCGGGAACAAGCATTTTATTATGAACGCGATAGGCAATATTCATTGAATCAATAATAAGAATGGGTGGAAAATGATCATAATTAAAGAAGGCAAATTGACATTTCAATTTCCGTCTGATTGGCAAGTCTGCAAATATGATGCTGAAAACCATTTTTATTATAATCAGGTTCGCAGATGTGAAGGTGCCAAAGCCGTTGATATTCTAGCTTACTCAGGTAACGAATTATTTATGATAGAAGCGAAGGATTTTAGAGGCGATAGAATCAAGAATAAAGATCGCATTTTAAAAGGCGAGTTAGTCGTTGAAGTCACGCAAAAAGTGAGAGATACCATTGCGGCGTTATATGGCGCTTTTCGTTCTTGTAATGAAGAACTTCAAGCATTTTACCGTCCCTTTTTTTGCTGACAAACCTCAACCCATAAAAATTATCGGCGAAGTTAATTGCAAAAAACGATTAATTCACATTTAAAATTTCTGAATGTTCATTGCTTTGTTTATAACTGTAGCGATTTGCCAAAACATTTTCAATGGCAGGTTAAATGACATTTAAACTATGCCACTTTGATCGAACGTAGCGAAGGGCCGAGCTTGATCGAGCGAAGCTCGGAACGAAGTTTGTACTCCTATTTTCAGTGTGAATTAATAAGCTTTAAAATCAATCCCTTAGTATTTTGTAATATCCCAAAAATCTCTTTAATGTCGTCTTTTGTCGCATCAAAAGCAAGACTGGTTGAATATTCAATACCTTCTAATACAACGAAAAACCAAAGTCGGCCCATCACATAACAACCATAAAGGGGTTGATTATCATTATTCAATTTTTGGGCTGCTACCATAGCGATTAACAATTGGCCTAATGGATCACCCGATGAGTCATGCTGCTATCTAATATGTGATCAAATGTGTTCAATCACGGTTTAGTTCACGATTCAACCAAGCTAGTTGTTTCCAGAAGTACTTCTGAAAACAGAGCCGTCTTGTCCCCGTGCGTCAATTCCCGGTTAGCCCCCGGTATTTTAACTCAACTCATTATGCTAGAAGACGTAAACCTTCTCGTTCAATATTTATGGCAGCGTTCAAATCACGATCAACTTCAAAGCCACATTGATTGCAATAATAAGTCCGTTCTGATAACTTCAGCTCCGTTTTTTTGTGGCCACAGTTTGAACAGGTTTTAGAAGAAGGAAACCATTGATCGACTTTAGAAATCCAATTTCCAAACCGAGTCGCCTTATATTCAAGTTGCCGTTTTAACTCATAAAAACCCATGTCACTTATTGGTTTGGCTAATTTATGATTTTTCATCATGCCTTTGACATTCAAGTTTTCAAGACAAATTACTTTAAACCCTTGACAAAGGCGATGTGTCAACTTATGCAAGCTATCTTGACGAATACAACGGATACGATAATGAAGCTTTGAGATTTTTAACTTTTGTCTTTCATTACGCTTTGAACCTTTAGAACCTTTTGATTGCTTCCGTTGTAAACGGTGCATTGCTCGACTCAATTTCTTCAACGGCTTAGGACCTTCAATCGTTTCTCCATTTGAAAGGCTTGCTAAGTTTTTCACACCCAAATCAACACCAACAACATCAGCTTGGTTCTCGCTGATTAAAAGCTGTGAAGTTTCCATTTGAACGCTAAAACTTATAAACCACTTATCCGCCTGGCGAGAAACTGTTGCTGACAGAATTTTGCCAGAAAAGCGTAATGATTCAGTCAAGTTGACCCAACCTAGCTTCGGAATTTTCACTCGACTTTGGCCCACTTTAAATTGGTCATTTGACAGGTAAAAGGAATCATGTTTACCTTTTTTTTTGAACTTTGGGTATTTGCCTTGTCCATTAAAGAAACGCTTAAATGCTGAGCCTAAATTAGCAAACGCTTGCTCCGCCGCACACTTACTCACATTAAAGACCCAAGGAAAATCAATCCGTTTTATGGCATTAAACGTTTTTTTAATTTCCAAGGCCGTCGGCTTACTGCCGGCATGGTGCTGTTTTTTCCATTCTTCCAGCCCCCAGTTATAAGCAAAACGAGCCGTTCCACAAGCTTGCCTAAAATACTGTTGTTGTTTAACCGTTGGTTTTTTGATTTGTATCTGGTGACTTAATACAAGCATCTTTAATCCGTTTTTTATAGGAACGTAACCCATAGAGCCGTGCTGAAAAAACGTGAATAATAGATAATAAATCCTGAACCATCTCGGGTGAAGGGGAAAGAGAATCGTTATTAATTATCATCAGTTTAGTTCCATGACGTTCACAAAAATTTTCAATTAACGAGAAGCCAAATCTCACCAATCGTACCGATTGGGCGACTATCAAATGGCTAACTTGTCCTAGCTCAATTCGTTCAAAAATATTATTAAACTTCTTTCGTTTGCAATTGAGGCCACTACCAATTTCCTCTATCCATTCGTCAACTTTTATTGAATGTTCCGAGCCTTACTCACGTAGGGCATTGAGCTGATTTTTTCAATCTGGTTTTTGTGCATAACTTGAAACTCGGGCATAGACAATTATCTGACCCTTTCCTTTTCAATCCTAAATGTTCAAGATATTGGTCATGAGTGTAATATCTTCGCCCAGTTGCAGTACGATTAGCCGTCAAAACACCTTCCCTATCCCATCGCTGAAGGGTTTTGACCGAGCATCCTAAGAGTTTGGCAAATTTTTGAGGTTTATATGTACTCATCGTAAGAATATTGTATGCGCTTTGAGTATAAAATCAACCCCTATAAATTAACTCCATAAAAAATTGATAGTGTTCCTCATCAAAGTTGACTGCTAATAACAAGGGGAATATAAATTTTCCTTTCAATTCCCATTCGTTCCAATCCCACACATGTTCTTGTAATTTCTCACGAAATCCTATTAACAAGCTTTCTTCAGCTGGGGTGAGCTGAATCGTTTCATTCAACCATTGCGTCAGACGTTGATGGTGTTTTCGTATCACGAGATTAAATGTGTCTTCAACTTCAGCAATCGTCCATTTTGAAAAGGGTTTCATTGTAGGAACCTCCTTTTTTTCAGACAAGGGCAACCACAGGGCGCATTTCTAAAAAAAACCGAGGCAAAATAAATTTTGCACTCCAACTGACGCAAAATAAATTTTGCACTCCAACCGATGCAAAATAAATTTTGCACTCCAACTGACGCAAAATAAATTTTGCACTCCAACCGATGCAAAATAAATTTTGCACTCCAACCGAGGCAAAATAAATTTTGCACTCCAACCGATGCGCGTCAACGACAAGTCGTCTGCGCTTTTGTCCAAGCAGAATTTCCTGTTTTGGAAACCGTGTACCAGTACAATTTTGCAATTTCATTGCATATCTGATATTTAACCCGTTCCTCTTCCTGAGAAGGGCAAGCTTGTTGGAGCTGAGTGAAAAAATCCGTGTCACACGCCTTGCGGCTCCTATTGCAGCGTTCATAACACTGATCATGTGCTTCACAAGCTGAGCTGAAATCAAACATCAGCCAGTTATCTTTGACAATTTTTGTGGATAATCCACTACCACAGCCTTTCCCTGATCGATCAATCTTTTCATCTATTTGCCGCAGCACTTGACCGACTTGTTCGCCCCCTTTTTGTAAACCGTCTTCCATATTTTGTATCCATTCCGGTATTTTGGCCTCCAAATCGTCAATCCCTTTTTCAACGCCTTCCATGCCCTGCTTGAATCCTTGCTCTAATTTGTCAATCCCTTTTTCAACGCCTTCCATGCCCTGCTTGAATCCTTGCTCTAATTTATCAATCCCTTTTTCAACACCTTCCATGCCCTGCTTGAATCCTTGTTCTAATTTTTCTCCCGCTTGCTTCACGCCAGCCTCTAATTTTTCTCCACTGGCCTTGACATCTTGCTTCACCTCTTCCCAAGAGGTTGTCCAATTCCATGCCATTGTGGCACTTGAAAAAACAAGTAATATAGCCACACTCATGACAAGGTTTAGTTTTTGAAATGTTGTCATTAATACCTCCGTTATTTTAGAAGTTTGAACTTGCAAACTAAAGTTGGAACGTAGGAGTGCAAACTTTAGTTTGCGATTTTAAGGCTCCAGCAACCCCATATCAGCCAAAGATTCGGCTGTAATTGTCTTAATCACCCTGTTGTTCAGTTGTTCCACATTCTTGGTGAACTCAATTTTTTGCACGACACTCTCTGGTATCTGTGCAAACTTGCGACGTAACTGGTTAAGTAGCATCCTCTGTGCGCCTTGATATTGTCCATACCTTTGTTTGTCTTCTAGGGCCTCTCGGAAAGTGGGCATTTTCCACATTTCCTCTGGCATCGTGCGGAAAAATTGATCAATATAGGGCCGAGTACTTTCATGTATCGTTGGTTTCATTTGCATGACATCCAAAATTTTGTGCCATACTTTAGTTTGCGATTATAATGCAAACTAAAGTTTGCACGCCGACCAAAAATAAAAAATTTATGCGTATAAAAACAGGACTTGGACAAGATAGCCATCGTTTTGATTTTGAAAATCAAACCAAAAAATTGGTACTCGGTGGCATTGTATTTGATGGCGAAACGCCTTTACTCGGTAATAGTGATGCCGATGTCGTATTACATGCCTTATGTAATGCCATTTCAGGTGTCACAGGCGTTAATATTCTCGGCGCGGTTAGCGATGCGTTATGCCTGAAACATGGTATCACAGACAGTACTGTGTATTTACACGAGGCCTTAAATTATTTAAAAGACTGGCGTATCACGCATGTCTCTTTCAGTCTTGAATGCAAAACCCCTAAAATCACGCCCAAAATCCCTGAGATGAAAGCCCGTATCAGTGAATTATTAGGGCTAGAAAAACAAGATATCGGGATTACCGCGACAACCGGAGAAGGGTTAACCGCATTTGGACGTGGAGAAGGGATACAAGTATTGTGCATTTTAACAGCAATCAATGATCAAATGTAGGGGCGAACCTGTGTGTTCGCCCCGTGAACTTTTTTTTCAACACAGAGAACACAGAGTACCACAGAGTACCACAGAGTATAAGTATCTGATTTTAAATTATATTTGTTATAATTAAACACTTTAAATATGTGTGGTAATTGGACTTGAATTTGAAAACGGGTAGGCGCTAAGCCTTTATTCTCATTTTTTCTTTTTTTGACTTTGAGCGATTTCTGCCCGTTGCCCCAAAATGGCGCTATCACGTTGAAATCCAAAGTAATTAAGAAAAATGTTCAGATTCTTGACAAATTGCACGGCCCAAACTTCTTGGGCATCTAAGGCGCTGTGAACGGCATGTAGTAAATTTGAAAAATCGTGCTGCACTAAGGCATGAACTTGGACCATGTTTTTGCTTTCTTCATAAGCCATATAGGCTGCTAATTGGGCATAACGTTGCTGATAATCGGAAAAAATGAAGGCTTGTTCCTCAGCAGATGAAAAATGCGGCCATAATGTGGGGGATAATGTCGGATGAAATTTAATATAAGGCACTTTGAAATCAGGCAAAAATTCGAGTTTAATGAGGCCCGCAGTTTGTAAAGCCGAACATAACAGGTACCACTGTTTTTTAGTCACTTCAGTGATTTCCAGTATATCAGGCTCAAAAGCGCCTCCCTGAAACACGCTGAGACGGGGCAAGAAACGCATTGTTTTGGCATCTAATCTGTATGGCTTTTTCGTGTTACGTTTCAACAAAATCGCTAACCAATACAAGGCACCTGTTAACTCAATTTCAACAATTAAGTTTTCTAAAGCCCATTTTAAAAGCGCCCAGAATGGATCATCTTGATCCAATAAGGTAGGCAAACGTCGTTCCACTTCCTGAGGAGGAAGCGTTTTCAACGCTATGGCTAACACGCCAATTGATAAGGGATGAAAAGCGACTTGTTTAAACAAGCTTAATACTTCTGCTGATTTTGGGGGGTTGATTGGCGTGATGGGTGGTAAGGCCAATAACTGTTCAAAATAGGCCAAGGCATCTGCTTTAGCGAGGCCCGATAGGGGCAAAATGTGATGGTTATTGAGAAACTCACCAAATTGTTCAAACTCGGCCTGTTCGCTTGTTAATAATAGCCGACATGCCCCCACTTCAGAGCATTGTTCGGCGACTTCCAACAATTTGGGCAACTGTTCTAGGGGTATCATGTCTAAGTTATCCAAAATCAGCAAAGTCGGTATATCCTTTAACGCTTCAGTTGCCGTCACGACATTCACTAAATCGCTGTCTAAAACCCTAGCCAAGGTTTTAATGGCTAAATCAACGGCATCTTGTTTTGAAAAAGCGCCATAATCGACTAAACAGATTTTCTTAAACTGCCCACTGTGATACAGTCTTTGCCCAGCCTCAATGGCTAAAGAGCTTTTACCCTGTCCACTCATACCTGTAATGGTGAGACGGCGCGTTTTATCTTTGACAAAAACACGTTCAATTTGTTGTAATTCTTGTTCACGCCCGAAAAAACCGGCCGCTTGTTGGGCCGGTAAATTGCTATCTGTAGCAGGAATCGTAGGCGATTGATGCGCTGTTGTTGTTGATCTGATCGTTTTTCTCATGATATCAGTGTGGTGAAAAAGCTGGTTGGTAATGGGTAATGGGTAATGGGTAATGAGGAATCAGTAATTGTCAAAATATCTGAACCCTGATTCAAGTCTATTATATTAAATAATATCAAGCGTTTAGCCAATAGCCCTAAACATTCCAAGTTTGAAAAGGGTGATAAAAATCTTTATTCTATGATCTTTCAAATAATTTCAAAAGGGCGATAACAAAGGTTCGCCCCTACTATATAACTACAAGGATTATATAACTACAAGGATTGTTTATAATAAAGGATAGGTACTGGGTATTTGATGCACTCATCAGTCTCAACCTCATTCATTTCTCAAGGAAACTTTTCGTTTATTTGAGTGAAGCACAATCTAATCCTTTATTATAAATAATCCTTGTAGTTATATATAATACCTAAAACGGAGAAATGAATAATGCCAACCATTAATTTGGAACAAGCTCAATTGCCTGACTTAGTTAATGATGTGATAAATGGACAAGAATTTTTGATTACCCGATCTGGTGAACCTGTTGCAAGATTGTTGCCTATTGTCGAGAGATTTAACCGTTTTCCTGACATGACAGCATTTCGTGCATCAATTCCAGCTACTCAGATAACCGCAGGAGATTTGATTTCCCTTATGAGAGACGAAGAAGATGGAAAATTTGGAAAAACCGTTGTATTTTGAAACAGGGGCTTTGTTGCCCTATTATAGGCTAGAAGTGCTGAGTCACACGGTACAAACTGTATTAAATGCTGCTCTGAGTGATGTTTTTATTAATGATCTCACCGAGCTTGAATTTGCCTCTGCAATAGCACATTGGGTGCAGCGGCATGAAATCACAGAAGCAGATGCCTTCGCGATACAGCAAAAGTTCCTTGAACACAAAGCACTGGGTTATTATACATATCAACCTATTTTTTTCTACGACTTTAAACAAGCAACAGATTGGTTATCAGAGCGTAAGATATTTTTGCGTACTTGTGATGCGATACATTTGGCTTATGCCGCAAGAATGGGAGCGGTTTTGGTAACGGCTGATCAAATATTAGGACAAGCCGCAAATGAATTGAATATTGAATGCCAACTGCTGATTCCTCGGACGCATTGATAATCACTGTTCAATTGTCAATTATCAGCTATTTTTGTTCCCAAGGGCTTTGCCTGAAAATAATATACCCACTCATTTGAATTGTATATTTAAATTAAATGGGGCCGGCAACAAAAACACGTTACCGGCCCCCTACATTTTAATGGGGCCGGCAACAAAAACACGTTATCCACCATTTCACGCTAAAGTTTCGCTCCGCGAAACTTTAGCGTGAAATACATTAATTTAAATAAAGTACAACGTTTGGCTATGGATATCATTGAGTACAGATCGTGAAAAAAAAATGGTGGGGCATAGCTGTGAACGAAACTGGAACAATCAATTCAGAGTAATTTGCCTTGATTATATAGTGACGTATCTAAAATTAAGCTAGATGCTGGGCATGTTGAACATCTAACTACGAATGAAGTCTCCTGTACCAATAATTAGCAAGCGTAGAATGGGTAAAGCAAGCGTAGAATGCAGGTAAAGCGAAAGCGAAATCCATCAACAAACGTTCAAAAAATGATCTTGAGTGAAATTGATTTTTAACCCACATGCCGCCCCTTGTCTCCATTAATAATTTTGCTATCTAGCAACCCTTTTAATCTGTTTAAGTCACTTTGATGATCGATAAATTAATAGATGGATTATTAATTGCCATAAAATCGCTATCAATCGTTGCTAATCCTTGTATGCCGGCTGTAATCAGGTAGGCTAAATGATAACTGTCTCTAGGCGCAAGGTGTTCTTCAACCAATAGTTTCAGAGCAGATTGAACAATATCTGATGAGTTTTGATTTTCTAAGGGAAGCAACTTGGCTTCGAGTAAATTGAGAATGTCATTTGTTATCCGTTCTATACAAGTGCCATATAATTCGAGATGTGCTTTATTTTTAGAATTGAAGTTGATACCCAATTCTTGTTTTTGCCAACTTCGCATTAGCACATACCAAACTTCATCAAGCACTAAAGAAGAGATATAAATATTGACATTTGAGGCTTTCGCTTCCAGCAATAATTGACTGGCTTTAAGATGATATTGATGATTTTTATCAAAAAATGCAATCAACACGTTAGAATCAAGATAAAGTGATTCTGGCAAGATTATCCCAGGCGTAAATTGGATTTCATGGACTGACATATCAAAATGCTCTCAAGCTGTTGGATAATCATAAGGATTAGTGGTGGCCGAATCCGTTAAACTATAGGCCCCCATTAATTTTGAAAATAAGGCTATTTGTTCTTCCGTTAATTTATCTTTATATTCGGATATGATCATTTCATCCGATAAATTTGGAGCGTTTTTGGGGGGATTGGATGGTTTTGGCTCTCTTTCTTCAATAATGACTAAAACCCGTAATTCTGTTTTTTTTGCCGGTACTTGATTAACCCAATGTAATTTGCCTTGATTATAGATGGCTTCGTAACTTTTTAACATCGTATTTTTATCCTTTTAAAATTGATTAAATAGGTATAACTTTGGCTCGAAACATTGCACAATTAAACAATTCAATAACAATGTTGGATTCAATATATATCCTCTCCAAATTGAATGGGTGCTAATAGTAACAAATTTAAAATTCGAGTCAAGGGCTCTGAGACTAAAAAATCAAGTTTTTGAGCAACGGTGTCTATTTCGTATAAATATAATAGGGTTGTTGCGAAATAAAACGATAACGATTTTTTCTAAGAAAGGATATAACTAGCTGATTTTAATATAATTTTTTTAAATGTTCTGTTAATTAAAAATAATCGTTGTCGTTGTGGTTTTTTATTTCGCAACAAGAGACGCGAGGCATCGCGTCTCTACAAATCTTTCCAAAAAATCGGCTGTTCAAGAAAGGTTTGCCAAGCTGGTTCCAGATTGCCTAACCGAGTCACTTGTTGATGGGCATACCAGCCATTTAGAAAATGTCGAACGGGTGTATCGCTACTTAATCCGGCTTGATTCAATATGTCACTGGCTACATGCCCATCATTGAGTATGCCGAGTTCATCTTGCAATACTGATAGCGTTTTAGTGTAAGGGCGAGCTAAATCACGCGGATAAAGTGCCGTAAAAAAACGGGTGCCGTAACCCATTTGTTTTATCGCAATACGCAGTTCATGAAGTTCTTCTAGTTCAAGTTGAGCTAACGTTTTACCCTGCTCTTTCACTGAATGAGCATGTTGGTTGAGTATTTGGTTCGCAAAATCAAGGGCGGGATGCTCTAAATTTTCTAAAGCGGTTGTTTCTAATTTCCGCCGCCAACTGCGTTTAGTCAACCATTTGCCGAATGATAATAATAGACGATTGTAATTCTGTGAACGCAGTGCGTCACGCACGTTGACATAAGCCTCTATCTGGTGACTTGATACCGTTGTTTGTAAAGCCTCTAATTCCTTTTTGATAATTGGGGATAAGGATAATTTATGCTCTTGTGATTGCATATTTTGCAAACTGAGTGCAAAAACGTCCCAGTCTCGTGCTACGCCTAAGATTTGGGTAATCCATTTCAATTTTTTGCGTAACTTGGCATGGCTTTGTTTGGGAATCAAAGCTTGATAGAGTGTGAGGCAAGAGCGTAAGCGACGCAATGCGACGCGCATTTGATGAACGCCTTCTATGTCTTCACCATGCAAAACGATGTCTTCGTTGCTTTGCAAATGTTCAAGACAATGCCAGACAATATGAACAAAGGCTTGCTCTGCTGTCATATCGGGTGTCACAATCATCGCGCCAGCTTTGTGAAATTGGGGCGCTTTAGGTTGATGGAGTGTATAGCCCTTTGCCGCTTTGCTTTCATTTTCAATCCTCAGCGGGATATCCTTCTGCAAAATCAGAGCAACTTGAAATAATGTCTCAGCTTCGCCTGATTTGAGTTCTAATTCAACTTCGCTCAGCGGAATGCTGGCTTTTTCGGTTTTAATCTCGCCTTGATCAACTGAGACTTCAATTTGACTCCCCTCAAATAGGAGAACCCAACTGGTACGCATAAAATCTGTTTGAAACAAGGGTTTGATTTTACTGATGTTTTGTTCATCATCACACCACTTGGGTAAAGCCTTTTTGGGGAAGAGTGTATAATCGGGTTTGTCGCCAGTTATTTCTGTTTCCCATTCTTGGCGTTGATGCAAACCGCCTAAACCGCTACCTGCCGTTTTGATGGTTTGCAACCGTTTGTCACCAATACAGCGTACTCGCAATCCGATGCCTTGTTGTAATAAATCCTGTTCAGCTGTATCAAAATAAACATTGTACAAATGCTGTGGGACTTGTTTGCAAGTGGCTGATTGTAATAATGGGTGCCACATCAAATTACCCGCATCTGCGGGATCGAGGTGTAATTTTAATTCTGTTTCAGTCGCCATGAATGTGCTGTTCGCTTAAAAAAGTGTTTATTATATCAAGTTGTATTCAGTTATGTAGGGTGGGTAACATGTGTTTATTGCTCACCATTCTCAGTAGAACGAAAAAACGCATTAAACAAATGGTTATATTAATAAATTTTGAATGCCCGCTTTTCAAACCAAATTTATTTTGCGGCCCGATTGGAATGCCTGTTATTTTGCGGCCCGATTGATTGTCGTTGCAAATTGATTTGGCTTTTATTTGTTTTCGATCTACTGATTCTCATTAAACTAAAATTGAGTTGATTACCACGTTTAGTATATATCAACTTGTATTCAGTTTATCAGCAGGTGAATAGGGAATGGAGAATTGGACAATAGGGATTAAGCAATAGAGGTGGGGGGGGAATG
>Ga0233403_10000672_pt1 | contig 16214 bp, 4 predicted proteins | sample Na_oxic_1_MG_FD_179866 | JGI IMG/M metagenome (GOLD analysis project Ga0233403, IMG submission 179866) | Seawater microbial communities from Saanich Inlet, British Columbia, Canada - Na_oxic_1_MG | ecosystem: Environmental > Aquatic > Marine > Inlet | place: Canada: British Columbia | collected...
CCACCGGTGGCCGAACCGGCGTTGACTGAATTGCGTGACTCAACTGAAACTGAGCCAGTGGTAGCCGAACCGGCTTTGACTTCGCCGCGTGATTCAATTGAAACTGAGCCACCGGTGGCCGAACCGGCTTTGACTGAGCTGCGTGATTCAACTGAAACTGAGCCACCGGTGGCCGAACCGGCTTTGACTGAACTGCGTGATTCAATTGAAACTGAGCCAGTGGTGGCCGAACCGGCTTTGACTGAAGCGCGTGACTCAACTGAAAAAGAGTCGGTGGTGGTAAAACCACAGGATGCTTTGATCCAGCAGCGTGAGTCAAACCAACCGGTAGTGGCAGAACGAATGGAGTATTTCCGACCGATTGTAGTAAAACAACTGAACATCTTTGAAATCACCATCCAGCGTCAATCCAACGGAAATTGGCCAATTGTGGTGGAACGAAGCTGTCCAGAGGTGATGTTGCCCATCCGTAACGAAGGCTCTCTCCAGTTAACTCAGACGGACTTTGAAGAACTGCGTAGCCTACTCGGGCAACCAGAAGAATATGGTACCTTCTTAGGCCAAAAAGTCTTTCAAAGCGGAGTGCGTGATGCCTTTGCCAGTGCCTATGGACAAAGTCCTGAAGGTATGCGTGTGTTATTGTTTATCGAAGCCGAAGATATCGAACTGAAAACCTTACGGTGGGAACGGCTGTGTGCCCCCAAAGAAGGCCAGTGGGATTTATTGAGGCTTGACCAAAGCTTGCCTTTTTCTTTGTACATTCCGGCCAGTGTCGATAGACGTTTTCCCCCGATTGGTAAGCGTGATTTACGGGCCTTGATATTGGCAGCCAGTCCGGAGAATTTGGGTAAATATCGCTTAGAGAGTTTTGATGTGGAAGCGGCCGTGACCGGGGTGCGGGAAGCCCTTGGTGAAATTCCTTGTGATGTGTTAGCACTTACAAAGGATGCCATCGGGCCACCCACTTTGGATGAACTTTGTCGCCAGTTGACGGATCATAGTAAACAATACACGTTGTTGCACTTTATTAGCCACGGCAAAGTCATTGCTGGGGGAGAAACCGCCCTGTACTGGGCCAATGCCAATAATCAAGCTGAAGTGGTCACCGGTGACAAGCTGATCCGGCAATTGCGCCGGTTACAGGGCCCGCGTGGCCTGCCCCATTTTGCGTTTCTCGCCACCTGCGAAAGTGCCAGTGCCGAAGCCGAGGGGGGTCTAGGTGGTTTAGCTCAGCGCTTGGTACGGGATTTAGGGATGCCAGCGGTTATCGCGATGACTGAAAAGATATCGGTGAAGACTGCCTTGGTGCTCGGCCAACGTTTTTACCAACAATTGCGTGACATTGGTTATGTTGATTTGGCCTTGACTGAAGCGATGGCGGATTTAATGGGTCGCTACGATATTGCCGTGCCCGCTTTGTTTAGTCGCCTAGCCGGACAGCCTTTGTTTAGTGATTCGCTGGATCGTCCGTTGACTAACGCAGAAATCAAGTATGGCCTTGAACAACTCCAGATGTTGCTGAAAGAACGAGCACCGATTTTGTGCGACAGATTTGATAGAGAAATCAATATATTACAAAAAACCATTGAGATCGATATCACCACTTTGAGAACCACTGCCGGTCTTGAACGGGAAAGTGCCTTATTAGAGATCAATAATCTTTGTCAAGAAATCAGTGATATGAGCTTTAATGCGCTCGCTTTGGGGAAAACACCACCGAACTATGAAGCTCGCTGCCCGTTTTGCGGCTTGTATCCGTTCTATGGGGAAGACCAGGAATTTTTCTTTGGGCGCGAAAAGCTTACCGCCGCCCTGCAACAAAAATTGACGATACATCAGTTCTTGGCGGTATTAGGCCCCTCTGGCAGTGGTAAATCTTCCCTGATTCTCGCCGGTTTAGTACCACAGCTACAGGTGGGGCAACCTGAACTCAAAATGGCCTACTTAACGCCCAGCCATGATCCGTTAGCCCAGCTAACGAAGGCCCAAGAATCTGTGCAAAATCAACCAGCGGTGTTTGTGATCGACCAATTTGAAGAACTGTTTACCCTCTGTACTTCGGTCCAACAACGGCAACAATTCATTAAACGATTATTAGCCCTCAGTCAACAGCAGCGCGTAGTAATTACCATGCGGGCCGATTTCTGGGGCGAATGTGCCCCTTACGAATCCCTCAAAATCCTGATGGAAGCGCGACAAACCTTGATTGGGCCAATGAATACGGCAGAATTACGGACCGCGATGGAACGGCAAGCTGCCAAAGTCGGTCTCCGTTTTGAGGCGGATTTGAGCAACACCATTTTAGATCAAGTCAAGGAAGAACCCGGAGCCATGCCACTGTTGCAACATTGTTTACAGGAATTGTGGAAACGACGCCATGGATACTGGCTCAAAACGGTAGAGTATCATGATGGCATCGGAGGCATCAAACAAGCGATTGCGAAAACGGCAGATGAGGTTTACAACCAATTATCGCCAGCCCAGCAGAGCCAATTCAAAAATATTTTTATCCGGTTAACCCGCTTGGATGAACAACGGGAAGGCCGCCGGGATACGCGCCATCGCGTGAGCATAGAAGAATTGGTGCCAGCGGATGGGAAATTGTCAGCAACTAAAGCTTTGGTTAAACATTTAGCGGATGCTCGGTTGGTTGTCACTAGTCAGAACCTGACCACCCACCGAGAAGAGGTGGAAATCATCCATGAAGCTTTAATCCGCTACTGGCCAAGTTTGCTCAATTGGTTAGAGGAAGAACGCACCCACCTACAACTGCGGGAAACGATTCGGCAAGCCGCTTTGGCTTGGGAAGATAAAGAAAAAAGCGAAGATTATCTGGTACATAAAGGTGATCGTTTAGAAAGGGTCAAAGGACTGGCACAACAAGCGGGTTTTTTAAATCAGTTAGAAGCGGACTATGTGAATGCGTGTGTGGTTTTTGCCTATAAACAACTGCTCGAAAAGGATGAAGCACAAAGAAAGGCTGAGAAAGCACAAGATGCAGCGAAACAGGCTCAAGAGGCGGCTGAACAGGCTCGAAAGGAGGCTGAACAGGCCCAAGTGAAGGCAAAACAAGCTCAAAAGGAGACGGAACAAGCTCAAGGTGATGTGAAAGAAACACGATCCAAAATCAAACAAGCTGAAGAGAATATCCGCCTTATGGAAGAGCAACTCGCAGATAAAGATGCTGCAAAGGATCGGATAGCAGAACTAACCCATCAAATTGCTGAGGCCGAAAAGGTTAAAAAAGCACTCAAACAGGAATGGGCTGATGCCGTCACCAAGGTCCAGGAGGATATCGTCAAGGCCAAAGAAACTGCCGACAAGGCCGTAGAAGCTGAACAGGAGGCATACAGACAGCGTGATCTTGCGAAAAATGCACAAGAAAGGGCAACAAACGCCGATATCAAAACACTGAAACAAAAAAACCTGTCTCTTGAAGCTCAACTCCGCAATGTACAAACGGCACTCGAAAAATTTCAAGCGGACAGCCATTCTGAAGAGTATCAAGCCCAACTTAAAGAAGCTCAAAAGAAGGTTGAACTTCTTGAAACTCAACTCCAATTAGAAGCGGACCATGTGACGCGTGTGGCTAAAGCACAAGAGGTGGCGGGACAGGCTCAAAAGGCAGCTAAACAGGCCCGAGAGGAAGCGGAACAGGCCCAAGAGGAGGCGAAACAGGCTCAAGAGAAGGCAAAACAGGCTCAAAAAGAGACGGAACAAAAGAACCTGTTTCTTGAAGATCAACTCCGCAAGGCACAAACGGCACTCGAAAAATTTCAAGCGGACAGCAGTTCTGAAGAGTCTCAAGCCCAACTTAAAGAAGCTCAAAAGAAGGTTGAACTTCTTGAAACTCAACTCCAATTAGAAGCGGACCAAGTGACGGCGCGTGTGGCTAAAGCACAAGAGGTGGCGAGACCGGCTCAAAAGGCAGCTAAACAGGCCCGAGAGAAAGCGGAACAGACCCGAAAGGAGGCTAAACAGGCTCAAGAGAAGGCAAAACAGGCTCAGCTAAAGCACAAGAGGTGGCGAGACCGGCTCAAAAGGCAGCTAAACAGGCCCGAGGAGAGGAAGCGGAACCGGCCCGAGAAGAGTCTAAACAGGCTCAAGGGAAGGCAAAACAGGCTCAAAATGAGACGGAACAAGTGAATGAGACACGCGCAAAAATCAAACAAGCTGAAGAGAATATCCGCCTTATGGAAGAGCAACTCGCAGATAAAGATGCGGCAAAGGAGCGGATAGCAGAACTAACCCATCAAATTGCCGAAGCCGAAGAGGCTAAAAAAGCACTCAAATAATTGGGGTCAGAGTAAAATATAAACCTAATTATCTTTTTATCAATCTTTTTGTTGCCCTGTTTTTCTAGCAAAATTTATTTTACTTTGACCCCAATTATTCCAATTATTCTTGTTACTCGTTGTACTTGACTAATAATAAACTTATTTTATGGTTAGAATTAATTAAATGAACACATTTGAAATCACTATCCAGCGAAAATCCAAAGAAAGCAGGCCCATTGTAGTAGAACGAAGCCAGCCGTGCGTGCTATTACCCATTCGGAGCCTTGGCACGTTCCAGTTAACCACGACAGACTTTGAAGAACTGCAAAGTCTGCAAAGACAACCCGAAGAATATGGAATTTTGCGTTTCTGGCCACCTGCGAAAGTGCCAGTCCCGAAGCCGAAGGGGCGCTAGGTGGTTTGGGGCAACGCTTGGTGCGGGATTTGGGCATGCCGGCGGTCATCGCGATGACCGAAAAGGTGTCGGTGACAACGGCTTTGGCACTCGGCCAACGTTTTTACCAAAAACTGCTCGCAGCCGGCTATGTTGATTTGGCCTTGGATGACGCGACCGTTGGACTGACTAGCCGCTATGATATTACCGTACCGGCCCTGTTTAGCCGTCTCGCCGGCCAGCCGTTATTTAGTGATTCGCTGGATCGTCCTTTGACCAATGCTGAAATCACTTATGGTCTGGAACAACTGCAAACTTTGCTTGATGAACGAGCACCCATTTTACAGCAAGAGTTTGACCAACAAGCTAAAATACTCCAAGGCACCCTAGAGGCTGATACCACCGCTTTGAGTCCCGCAGTTCGGCAGGAACGGGAAGATGCTTTATTTGAAATTAACACGCTTAGTCAAGAAGTGAGCGATCTGAGTTTTAACGCGCTGGTCTTAGGTCAAACACCGCCCAACTATGAAGCCCGTTGCCCGTTTCTGGGTTTATATCCTTTCCATGCGGAAGAGAGAGAATTTTTCTTTGGACGCGAGGCACTCACCAGTGCATTGCAACAAAAACTAACGAAACCTCCGTTCTTGGCGGTATTAGGGCCGTCTAGTAGTGGCAAATCTTCCGTGATACTCGCCGGGTTAGTGCCACAATTGCAAGCGCAACAACCCGATCTCAAATTGGCTTACTTAACGCCCAGCCATGAACCAATAGGCCAATTAACGAGGGCGCAAGTTTTGGTAGAAAATCAGCCGGCGGTATTTGTGGTTGACCAATTTGAGGAACTATTTACCCGGTGTGCTGAAGAGGCACAACGGCAACAATTTATTGAGCAATTATTAACGCTCTGTCTCAAACAGCGTGTCGTGATTACCATGCGCGCTGATTTGGGGGGCGAATGCGCACCTTATGAAACCCTCAAAACGCAAATGGAAGCGCGGCAAACCTTGATTGGGCCAATGAATACGTTGGAATTGCGGGGCGCGATGGAACAGCAGGCTGCTAAGGTGGGTCTCCGTTTTGAGGCGGATTTGAGTAACGCCATTTTGGATGATGTGTCAGGCGAACCGGGCGCGATGCCGTTGTTGCAACATGGCTTGCAAGAATTGTGGAAACGCCGGCATGGGCGTTGGCTTAAGACGGTGGAATACCGTGAGGGTATTGGTGGCATTAAGCAAGCGATTGCGAAAACGGCGGATGACGTTTATAACCAGTTATCCCCAACAGAGCAAACGCAATTCCAAAATATCTTTATCCGGTTAACCCGCTTGGATGACAGTGCGGTTCAAGGCGAAGGCCATCGAGATACCCGCCGTCGTGTCGGGATAGAAGAACTGGTGCCCGCCGGTGGCGAACTGTCAGCGACTAAAAAACTGGTCAAACATTTAGCGGATGCAAGATTGGTCGTCACCAGCGTAAACACTGTCACCCACGTTGACGAAGTCGAAGTGGCCCATGAAGCGTTAATCCGTTACTGGCCCCGATTAGCCAATTGGTTAGATGAAAACCGCACCAACCGGCAATTGCGAGAAACCATTCGGCAAGCGGCTTTGACATGGCAGGAGAACCAAAGTCAGGCCGATTACTTAGTACATAAAGGCGTTCGTTTAGAAGATGCCTCGGTGCTGGCGCGACAAGCGGGTTTTTTAAATGAGTTAGAAGCCGGGTATGTGAAAGCTTGTGTGACTTTGGCTGAGGCTGCCGAAAAAGCGATTACGAGACGACGGCGAATAACTTTTGCGTCGCTCACAGCGGGTATGATTATCGCTGTTATCTTGGCCGGTTTTGCTTTTTTACAACGTGAAGCGGCTGTTGAAGCTCAAGCAGAAGCTCAAGAGTCTGAAAAGGAAGCGAAAAAACAAGCCCAAATTGCTGAAACGCAACGACAAGCGGCTGAAGAACAAGCCCAAAAAGCATTAGTTGAAAAACTAGGTGCTCAATCTATCGTTGCCACCCAACTTCCTAATGAGGGTGTTATTATGAACATGCTATCTTATTGGCTGCCCAAGCTTTTAAGATAAAGGACAACGACGTCAGTCGTAGCAATTTATTACGGGTCTTACAAGCGAAAGACCATAAAAAAGTACCTAAAGCATTTTTATATGGCCATTCTAGGGGGGGCGTGGGCATTGCTATTAGTCCCGATGGCAAAACGCTCGCGTCTGGAAGTTTAGATAATACCGTGCACTTGTGGGACGTAGAAAGCCGAAAAACCCTTGGCGAGCCTTTAACCGGACATACTAAATCTGTTTATAGCGTCGCCTTCAGTGCCGATGGCAAAACGCTCGCGTCTAGTAGCATGGACAATACCGTGCGCTTGTGGGACGTTAATCCAAATTCTTGGAAAAAACAGCTTTGTGCCATTGCTAACCGTAACCTGAGCCATAAAGAATGGCAAAAATATATCGGAGAAGATCGCCCGCATGAAAAAACTTGCCCCGATTTACCGACAGATACCCTCGGCGCTATCGAACTCACCCAAGAAGCACTTGAACTCGTCACAGAGGCTAAAGAACTAGAAGAAGAAAACCCAGAAGAGGCTAAAGCTAAACTCGCCCAAGCCAAAGCCAAATTCGCTCAAGCCAGAGAATGGGATGCCAATGTGGTTTATGGAGATTAATTAATTGTCTGAATCAGGATTTTCAGGATTTTAGAATTAACAAAATGTATTTAATATATTTATTCTGAAAATGTATTTAATATATTTATTCTGATTTTTGAATTCTGTTAATTCTGATTCAGACAAAGAGAAAATCCATTGACCAAAGAAGTGTTTGAGGAGTTGTTGCGGTAATATTGAGTTGTACTATTTTTATTCGTTATAGCATTTCCCGATTGAATAAGTGACATCACGAAACCTTCAAGGTTTTAGAAACCTTGAAAGTTTGTTACTGTTTTTGTACTGCACCCAATCGGGAAACGCTATAATTCCTAAATTCTAAGCATATTAACTTATGGTTCGGTCATTTTTTTCCAGTTAATCAAAAACAGATATGAAAAATTTATTAAATAATTTCAATGACTTAGATTTTGGCTCATTGATACTTGACAATTAACTCATAAAGTTTATACTTTATAAAAGTATGTTATAATTTTTTCGTCCTAGCTACTTGACAAATCGCCCATAATATTTATATTGCTAAATTTGTAATAATTTTTCTATTAAAAACACCTTTCTCAGCCGATTTATTAATGTAACCTATTGTTATTTAATGAATTAACGCCATGGTCCTGGACCATTTCACAATGACCAAACCGAGGCCCCTACCCATAATTCTTGAATTCTGGGTTTTAAATCACCGAACCATAAGTAATTAGTTATGGATTTGAAATTTCTGGGCTTCTTGTATACGGAACAACGTTAATTGGTTTAGCGTATGTTTTCATAACTGGGCGCAAACCAAAATTGAAAAAATATTTCTCAGAAGACAAATTTTAATAAGAAGTTATCACTTTTTGATACTTCACGTCGAATTTTCTGTAGTGGGCAAACACAAACCACGCTTTGAAGTAATACTCATTAGAAGCGAGCGTAGCGAGCGTAGGGTGGGTAGAGCGAGAGCGAAACCCACCACCATTTTTTCTCTTGTTATTTTTTATCGTTTCCACGCGAAGTCAAAAAATGTCTGTCGTTTTGCCATGCCAAACATGACAAAAATTATCTTATGGAACTAAAAAGTGGAAATAGTTAAGATTTTATGCTTCAAGGCGGGTTTAATCCGTTTATTTTTTAATCAGTTGTACTCGTCGTACTAAAAATCGACTACTTTTAACCAACTATCAATAAGTTATGAACACATTTGAAATCACCATCCAACGCAAATCCAAAGAAAGCTGGCCCGTTGTCGTGGAACGAAGCCAGCCGGGCGTGCTATTACCCCTTCGTAGCGAAGGCACGTTCCGGTTAACCACAACCGACTTTGAAGAATTGCAAAGTCTGCAAAGACAACCCGAAGAATACGGGACTTTTTTGGGCAAAGCACTTTTCAAAGACAATGTGCGGGATGCCTTTGCCAATGCTTTGGGCGAAAGTCCTGATGGTTTGCGCGTGTTATTATTTATCGAAGCCGAAGATATCGAATTAAGAACCTTACGGTGGGAACGCTTGTGCGTCCCTAAAGAAGGTTCGTGGGATTTTATCCGGCTTGATCAACGTTTACCGTTTGCGTTATATATTCCGGCCTGTACCGATAGACGTTTTCCGCCGATTGGCAAGCGTGACTTACGGGCCTTGGTATTAGCAGCCAGCCCAGAGAATTTGGGCAAATACCGCTTAGACGCCTTTGATGTCGAAGCGGCCGTCGCTGGGGTGCGGGAAAGCCTAGGCGAAATTCCTTGTGACGTGTTAGCGCTCACGAAGGATGCGATTGGGCCACCCACGTTGGATGAACTTTGTCGCCAGTTGACGGATCGCAGTAAACAGTATACGTTGCTACACTTTATTGGTCATGGCAAAGTGATTGACGGGGGAGAAACTGCCCTGTACTGGGCTAATGCCCAAAATCAAGTCGAAGTGGTCACCGGCCAAAAGCTGATCCAGCAATTACGCCGGTTACAGGGTCCTCGTGGTCTGCCCCATTTTGCGTTTTTGGCCACCTGCGAAAGTGCCAGTGCCGAAGCAGAAGGTGCGCTAGGGGGTTTGGGGCAACGCTTGGTGCGGGATTTAGGCATGCCGGCGGTAATCGCGATGACCGAAAAGGTGTCGGTGACAACGGCTTTGGCACTCGGCCAACGTTTTTACCAAAAACTGCTCGCAGCCGGCTATATTGATTTGGGCTTGGATGACGCGACTGTTGGACTGACTGGCCGCTATGACGTTACCGTACCTGCCCTGTTTAGTCGTCTCGCCGGCCAGCCATTATTTAGTGATTCGCTGGATCGTCCGTTGACTAATGCCGAAATCACTTATGGCCTAGAACAACTCCAAACGTTGCTGACAGAACGGGCACCCTTCTTGCGCGACGAATTGGAGAAACACACCAAAATGCTCCAAGGCACCCTAGCCGCCGATACCGCCGCGTTGCGTCAAGAACGCGAACAAACCTTATTTGAGATCAACACGCTTTCTCAAGAAATAAGCAAACTCAGCAACGCGTTGGCTTTGGGTCAAAGCCCGTTAAGTAGCCTAGAACAACTCCAAACGTTGCTGACAGAACGGACATCCGTCTTGCGCGACAAATTGGAGAAACACACCAAAATGTTCCAAGACACCCAAACAGCCGATACCACCGCGTTAAGTCCCACGGTGCGTCAAGAACGCGAACAAACCTTATTTGAGATCAACACGCTTTGTCAAGAAATAAGCGAACTCAGCTTTAACGCGTTGGCTTTGGGTAAAAATCCGCCAAGCTATGACGATCGCTGCCCGTTTCTTGGTTTGTACCCATTCCATGCGGATGACCGGGAATTCTTTTTCGGGCGTGAAGCAATCATTAAGGAACTACACCAAGAACTGACCGAACATCACTTTTTAGCGGTATTAGGCCCTTCTGGTAGTGGTAAATCATCGGTGGTCCTCGCCGGCGTTGTGCCCCAGATGCTTGCCCAATCGACAAATCTTCAGATCGCCTACTTAACGCCCACTCATGATCCGGTCGCTCAACTCAGCACGGCTCAAGCTGTGGTGCAAAATCAAACCGCACTGTTTGTGGTCGATCAATTTGAAGAACTGTTTACGCTCTGTGCCGAAGAAGAAAACCGGCAAAAATTCATCGAGCAATTATTAAGCCTGAGCCAACTGCAACACGTTGTAATAACCATGCGGGCCGATTTTTGGGGCGAGTGTGCCCCTTATGAAGCCCTCAAAACCTTGATGAAAGCGCGGCAAACCTTGATTGGGCCAATGAATACGATAGAATTGCGGGCCGCGATGGAACAGCAAGCGGCCAAAGTGGGACTGCGATTTGAGGCCGGTTTAAGCAATACCATTTTAGATGATGTTTCAGGCGAACCAGGCGCGATGCCACTGTTGCAACATGGCTTACAAGAATTATGGAAACGCCGTCATGGTCGCTGGCTCAACACCAAAGAATACATTGAATCCATCGGTGGCATCAAACAAGCGATTGCCAAAACCGCGGATGAAGTTTACCACCCACTCTCTCCGGCCGAAAAAAGCCAATTTCAAAATATCTTTATTCGGTTAACCCGCTTAGATGAGAGTGCAGTTTCCGGAGAAGGTGGTCGAAATACACGCCGTCGCGTTGGTTTAGAAGAATTAGTGCCGGCAGGTGTCGAATTATCAGCGACTAAGGCACTGGTTAAACATTTAGCCGATGCTCGATTAGTCGTCACCAGTCGCAACGCCATCACGAACCTAGAAGAAGTCGAAGTCGCGCATGAAGCATTACTTCGCTACTGGCCCCGCTTAGCCAATTGGTTAGATGAAAATCGCACCAACCTCCAACTGCGAGAAACCATTCGACAAGCCGCTTTAACTTGGGAAGCGGGCCAAAAAACCGCCGATGATCTGGTGCATAAAGGGGTTCGCTTAGAAGATGCCAAAGTACTGGCACGACAAACGGGCTTTTTAAACCAATTAGAAGCGGACTATGTGACGGCGTGTGTGGCATTGGCGGACTCGGTCGAAAGAGCGGCTAGTAAGCGCCGACGGCTCACATACGCTTCGCTGACGGCGGGTATCATTATCGCCCTAAGTTTAGCAACTTTTGCTTATATTCAAAAGAACGAAGTTGTGAAACAGAAGAAGGTAGCTGAAACACAGAAACAACTCGCAGCACAAGCTCAATTGAATGTTCTCGAAGCGGAAAAGAAGGCCGAGTCGGCTAAAAAGAACGAGGAACAAGCTGAAATGGTGAAGAAGAAGGCACAAATGGAGGAAAAGGAGGCAAAAGCCAAACTCAAACAAGCTAAAGAGAAGCTCCAAAATGTTGAAGAAGCACTCAACAAGGCAAAGGCTTCCGGCGCCACGGAGAATCAGATAAAAGAACTAGAAAAGAAACTTGCTGAGGCCCAACAAGCTCAAAAAGAGTCCAACGACAAAATGGAGGCAGCAAAGGAACAACTGAAGAAAGCTCAAGAAGCTCAAGAAGCTGCTGCCCAAAAGGCGAAGGATCTAGCTGAAGCACTGCATAAAGCCGCCCAGGAGGCACACACAAACCAGTTACGAAGCGAGACAGAAACCCAGAAAGCCCTGCAAAAAGCCGAGAAAGAACGAGCCGAGAAGATACAAAAATCCCTCGAAAAGGCACAAGACGACGTGAAGAATCTAGAAACACAACGGGATGATGCCGTCGCCAAAGCCAACCAAGCTCAAGAGGATGCCGAAAAACAGCGTCAACTCGCAGATGATGCACAAGCAAAGATCAGCAACCTCAATGTCGAGATAGAGACTCTGCAAGCCGAGAAGACACACGCCGAGAAGGCACAACGAGAAAAGGCACAAGACGACGTGAAGAATCTAGAAACACAACGGGATGATGCCGTCGCCAAAGCCAACCAAGCTCAAAAGGATGCCGAAAAACAGCGTCAACTCGCAGATGAAGCACAAGCAAAGATCAGCGAGCTCAGTGTCGAGATCGAGACTCAGAAAGAACGGCAACAAACCATGGAAGAACGAGCCGAGAAGACACAAACAGAACTCGAAAAGACACAAAACGACCTCCAAAAAGCTCAACAGACGGTGAAACAGCTACAAAGCAAATTGGGAACGGGTGGTAAAGTCACCGGCCCTCGTTTTGTCGAAAGCAATGGCACCGTCACCGACAAGAAGACCGGTTTAATTTGGCTAACAAATGCGAATTGCGTCAAGGCTACAAGAGATTGGAATACTGCTCGACGTGACGTGACTCAACTCAATACCAATGGCACAATGAACAGTAATAATTGCGGTGACACGAGCAATAGTGGTAGCCATCAAATTGACTGGCGTTTACCCAATGTTAAAGAACTCCAAAGCCTAATTGACTTTTCTCAAACTACTCCGGCATTGCCAAGTGGGCATCTGTTCTCTGGTGTGCAGACCAGCAGCTTCTATTGGTCGTCGACCGAAGTCGTGAACAGCACCGACGAGGCATGGTACGTGGCCTTCTACCAAGGTGGTATCGTCACCAACGCCAAGACCGACACCAACTTTGTGTGGCCAGTGCGCGGTGGACAGTAGAGTATTAGATGCTTTGACCCTTTGGATACTTTGACAGAGGTGCCGGGCTACTCTATGCACACAAATATTTCGTAGGGGGCCGGATTGCTGTCCGAAAAGACTCGAAAAAGACCAAAAATTGGAAGGCTTAGCAGTCCCACCAACCGGTCTTGGAAAATTATGTGCATAGAGTAGGGTGCTGGGGGAGGTTCCCAGCTCAAATTTTTTTACCGGTTTCGGTAATTGTTGTCAAGGTATTTTTGGCGGTTGGGAGGTTGAGTACCATTGCATCAAGTACTTTGAATACCAAAACTCAACGAATAGAAGAACACCTGCTATCAAGAACTACAACAGTTTAACCTAAATGGCACTTGATCATAGAGTACCATTAATTTGAATATCAATCCGTCTGGGTTAGGGATATCCAAAAACAAATAAATTATCTCAGAATATGGGGCTAAAGCCCCACTTTTTAGGAATTGTGACAATTATTTTTTTAGGATTCCCTTAAATCCTTTGTTATAAATTTATTAGATACAATCCTTGTGGTTGAGGTTTTGGGTTTTATTATGTTAATTCTAATGAGTACAGTAGTTTTTGTTGGTATAATTGGTTATCGCCAACGAAACAAAACGCTGCGAACGTTGAGTGATTTGCCGGTTCGTCCTTTAACCAAACGAGAAATCACTTATGGCCTTGAACAGATCCAGAGTTTGTTGGAAACACGGGCCCCGGTTTTGCGTGAACATGTTGATAAACAAGCCAAAATTATCAAGGGTACACTGGAAACTAATACCAGCGCATTGACACCGGCCGCTCGTCAGGAACGAAAACAGGCTTTATTTGAGATCAACACGCTTTGTCAACAAGTAAGCGATATCAGCTTTAACGCCCTCGCTTTAGGCCAAACGCCATCTGACTATGAGGCTCGTTGTCCATTCCTTGGTTTGCACCCGTTCCATGCACAAGACCGAGAATTTTTCTTTGGGCGCGAGGCATTGATTACGGAACTTCAACAGAAACTGATCACACATCACTTTTTAGCGGTGTTAGGCCCTTCTGGAAGTGGTAAATCGTCCCTGGTTCTCGCTGGCATTGTGCCAGATATGCTGGCCAAATATCCAGAGTTTCAGATGGCCTACTTAACGCCCACTTGCGATCCAGTGGCCCAACTTACCATGGCTCAAGCGACAACACAATACCAACCTACCGTGTTTGTGATCGATCAGTTTGAAGAGCTGTTTACGCTCTGTGCTGACGAAAAACAAAGGCAACAATTCATCGACCAATTATTAAGTATCAAACTACACCCGGTTGTCATAACCATGCGGACCGATTTTTGGGACGACTGTGCGCCTTTTGAGGCTCTCCAAACGCAGATAAAAGCGAGGCAAACCTTGATTGAGCCAATGAATACCTCCCAATTGCGGGCGGCGATGGAACAACAAGCGGCTCAGGTGGGGCTGCGGTTTGAGACCGAACTGAGCAACGCTATTTTAGATGACATCAAAGAAGAACCCGGCGCTATGCCATTGTTGCAACATGGTTTACAGGAATTGTGGAAACGGCGACATGGTTGTTGGCTCAACCTAGTGGAATACCGTAAAGCCTTCGGTAACATAAAACAAGCAATTGCCAAAACGGCAGATGACGTTTATTACCAGTTATCTCTGGCGGAGCAAACCCAATTCAAGAATATTTTTATCAGGATAACCCGTTTGGATGAACATGCGGTTCAAGGAGAAGGGCACCGGGATACGCGCTTGCGCGTAGCAATGGAAGAATTGGTGCCGGCGGATGGCGAACTGTTATCAACTCAGAATTTAATCAAACGGTTAGTGGCCGCTCGGTTGGTTATCATCAGTCAGAACGCGGTAACCCACTTTAAAGAAGTGGAAGTGGTTCACGACGCGTTAATTCGTTATTGGCCTAGATTAACCAATTGGTTATCTGAAAACCATAGCAATCTCCAATTGCGGGAAACGATTCGGCAAGCCGCTTTGAGTTTGGAAACGAATGGCAACACAACAGATAATCTAATACATCAAGAGCTTCTTTTAGAAGAAGCCAAGGTATTAAATCGACAAACTGGTTTTTTAAACCAATTAGAAACGGATTATGTGAACGCGTGTGTCGATTTGGCAGAAACCGCAAAAATATCTGCCAGTAAGAAACGAGATATCACTTTTGCTTCGCTCACTGAGAGTATGATTATCGTCCTCAATTTAGCGAATTTTGCTGTTGTGAAGATGAATGAAGCTAACAAAGTGCCGAAAAATGAACTGACTAAAGCGTTTATTGAAGCACGGCGTGAAATCACAAATCAGGCACTAGCAGAGGCAAAAAAACTCCGTGCCACTCTTGAGGAACTGGCCAAACTGCCAAAAGACCAATCACCTACCGAAACTCAGCGTGAAATTGCAAATCAAGTACGAGCAACGACCAAAAAACTCCGTCTCACTATCGAGAAACTGGACCAACTGCAACAATCCACGGCGAAGAACAAACCGGTTCAACTTTAAGAGGCTAAACCAGACAGAGAGCGATGCGACAATGATATATTATAATAAGTCATGCTATAGAAAATCAAACTCTGTCCTACGTTAACGCTTTAGACGAAAGAACCATGATTTTTTTAACCCTTGATTATCTAGCACCGATAAAACCATTATTGGCCTAACAATAACAGCCACATAACAGGTGTAATAATATGAAAGTCAACATCAAGCGCAAGCAAAACCAGCAGGTGGTAGCGGAACCAACGAATACGCCTGAAATGACCACGTCGCGTGACTCAACAGAAAACATGAAAAGCCGCGTCAAACGCAAGCAAAATCAGCCGGTGGTGGCGGAACCAACGAACACACCTGAAATAACCAAGTCGCGTGGCTCAACAGAAAACCAGCCGGTAGTGGAACAAACAGTCCCTCTGACTAAGCCGCGTGACTCAAAAGCAAAACCGCCAGCGGCGGCGAAACGAAAGAAGTCTTTGAACAAGCAGCGTGATTCAAAAGCCAAAAAGCCAGTGGTGGAGGCACAAAAGGATTTGAGTCAACAGCTTGATTCAAAAGACAAACCACAGGTGGAGGCCGAACCGGCGTTAACTGAAGCGCGTGACTCAACTGAGCCAGTTGCTGCCGAACCGGCGTTAACTGAAGCGCGTGACTCAACTGAACCAGTGGTGGCGGAACCGGCGTTGACTGAAGCGCGTGACTCAACCGAACCAGTGGTGGCGGAACCGGCGTTGACTGAGCAACCGCGTGACTCAACTGAGGCAGTTGCAGCCGAACCGGCGTTAACTGAAGCGCGTGACTCAACTGAACCAGTCGTTGCCGAACCGGCGTTAACTGAAGCGCGTGACTCAACTGAGGCAGTTGCAGCCGAA
>Ga0233403_10000673_pt1 | contig 16208 bp, 11 predicted proteins | sample Na_oxic_1_MG_FD_179866 | JGI IMG/M metagenome (GOLD analysis project Ga0233403, IMG submission 179866) | Seawater microbial communities from Saanich Inlet, British Columbia, Canada - Na_oxic_1_MG | ecosystem: Environmental > Aquatic > Marine > Inlet | place: Canada: British Columbia | collected...
GATTGGGGCAACCATAAAGGATTGCCCGGTGGTCATTGATTCGTAGGGGTAATCCCTTGTGGTTACCCCTGATGGTATTTTATTTTTTGCGAGTTACCTTATACCTCAATATTTTAAATCATTCTTTGGGATTGATCCAAAAATCATAGTGATGATAAGGAGAATTGGGCGTTATTTTATAGATGTTCATAATCATAATTTCACCACTATCCGTATTGTAGGGGCAGACTGGCGTGTTTGCCCCTTTATTGACCTGAAAACCATAGTTTTATCGTCTTTGCACCGAAAGCAACTGAAAAAAAGCTTTGTTAAAAAGTTTACCAATACTATCACTCAAAAGGAGGTATCAAAATGTCAAGACCAACAGCCCCTAATTCAAGTCAACTGACACCTGCTCAACTTGATGAACTCAAAGAAGTATTTGACTTGTTTGACGCAGATGGCAATGGTTCGTTAAGTCGAGAAGAAGTGGCCAATACTATGAATTATCTTGGCATGAATCCCACGGCGGAATAGTTGGAGAACATCTTCATCATGGTTGATGCGGACTTGAGTAACACTATCGAGTTTTCTGAATGGGTTGAGTGGATATCTAATAAAGTTGATACCAACTCAGAACTGGAATTACTCGAAATATTCAAGCTGATTGACCTTGATGGCAATGGCTCTATTTCAGAGGAGGAATTACGTTATCTGTTGGATGCGTTAAAACTCAACCTGAGTGATGAGGAAATCACTGCTCTGATGCAACAGGCTGATCTCGATGGCAATGGGGTCATTGATTACCATGAATTTGCTCAAGCGAGAGGTTTGTGGAGTAAGCTCAAACTCACCGTTGGCATTTCTCGCTCTTTTAAGGAGATTCTTAAACAATATACCGAACTTGCCGACAATCCATCGGCCGGCTTTGGCACAACGATGGCTCTTGAGTATGGTAAGCAGAATGCTCATCGGTTGGGATATGAGGTCTCTCAATTCCCCGATGTGGTTTGGGAATCTTCTTGTATGTGTGGTAACCCATTTTCTGTTGGCACAGTTTCGGAAGGTGAAGTGGTTGTGGATTTAGGCTGTGGTGCCGGTGCGGATATCTGTGTGGCCGCCAGTTTGGTGGGTGATACTGGCAAAGTGATTGGTGTCGATATGACCGCTGCTATGGTGAAAAAGGCGAGAAGCAATGCAGCTGTGTGTGGTTTTAATCAGGTAGAAGTCATTCAAGCACCGTTTGATACTGGCAAACATAAGGCTATCCCGGTGGGTATAGCCGATGTGGTTATGTCAAATGGCACTTTCAACTTGTCGGCTCGCAAAAAATGTGCTTTTATTCAGGCCTTTAATTGTTTAAAGCCCGGTGGCCGATTTTATTTGGTCGATATGGTTTTTCAAGAAGGGCAGGACAAATCGGAAATGTCAGAAGGCAGTTGGTGTGATTGTGTGGCCGGTGTCGTGCCCATTTCAACAATATTGGAACTGATGAAATCGGTTGGCTTTGTTGAGTGTGAACAGGTGGCTTTTACCGATTACCGTACTTCCGATTTCACCCTTGGTGCCACGTTCCGCGCCAAGAAACCGCAATAAGGATTCGGCTATATTGGCACTGAAGTTGTTGAATATTTTTTAGGGTTTTTTAAGTGTCCGAATCAGGATTTTCCGGATTAGAGGATTTTCCGGATTAAAATCATACATTTATAATTTTATCCGGTGAATCCTTAAATCTTGTGAATCCTGATTCAGACAATATTAGGTATTTAAACAATTATATTGGCTGACTAAATAGTACCTCGTGCAAGCTACGGCTTGCATTCCAATATGAAAACCCAAAGGAGTCATAACATGAGCGACACGTATAAAATTGAAAACAACGCCATTGATGGAGAAGATGAGATGGGATCGTTAAATCATAGTATGGTGCAAACTAACTTAGCCGGTTTGCTTAAGTTTAAATGCGATAAGAAACTTGCCGTTATGACCGAGTTAAGTCTGGACATCAGCCAACATGATATTAGTCAATATGAACTTGAGGCTTCGGCAGAACTAAAACCGGATGTTTGCGCTTACCTGAAACGCCCAGTCATACCAAAGGGTAAAAATGACCTAATAAAAGTATCTCAAATGCCGGATTTGATCATTGAGATACTTTCACCGCGGCAATCGGTTGATTATTTGGTCAGAAAGACCAAAGCCTACTTTGAATTGGGAGTAAGAACCGGCTGGTTGGTTAATCCCGACCAAAAAATCATAACCGTCTACTCACGACCTAAGCAATTTTTGCAAACTAAAACCTTTGCTTTAGACACCACACCAGAAATTATTGACCCGATCATAGACCTCAGATTATTAATGAGAGAAATCTTTGAAGAGGAAGAGTAGCCGGACTTAACTCATCAGTTAATCACGTAATGCGGTATTTTCAATGATTTACCTATTGTTACAATTTTTTTATTTGTTGAGTGGTTAGTTATGCCTTAGTTTTAGATTTAAACAATACCCAACCATAGCGTGGATAGTGAAATACTTTAAATGCACAAACCTATCCAATATATCCAACATATAAAGATTGCCAAGATATTCGGTTTTGGTACACAACTTGGTCCAGCAAGATAAATCGTATGATGACTCTAGTTCTAGCCAGCGAGTTTGGGCCGAACTGGATAAGCTGTTGATAAAAAATTTTACATTTCTAAGACGACATTTGAAAAATGGCAACGGCCAGGTGCGATAGCGATCATTTATCATGGTGCTTGTTTGATGATTGGGGGCGAAGAATCCACTTGTTGCTGGAGTTTGGAATCAATGTCTGACCATTTCCTCAAACACCTGTCCTCGGTGTTCATAGTTATTAAACATATCAAAACTGGCACATGCTGGCGAGAGCAATACGGCATCGCCGGGGCAAGCTAAGGCGGCTGCTTGTGCCACCGCTTCTTCCATCGTCTTGGCATAATGTATCGGTACGGTATCAGCCAAGCTTTTCGCAATCAATGGCGCATCCCGCCCTATCAAGATACTGGCGCGGCAGTGTTGGGCAACGACATGGGCTAGTGGCTCAAAATCAGCCCCTTTACCTTCGCCTCCAGCAATCAATATGATTTTTCCCGGTTTTTCTAAGCCAATAATAGCCGCCATCGTTGCGCCGACATTGGTTCCTTTTGAATCATTAAAGAAATCAATACCGTGCTTATTGGCTACCCAAGCGCAGCGATGGGGTAAACCTCGAAATGTTTTGAGCGCGTCCAGCATCGCCGAGAGAGGTAAGCCCATCGCTTCACCCAAGGCTAACGCGGCTAACGCATTGGCTCGCATGATAGAGCCTGGCAATTTCATGGCTTTAGTGGACAATAGCGGTGTCCATTCACCAGAACCGCTGTCAGCACGAGCCAGGTATAGTTCACCTTGATGATGACAAACTCGAAAATTTCCTTGATGTTCGTGTAAACTAAAACTTAGATGTTGCCGCTGTGGTGGTAACATGGCCACCACATTGGGGTCATCGGCATTGATGACGACGCTGCCGTCTCCTTGATAAATCCGCTGTTTAGCGGCGATATATTCGGCCATGCTGGCGTAGCGATCCTGATGATCTTCGCTGATATTGAGTACAACCGCCGCTTTGGGATTTAATGACTGGGTACATTCTAATTGGAAACTAGACAGTTCCAAAACATACCAATCGGGCGCCGGGCTGCATAACAATTCAAGGGCTGGCGTACCTAAATTGCCTCCGACGGGTACGTGCAGCCCGGCTTGTTTAGCCATTTCTCCCAACAGCGTTGTCACCGTGCTTTTGCCATTAGAACCGGTGATGGCAACAACCGGCGCGTTGACATAATTGGCAAACAATTCAATTTCACTGATAATCGGCACACCGGCAGCCTCCGCTTGAGCGAGTGCCGGCTCTTGCCGCGACAAACCCGGGCTAATGATAATGAAAGCGGCTTGCGCCAATTGCTCGGCATCAAAATGGCCGATCAGATAGGGCACCGTTGGCAGCGTCTGCTTGAGCGTTGCCAAGCCGGGTGGCGTTGGACGATTATCCATGACGCGCACCGAATAACCATGCTTAACTAAAAAATGGACGCAAGCTAGGCCAGTTTTTCCCATGCCCATGACGACGACTTCGCCAGCACGAGATTGTGTGTGATAATGTGATGTGGAATAATTCAATCTTACAAGCCTTTAAAAAGTACTAATGAAAAATGAAGTGAGGCTAAAGTTTTTTGGAAAAACACTTTAGCCAAACGAAAATGAGTACAAGGCGAACCTGGTATTAAACCCAGGGTGTTGACGAATAAATTTAATATAACCCTATTTATCTAGTATTTTTAGAAAAGTTAAAATACTTTTGCTTCCCTACTTATATCCGTCGGAGTTAGAAACTAATTTTATTGAAACCGCTTTTTAAGTTTATTTTGTGACCCTGCTAAATAAATTCTCCTTCCAAACCATTAGGCAGTATAATTTTTCCTTCAATGCCATCCGTTTGATTTTTTATCAACTCAACTTCAATGTTTCCAAAAATATGTGGCATCACAGCTACAACCTGTTTTAATGTGCCCAAATGAGGCGCTATTCTCACTCGTTTAAAGCCGGGGGCCGCCGATTCAATGCCGCAAACGGTGTTAAGCAAGTCAAACAACGGACTGGCACTCCAAGCGTGGCAATCTGAACGGGGATTCTTCTCAAATTCGCCAAAAGTAGTCATGCCATTGGCAAGCATCGTTTTCCAACTCTCCAAATGTTCCAAATAGCGGTTACCCAATCCCACTTTTTTTAAGGCTCTGAACAGATAAAACTGGTAATAAATGTTGCTCTGGATGAGGCTATCGTCTGTTAATATTTTTTCCATGATGGCCTTTTGTTCGCTGATCTCAATGGTATTGGTCAAAATGGCCATAACAGAAGTATGTTGGCTAAATGACTGTTTTTTAGGTGTATCAGCTAACAATCCTTTTGCTTCGGAAAAGCAATGCTTGTAAACGGCTTTTTTGACAGAAGCCGCTTGTTGTTTCCATTCATCGGCCCATCTTTGCAACCCAAAAGCTTCATGCAGCGCAATGGCATATTGTAACGCATATAAATATTGCAGCGTAATCAAGGCCGAATTGCCATCATTGGCACCGGGGGGTACGCCTATTGAATACGCTGGCACCTTATCAACATAATTCCACCAAGACATTTTGCCCAACATTCCAGTTTCATCCAAATGGCGTTCAAACCAATTTAGGACTGAACGAATGCCCGGTAAAAATTGTTTGACAAATGCCGGATCATTCCTATACATAAAGTAATCATGCACCATCGCCACCCATAACAGCGAAAAAGGTGGGATAATTTGTGGCAAATAAGACGGATAACGGCTCTGCGTCAGCCCTTCTGGAATGCGCGAATAATCTAACTGGGTAATAGCTTGTCTCATCAATTGATCATCGCCAGCAACATATAGCGAAATCAATGCCTGAATGCGCGTATCGCCAATATATTGCAACTGCTCATAATACGGACAATCAAAATAAATTTCGCCAGCACAAAGGCGAGCCGTGCGCCAACCGACTTCCCAAATGGAGTGCAGCAATTTGTTATCACTATTGAAACGCGCCTGTTCGATAAAAGGATAGGCGGTGAATATCCCATAAAAATCATGTATCGTCAGTGGTTCATCTTGCGTTTCAATGTCCATCTGAATAAAGCGGTAAGTTCGCAACCAAAGTGGACGAAATAAACGATTGTCACCTCCGTCAGGCAAAAAAACGTCATAGTAGCCAAAAATGGATTTGCCTTCGAGGTCATTGCGATTGCCTTTCATGCCTTTTTCGTCAAAAAGAGCTTCGGCATAAGTGAGTTTTATTTTGGCATCGGTGCCGCCACTCACTTTTAATTCCGGGTAACCGACCGTCAGGTAAGTTTGGTCTAAAAATAACGTTACTTGACTGTCGGCTGGAATAACGACGTTTGGTAACCAATTGGTCAAATGGCTATTATGTTTTGGTGCTGGAAAACGTTCCAACTTTTCTTCCATCATTGGGATGGTGCGCGGCACTAAAAACCAAGGCCCGCCCCATCTAAAACCTCTTGGTTTACCCACGCTAATCGGTTTAGCGGGCATCCACTCGTTATCATCAAACGCTTCTTGTTCCCAGCCCCACGGATGAAGGGCGGCGGTAAAGTGATCGCCAGGCGAGGCAGCATAATAACCTTTTACCATTGAAAAGGAAACGGGAATGGGTTGGTAAGCCTGATTATGTGTCACTTTCCAATTGTCATTGGTATTGACGATAGCTTCTTTGGTGCTATTGCCCTGTAAAATAAAAGCCGTGCGGTGCGATATTTGTGCCAGAGGCATTTGTTCGCCAAAATTCCAAACCATTGCTGCTAAAGTATTTTTCCCACTTTTTAGTTTTGAGGCAATATTAAACGTTTCAAAATACCAGTGCATTAAATCTCCGCGTGCTGGTCCGAAACCGACTGGTTTGCTATTAACAAATAAACGGTAGCGGTTATCGGCTGAGACATGAATGATGAATGAATCAGGTTGCGCCTCTAATTCAAAAGTCTGTCTAAATAGAAAAACACCATATTCCCGCCCGGATGCGGTAGGATGGGCAATCCATTTGGCTTTCCAAGGGTTAGCCAGTAAGTCGGGATTAATTCGTGTGTCACTGCCTTGAGTTGGGTTGGAAAACATTATCAAGTAAAGAAACACGATTGATATTTTATTGGTATTAGTCATAACCTGAAATCCGATTTTTCCCAAGGATTTTTTGAATCGATTCTTTTTCGCCTTTATCCCAAGCAAAGGCATGTTGCATAAGTTGGTTCCTGATGTTGGCGTATTGAAAATCACCAAATAGATTGTGCCTTTCTCCCGAATCACGGACTAGGTTATATAACGCGCCATCTGGTTCAGCCCGATCAATCCAGAAGATGAGTTTCCATTTGTTGGTGCGAACCATCACTCGTCGGCCGCTGTCAATATTAAGATGGGCGTACTGCGATTCTAGGTGGTTAATTTCGCTGAAGGTATATTCCCTAAATTGGTTGGTTTTTCGTTGGATGAGTGGCCAAGCACTTTGCCCATCAATATTTTTTGGCACCGGTTCACCCACCATATCCAACAACGTTGGCAACAAATCAATGATTTCTACTTGTTCGTTAATAACTTGCCCGGCGGGAATCATCTTATGCCAAGAGATCATAAAGGGAATTTTCACGGTTCCGTCGTAGAAGTTTCGTTTCATATAGAATCCATGTTCGCCCATTTCTACGCCTTGATCAGAGATGAAGACAATGATGGTATTTGCCAATAGCCCTTTTTTATCAAGTGCCTTTATCACTTGGCCCATTTCTTTGTCCACAAAGGATGCCAGTCCATAATAGGTAGCCCAAGATTGCTTGATTTGTTGCTCAGTCAACTTGCCGTCACTGCCCACCCACTGGCGCAAGCGTTGTTCCCACAGTGGTTTATTTGCCAATTCTTCCTGGGAGGGGAGTTGCAGTTTAATCTCCTTTGGATCAATCAGCGTATCATAAGGTTTGGGAGCTAGAACCGGAGAATGGGGCGCAATATAGGATACCCGCAGTAAAAAGGGTTCTTGCACTTCAGATTCAATAAATTCAATCGCTTGTTGCGTGGTAAGGCCGGCTTCGGTTTGCTCTTGTGGGAGCGGATACGTTCCCGACACAATAACAAAATCGGGCAAATTGATGACATTAAATTTTTTCGGATCAAACGCCTCTTTCAATTTAAATGGAGACGAGGCTGGCCCTCCGTAGGCCGGCTTAGGTCCCCTGATGGGAAATGCTGATTTCATATTCCAGTGAAGTTTACCGAAATTAGCCACTTGGTAGCCGGCCTTCTCAAACTGCAAAGTTAATGGGCGAAAGTCAATTTTCAAGCGCCCCCTGTTCGACATGAGGCCGGTGTGGTGGCCGTAAAGGCCGGTCAGCATGGACATCCTAACGGGCATACAAACTGGGGTGGTGGTTATCGCGTTTTGGAACCGAACCCCGGTTGCTGCCAACTTGTCAGCGACGGGGGTTTGCGCCCAACTGGCCCCATAAGCGCCGATAGCATCGGGCCGCTCGTCGTCGGTCATAATCCATAATATGTTTGGCTTGTCCTTGGCAATGGCAACAGTTGTGAACAAGGCCATCACTAAACCATGCAAAATGGTTGCTCTAAATAGATATTCAATATACCGGAATATAAACATAATTAGACTCTCCCTCCGCTATCTGCGGTGATCAAAAGCTTCTTTGCTTTAGGGTAAGTTAAATGGACGACAACCCGGCCACTTCATATAATCACCAATTGAAAATTGAAAACAAGACTTGGTTAAATGGACGACAACCCGGCCACTTCATATATAGCGTTTCCCGATTGAATGAACTACAAATCCATTATGTGTTAGGGATTATTTCCCAACCCCGATAGGGGTTGAATGTTAAGAGCCAGTGGTGAAACCTGGGGACGGGGAAAAATCCTCAACTTTGTACTTCACTCAATCGGGAAACGCTATAATCACCAATTGAAAATTGAAAAGAAGACTTGGTTAAATGGACGACAACCCGGCCACTTCATATAATCACCAATTGAAAATTGAAAACAAGACTTGGTTAAATGGACGACAACCCGGCCACTTAATAGTAACATTCCTATATTTTTGTCCCATTTTGAAAGTAAAAGGACGGTTAAAAATAAAATATTTTTTTGGAACATTTTTATAGGAATGTGACTATATTCTTGACCGGCATTTTTATAGTTACCTATATTTTCTTTCTTTTTGGTATCGACAGAAATAACCGGCTGTTTTCCCTTTTGAAATAACTTTACTTGATTGAGCCTCTTGCAAAACTCTTTTTGAAAGTTTCCCCAGGTTTCACCAGTTGCTCTTAACATTCAACCCCTATCGGGGTTGTCCCAGGTTTCACCTGGGTGAAAGCAACCGGCTCCTGGGGTTATTCTTTTAACAATATCAACCCCGTAGGGGTTGAACGTTAAGAGCAAGAGGTGAAACCTGGGGTTTTGCAAGAGCCTCGATTGTTAATATATATATTTTTCAAAAATAAAGCGAATAAAAACAACCGTTTATGTAGTCAAAATACCTGAAAACTTCTGGACGGGTACTTAATATAACAAAACTGACTTAATATGTACCACTTATTTATTTAGACCGTTCGCGGCGCAAATGATCCATTTGGCCAACAAGGTGCGGCAATGGCTTCGCCCAAATTGGCCTCCATTAATCTCTCTCTCGCTTCCAATAGGCGGCCAATCAGAGCCGGTTCAACGGCGGCATAAGTCTCTATATCTTCTTGTCGTTTAACGACAATACCTAACAATTCGGTAATGGCATTGCCAACCGAGTTTTGGGAAATCGTCACAATTAATCGGCCTTCGTCGTCACGATAAAACAATTGTTTGTAGGCGGGACGCCAGCGAATCTCATTGGCAAATTGCGGGTCTTGGATGACTTGTTCTCTCAGTTCGCGAGCCACTCGCTGAAACCGTCCACTGTCTAACAATACGTCACTGACTTGATGAGGAAAATACGCTTCTTGAGGTACTTTGGGTTCCCCAGTAGACACTAACGAGAAAAAGGTTCGATAAAAATCGAGGAAACCCAATAGGACTTGCTCATATTCATACCAAAAATACTGATCTTTGAGTTTCTCCGCACCCCCTTTGATTTCCCAACTGGGTAAACCTTGTGGATAGCCGGTTAATTTGAGTGCTGATTCGGTGGTTGGAATCGGAGACAGTATTTGCAAATCCAAGATTTCCAAAAATTCATGATAAATTCCGCTTAAATGCCGTAAAAATAAACTGTGATGTCCACTGTCGGTCAAATTGGGATCATTTGGGTTAGCCGGTTCAGCGGCTTCCAAATCGGTCATTGGAAACACGATGAAGTGATTGTGGATCATCCGAATGCTTGGAACACCGGGCTTATTGAGCGGCCAAGTTGCATCTAAACTGGCTTCACCACAAATAAGCAGGTGTTGTGCCGGATCGGGGTATTTGTCCAGCATGTATTCAAACAGAATCCGAGTCATCTGATTCCAAACTTTTTTCGGGGTGCGTGACATTTGGTCACGTCTGACTGGCCGTCCTAACGGATCCAAAATGCTTTTAGACGTATCCAAGATGATTGAGGTATCAAATTCAACACTGTGTCCAATCAGTTTACGGTACATCAACAGGTTTTCCGGGGTGCGAAATAAACCGTTTTCTTCGGCTAAATTTTTTAAATTGGCTGGACTGTTAAAAAATTCCACCGGAGCCATACCTGATGGAATGGTTAGAGACATTTTAGGACGAGGGGTTATGATTTCTCTTGCCGCTGATTTCATGTTATAGTCCTTATTAAGTACAGAATAATGAATTGTTGGAGCAATCCGTTGTGGTTGCCCAGTTCGTTTATTGTAAAATTTGTAAAATACTTAATCTTTTTTTGATGATCATCAGTCTTGTAGGGTCACTGCCATATCGTGTCTCAGCCAAGCACAACTGATACGTGAAACGAAGTTCAGCGAAGCTAAATAAACGGATTTTAGAAACGAATAAAATTGGTAAAACTCTCATTTTTAAAAGTTTTTTTATCCGTTTGTTTCGAGTATCCGTTGTACTACTTTGAACAAATGAGTTAGTTATCCGTTACGATATGGCAGTAGTCTTGTAGGGTGGGATTGCTAAGCACCGAGATTTTCGTTAATGAATTGAGCCCGATTCGCGAAAGCCGCCCCACCATCCCTCCTTTTTTTGTATTTAACCAAATCGGGAAATGCTATAAAATACTTAATCTGTTTTTGATGATCATCAGTAATTGAGTATAGAGGTTGCCAAACCGGCGGACACTTCAGTCCGCCCTTACATCTATAGAGAGTTCAAGAAATTCCCCCCTCATATTCAGGTAGGCTGGTTAACCGAATAAACAGATCCGGATTGGAATCAGTTAGTTGTTCAATATCGGCGGCATTGAGGACGGTCACTTGTCCACCTTTCCTTTTGACTAACTTCCAGGTTTTCGGCGAAATGTTGCGGATAATATAAGGATGATGAGAAGTCATAATGACTTGTAGGCGCGAAGTTTGGTTTAAAATAAACTCAATAAGCCCCGGCATACAATTTGTCCCTAAACAGTTTTCTAATTCATCTATTACCATCACCCCCCCTTCGGGCACCATAGTCATTTCTACTAAATGAACTATAGTACGAAACATGCCGGCCGACATTTGCCATTGAGATATCCATTTTTCCGAGGTTTTTTCTTTGATACAAAAAGAAAACTCATAAACACCGGCTTTTTTGGTGAGTTCGACTTTCATATCTTCAACGGAGGAAAAAATAGCGATCAATTTTTGTTTGATTTGCTCAAATTCATCATGATATTGTTGTTGCAACTGGTAAGCTTTGGCAACGGTTGGTTGTTTAATTGATTCTTCTTGAAAGGTTTCTAACGGAACCGGCGGTGTATCGACCCGATTGATTGACGGATTCATGCGGGAGCCAACATGCTTTGGTTGCCAAATATCGCTAAAAATAAATTTTTTTAAGGCTTGATGAATAGGCTTTATGATTTCTAATTGTGACAATAAATTAATGGCACTTTCATTTTTTCGGAGTGCTGGAATTTCTTCATTATTGAGTAAAAAGGCAGACTCATCACGTTTTATCAGCGTCATGGTTTGATCTCCCTCTTTTTTAAGAATTTCTTCATAGAGAATAGATGAAGATTTTGACGGCGCAAATTGTGACAAGTTGGGCTTAACTAAACTGCTTTCAAACGTCCATTGATATTCTTGCCCGGCATACTTAAAACCGATTTTCCACTGTTCGCCATTGAATTGACACTTACTTTGTGTCGCTACTTGACAAACCAGTTCGATTGCTTTAAGAATTTTGGTTTTGCCGACTCCAGAGATACCCACCAATAAGTTTAAATTCTCCAAAAAAGTAGTTTCTTCAAGATGCCAATTTTCTTTTTGGTCTGTGAAACTAAAACTGGTTATTGGCATAGTACACCTAACATTTTGGTTTTTAAGTTTTTGTGTTTTAACAATGAGAGGATAAATTGGTTGCCATTGATAAAGAGGTGGGCAACAACAACCCGTTACCCGCCCCCCTCAATGCCATTAAGTTAATCTGTCCAAGTACAACGGATACGCTTTCCTAAACGGATTTGGGGAAGGTCTAACTTTGTTAACTTGATGATTTTTTGGAGGTTTTTTATCCGTTTATTTCGAGTATCCGTTGTACTACTTTAATAAAATCAGCCTGTTCCTCTTAACTTAATGGCATTGACCCGCCCCCCTACCTAAAAGTTTAATGACAGTCCCAATTATAAAGCACCTTAGAAAAATCCAATTGTTCCAAATCCTGTTGTTTAATGAAAAAGTTGCCGACTCCGCTATCTCCCCACATAATCCCTACCGAATTATCCGTATCAATTTGTAATAGCAAAATGTATTTCTCTCCTTCTACCAGCGGAGGACGTGGATCCATCTGAGTAAAATAGGCATAACCACCTATTTTATGTCCTTCTTCTGGGAATTTATCGGTATATTCCTCAAAAATATCTAATTCCTTTGAGCCAAACTGTTCAAAGAATTCATCACCGAAAAAATCCTCAAATCGGTAATCAGAGAGGCTAACCGGTGCCATTTTTTTCTTAAATTGCAATGAACAACCGGTGCCTGACAAAGGCGTATAATATTCTTCCTGTTCTGACAAAAAACTAAAGTCCGTGACTAAATCAGCTTCTGATTTAGAAATTTTTGGAAAATAGATAACACGAAAACCGTATGGTAGGGTTGGATTATCAAAATCAGCCCCATAAATTTCATCATTCGCAATGTAGAATTGCAAAATCCCGGTTTGTGGAAATCCCTCTAAATAGGGAACTTCTTCAAAGTTAATTTGAGCCAGTAAAAATAATGGGTAGCCTTGAGCATCTTTGGGATATTCGCTCTCCTTAGGCCAATAGGGCAATCCGCCGAATTGACTTTGCCACCAAGTTAAGTCCTCATTTTTTTCCGGATGAATCGCAATAAAAGGTTTAACTGTCGATTCAATTTTTTCTCGGAAGGGTTCCAATTCTGGTGATAATTCAATGTCTAGTTGGTGTGTCATGTTTTTTCCTCGTTATAATGGTGATTAATGGTTAATGGTTAATGGTTAATAGTTGAGTCTCTTGCAAAACTATTGTGCAAAAACGATAACTCAATGAATTACGAGTAGATAATGGCATGTAAGTTATTGATTTCTTGTTGCGTTTCGAGTTTTGCAAGTCCCTCCATGAAAAAACTATTTACCATTAACCAATAACCATTAACCCTTAACCATTTACTCGTCCGTGACGCAGCCTTCGGAAGCATTTTTAACATTTTTGATGTATTTATACAATGTCCCTCGTGTGGCTTTGTAACGCGGCATTGTCCATTGGGCTTGGCGTTGCGCCATTTCCTCGTCACTGATTGCCACACTTAAGACATTGTTTTGTGCATCAATCGTGATGGAATCACCGTTTTTAATCAACGCAATTGGGCCACCTTCTTGGGCTTCCGGGACAATATGGCCGACAATAAAGCCATGTGAGCCACCCGAAAATCTGCCATCCGTCAATAAAGCCACCTCCTTACCCAAACCGGCTCCGACAATCGCCGAGGTTGGAGTCAACATTTCCGGCATCCCCGGCCCCCCTTTAGGCCCCTCATAACGAATGACGACCACATCACCTTTAACAATCTCGTTGCGCTCTAACGCACTGAGCATGTCTTCTTCACTATCATAGACTTTTGCTGGCCCGGTAAAAGTGAAACCTTCCTTACCAGTGATTTTTGCCACTGCACCGCCAGGAGCCAGATTGCCTTTGAGTATCTGAATATGTCCGGTGGCTTTGATAGGATTCTCTAATGGCCGAATAATTTGTTGGCCATCAGCCAGTCCCGGCAACTCGGCCAAATTATCGGCCACCGTTTTGCCAGTCACCGTCAAACAGTCGCCATTCAAAAGACCTTTTTCTAACAAATATTTCATCACCGCCGGAGTCCCGCCTATTTTGTGGACATCTTCCATCACATATTGCCCACTGGGTTTTAGATCGGCCAAAAACGAGACTCGCTCACTCACCTTTTGAAAATCATCAATAGCTAACTCAACGTCCACCGCCCTTGCCATCGCTATCAAATGTAACACCGCATTAGTGGAGCCGCCCAACGCCATGACAATGACCATGGCATTTTCAAAGGCAGCGCGAGTCATAATATCACGAGGCTTAATATCCTTTTCTAACAAAAGGCGGATTGCCGCTCCAGCCCGAAAACATTCCTCTAACTTTTCTGAGTACTCGGCTGGCGTAGAAGAACTATAAGGCAAACTCATACCTAAAGCTTCAATCGCCGAAGCCATCGTGTTTGCCGTATACATACCACCACAAGCACCGGCACCGGGGCAAGCATGTCTAACAACCTCTTGACGATCAGTTTCAGTTAACGTACCAGCAATATATTGTCCGTAAGACTGAAAAGCGGAAACAATATCTAATGGATTACCGTTTTTATCGTACCCCGGCTTGATGGTACCCCCATAAATCATCAGGGAGGGACGATTCAGTCGTCCCATTGCCATAATACAGCCGGGCATATTTTTATCGCAACCTGGCAGAGAAATGTTCGCATCATACCATTGCGCTGCCATCATCGTTTCAATGGAATCCGCAATTAAGTCACGCGACTGTAGCGAAAAACTCATACCACGGGTGCCCATTGAAATACCATCACTAACACCAATGGTATTAAAACGCATCCCTACCATACCAGCGGCAATGACCCCTTTTTTAACTTCCGTGGCTAAATCCAATAAGTGCATATTACAAGTGTTGCCATCATACCAGACACTGGCAATGCCCACCTGTGCTTTATTCATATCCTCATGAGACAAGCCGGTACCATAAAGCATGGCTTGAGACGCGCCCTGTGATTTTGGCTGAGTTATTTTTGAACTGATTTTATTAAGCGCCATTAAACTCTCCTATATTGCTCATTTCAAAGAAATAAATTTTGGGCAGTCCCTACAAAAAAGCAATACCCGTATTAAAAATCAATAACTTACAAATATTATGGACGAACCGTAGGGCCAGTAAGCGGGCGTATGAAAAAATATCCCAGGTTCCCAGATCAGATCGCTTCGCAGCCGGGTGCGATTAAAAGTGCATGGCTTTTTTATTAAAAAAATAACAGCTTAAAACGCACAACCCCGAAGGGGTTTAATGTGAAGAGCAAGAGGTGGAACCTGGGGTTCCTAGCCATCCATGCAGTTTTAATCACACCCTTCGCAGCCTGCCCCAGGAATCAATACCTCCATCAGTTGGTAGGGACTACCGAAAGTCCAAAAAAATTTTTTGACCAAACATTCTGAATAAGTATAACCAAAATCTTTCAACGGGCAAAAATATTTTGGAAATTTTTTTATTTTTCAAAATACTATATAGACTTCCAGAAAAAACCCAAACTGGAATTTGGATGTCCAAACTAAAAAATTATCTGACGAAAGTATGGTTGAAGGAACTAAAAATATTAAAAACTTAATATTTTCAATGAATGATAGCCATAATCTTATTTAATACTCAATTTCTGGGAATATATTAATCATTACTATTGATTATCTGTTATAAATGTTTTAAATTAAGCTTATTTTCATAATAATTGTTCAGACAGCATATTAGTTTTATCTAATATTTTAATTCATTTTTATTTACAGTAAGTTACCATTTTATAAATTGCTAATATTTAAATAAATTTAAAAAAACCGTTTTTCAATCAAATCGGTATCGTGAAAATAAATAGGAGTTGAATGAAAATCGGAATCCATAATGTTATTCAGCACCAGTTACAAAAATTGGAAAAAAGAGAGTAATTTAGCTGTTATAGTAACATTCCTATATTTTGGTACCATTTTGAGTGAGGCGATTTTTCCAAAACGGCAATCTCTTGAATTAAAAAGATTCTCGGCCGAATTTGGCCATTATTATTTTATAAATCAATAAGTTATTATTTTCCAACGGGGCTTCGATGCTTTCGACTAGCTGCCCGTTTATAACTACAAGGATTATATTGGCGGAAAAGGATTAGTTTGAATAAGATTTGGCGATTTTTCTTGAAACCATAACAATCTAATCCCCCTTCTAAAATATAATCGGCCTGTAGTTATTGAT
>Ga0233403_10000674_pt1 | contig 16206 bp, 9 predicted proteins | sample Na_oxic_1_MG_FD_179866 | JGI IMG/M metagenome (GOLD analysis project Ga0233403, IMG submission 179866) | Seawater microbial communities from Saanich Inlet, British Columbia, Canada - Na_oxic_1_MG | ecosystem: Environmental > Aquatic > Marine > Inlet | place: Canada: British Columbia | collected...
CTAGGCTTAACTTCATGGCAGTGACCCTACGCTTGCTAAGGCTAGCATGAACCACTAAAGAATCATTTAACGCGCGCTGCTAACTCTCCACTCGCATAACGTTGGATCATATTCTCCAAAGAAATCGGCTTAATTTTAGAAGCCATACCCGCACAACCGAAAGCTTCATAACGCGCCTTACAAATACTCATCATAGCTTTCGAGGCTTCTTTGAGGAACTTACGGGGATCAAAAACCGAGGGATTATCATGTAAGAATTTGCGGACAGCGCCCGTCGAAGCCATACGCAAATCAGTATCAATATTAACTTTATGCACACCATGTTTAATGCCCTCGGCGATTTCTTCAACCGGCACTCCGTAAGTTTTCCCCATCTCACCCCCATACTTGTTGATGATAGCTAACCAATCCTGTGGTACCGACGAAGAACCATGCATGACTAAATGGGTGTCAGGAATACGGGCATGAATTTCTTTAATGCGATCAATCGCCAAAATATCCCCTGTGGGTGGACGAGTAAACTTATAAGCACCATGACTGGTGCCAATAGCAATAGCGAGCGCATCAACACCCGTTTTCTTCACAAAATCAGCCGCCTCTTCAGGATCAGTTAACAATTGATCATGAGACAATTTACCTTCTGCCCCAGAACCATCTTCTTCACCGGCTTCACCGGTTTCTAAAGAACCCAAACACCCCAATTCGCCTTCAACAGTCACCCCGCCAGCATGAGCCATATCGACCACGGTTTTAGTGACATCAACGTTATACTCAAAAGAAGAAGGCGTTTTCATATCCGCCATCAAAGAACCATCCATCATCACAGAACTAAAGCCGCTTTGTATAGAACGCAAACACACCGCTGGTTCGGAACCATGATCTTGGTGCATCACGACAGGAAGATGTGGATACATTTCCACAGCAGCAGAAATCAAATGACGTAAAAACGGTTCACCAGCATAAGAACGTGCACCCGCCGAGCCTTGCATAATGACTGGACTATTCGTTGCGTCAGCCGCCTGCATGATAGCATGGACTTGCTCCATATTATTCACATTAAATGCCGGTAAACCATAACCATTTTCTCCGGCATGATCGAGCAATTGACGCATAGAAATCAGCATAAAAATCTCCTTCTATCAGTAATTAAGTTATTCCGTTATCAAATAATAGGAATGTTATCGTTTCATTAATTATCGGAATGACGCAAAAAAATAAATTTATTATAAATCAAAAGTTTAAAAATTAACACATCAAGTAAAAAATTGAGAGCAATTCGTAAAGGTTAGCCTTGAAAAATCTCGTACTATATTTCGGTTGGAGTACAAAGCTTTAGCTTTGTGCGTTCTTTCAAAGCTGAAGCTTTGTACTCCTGTTGCTGTTCTGCCTATTTATCACTAAGGAATAAGGATTTAATAACTTCCGAAACTTTTGAGCCAAACCTGACAGGTTTTAAAAACCTGTCAGGTTTACTTTCGGGTATTATTGAATCCTCATTCCTAAACATGAACTATTTTCATCAAATTAGTCTCACCAGAAAGACCTTTCAAATCACCTTTAGTGATAATCACTAAATCGCCTTCGCTGATTGCACCGCGTTGTAGCAACTTACGAATCATTAACTGATTTGCCTCTAAAGTATCAATTTCAGAAACTTCTTCAAATTCAATAGGATAGACACCTCTATACAAAGTCACTTTACTACGGGTACTCGCATGACGCGACAAAGCAAAAATCGGTATGCCCGAATTAATACGTGACATCCATAAAGGCGTTGCACCAGACTCCGTCAGTGCTGCAATCGCGGTAATATTCAGATGATTAGCCGTATACATAGCTGCCATTGCCACTGCTTCATCAATGCGCCAAAATTGAGTATCTATGCGATGCTTTGACATTCGTATCATCGGTTGTTTTTCTGCTTCCCTACAAACCCTATCCATTACAATCACCGCTTTATCCGGGTATTTACCCACCGCCGTTTCCGCAGACAGCATGACAGCATCAGTCCCATCAAACACCGCATTAGCCACATCGGAAACTTCAGCACGGGTAGGAATCGGATTCTCTATCATAGATTCCATCATTTGTGTCGCAGTAATAACCACCTTATTTAATTCTTGCGCTTTCCTAATCAACAATTTTTGGGCAGGCGGTAAATTAGCATCCCCAATTTCTACTCCTAAATCACCACGAGCAACCATAATTGCATCAGAAGCTTTAATAATTTCCTCATGATTAGCCAATCCCTCAGCACGTTCAATTTTGGCAATAATCGCCGCTTGACTGCCTGCAACTTCTAACAACTGACGTGCCTCAAGAATGTCTTCAGCACAACGCGGAAACGAAACCGCAATATAATCAACCTGCATAGCCGCAGCCGCTGAAATATCAGCGCGATCCTTATAAGTCAAAGCATCAGCTGACAACCCCCCTCCTTGACGATTGATACCTTTATGGTTAGATAAAATACCACCAATAGCGACTTGGCAACGGATTTGGGTATCAATAACCTCTTTCACTTCTAAAACAAGGCGTCCATCATCCAGAAGTAATGTATCATGACGCTGTACATCTTTAGGCAATTTTTTATAAGTGATACCAACACACTCTTGATTTCCAGCATGACTTGGATGGGCAGCATCCAGAGTAAATTTATCACCCTCATTAAGAACAATTTGCCCTTCGCTAAAAGCTTCAATACGAATTTTAGGGCCTTGTAAATCCGCGATGACTCCGATGGGTCGTCCGTAAGCATTAGCACACAGGCGCAACGCTTCCAATCGTCGTTGGTGACTTTCAATTGTTTGATGGGAAAAATTCAGGCGCACGACATCAACGCCCGCTTGGATAATTTTATCCAAAACCTTGGGATCATCAATTGATGGTCCCAAGGTTGCAATGATTTTAGTTCTTCTGAGCATCTTTACGTTAGTTACGATTGCCCACGTTCTTCAAGAATAGCAACGGCTGGCAATTTTTTTCCCTCTAAAAACTCTAAAAACGCACCTCCGCCAGTCGAAATATATGACAATTTATCAACAATACCATATTTATCAACCGCTGCCAAAGTATCACCCCCGCCCGCAATCGAAAACGCGGTACTTTCAGCAATAGCCTCTGATAACGCCTTCGTACCAGCACCAAATTGGTCATATTCAAACACACCAACCGGACCATTCCAAACAATCGTGCCCGCCGTTTTGAGAATTTTACTGAACTTAGCTGATGTTTTGGGACCAACATCAAAAATCATTTCATCATCAGTGACTTCAGTCACTGATTTAAGCGTTGCTGTAGCATCTGCTTGCTCAAAGGGACTTGTTTTGCCAACAACAACATCAGTGGGAACTGGAATATCACCACCCTGAGATTGGGCCGCAGCGCTCAGTTTTTTTGCCTCATAAATTAAATCAGGCTCATGCAAAGACTTGCCCACCTTATAACCGGCGGCGGCAATAAAAGTATTAGCAATACCACCACCGACAATCAATTGATCGACCACCTTAGACAACGAATCTAGCACCGTCAATTTAGTAGAAACTTTGGAACCGCCGACAATGGCAACCATGGGGCGGGCGGGATTATCCAAAGCCTTGCCCAATGCCTCTAACTCCCCGGCTAACAAAGGTCCCGCACAAGCAATGGGCGCATATTTAGCAACCCCGTGCGTTGAAGCTTGGGCACGATGTGCCGTACCAAAAGCATCCATCACATAAATATCACACAAGGCCGCCATTTTTTTCGACAATTCGTCGTCATTCTTTTTTTCGCCCTTGTTAAAACGTACATTTTCACACAACACAACTTCACCAGCAGCAACTTCTATCCCGTCCAACCAGTCTTTGACCAATGTCACGGGTTTGCCGAGCAATTTTTCCAAATGTTCAGCAACGGGTGCCATAGAGGCCTTAGGATCAAATTTACCTTCTTTTGGGCGACCTAAATGAGACATCAACATGACCTTTGCGCCCGCATCAAGCGCATGTTTGATGGTAGGCAATGACGCTCGAATGCGGATATCGCTGGCAACTTTGCCATCAGAAAGGGGGACATTCAAGTCTTCACGGATAAGAACCCGTTGTTCTGCGAGGTTCAAATCGGTCATTTTGATGATAGGCATATCAACATTCCTCAATCGTAGCTCAAGTCTTTCTCAATTCAATGACTTGAGCTACGAATATGGGTTATCGAAGTGGGTTATTTTATTTTTACTTGATTTTCGCTTCTTTATATTCCACATGTTTACGCACGACGGGATCATACTTCTTAAGAACCAATTTATCAGATGTTTTACGCTTATTCTTGGTTGTGGTATAATAATGACCCGTTTTTGCCGATGAAACCAACTTAATTTTATCACGCATTGTAAAAATTCTCCTATAAAAGTTTTCAACCTGCACTCACTGGGAGTGTCAATGAATTAATCACTCTTACTGAAAAACGCCAAAACCACAAAATTTAGCTTCGGTTGTGTTTAAGGGGTAAGCTCCCTGGGGTGATAAAACCTCTATCACCTTGGTTAAAAATCGAATCAAAATATTTCGAGCACCATGTATATCTCGGTTCACTCTTTTTCCTTGGAAAAGAATTGAAGCTTTCCCGCCCAAGTTTTTGAGAATTGAACCATCCCACAAGGTTTTTGAAGTATAAGATTCATTTACATCTACCACGGTTTTACCGTATTTCTTAGCCATCCACTTTAAAGTGGATTTAAATTGATAGTGGGCCAAGCCTAACATGCCTCTGACCATTTTGCGTCTAAGAAACCGTTTCCGAGTTTCAGAACGAATTCGTACCATTGATTTGGTTTCAAAACGAGGCAATAAAATCACATCATGGTTTGTTACTAAATCGTAAGCGACACGCCTATGTAAGTCTTCTACTAAATTTTGGTGTCTGGCTCGAACGAAATGAATTCTTCTATTGAGATTTTTCAATCGGTCTTTAACCCATTGCAATGACCTATCTTCGTGGTGAAGTTTATCACGAACAGAAACGAGCCGATCTAACTCTGACATCAATGGAACTAATTTATCATTAACGAATTGATCTCCGTAACTAATAGCATCTTCAACACTAAAAGCGGTTTGAAAAGTTCTTACGCCCGGATCAAGTGCAACAATAGATAATTCTTTAGTGACCACTTGTTTTATAGGTTGAGTCAATCGGATAGAAGCAAACCATTGGCCATTGGTATAGGTAACAACTACCGTCTTACCAATCGCCTCTTCTGGGACTTTTTCAGTCCAAGTGCAACCCTTTAAAATATGAGGGAATATTTGCTTTTTAGGTGACAATCTTGGTGCGACAAAATATTGTTGAGAAGCCATTCTTGACATAAATGACAACTCGGCTTTTTCACCTTTAACTCTTTTTTTGATAACCGCAGTACAAGTATCACAAGCTTTGCGATAAGCAGCCTGAATCAAATTGCTATTGAATGTGATATCATTGTCTTCGCATTCTATTCGGCACCAATCACCGATTTGGGTTCTAAATTCACTGGAGGGTTTACGCCCTTTTATCATGAATTCAATCGTTAAATTATAAGCTCGACGATAAAGGTTTAGAGAATCAAACCATAAAACTTCATTTTCTGGATAAATTCTAATTTTTTGGCTTGTGATAACGTCTGCTCGCACTTCGCCTTCCGTAGTGAGAGTTGATGAAGCTGGTAATGAAAGCAATAAGAGTTTGGGTGTCAAATTGCTCGGAATTATCCGATTCTTCCAAAAGCTCGTATCGAACACCCGGTAATTCAATGAGCCATTTGATAAGTTGAAAGCCGGTTCGGGTAATTCTATCTGATGTGGTTGCCACAAGATGTTGTGGATTGCCGTTGATTGCGGATTCCAAAATGGTTTTATAGCCTCGTCTATTTTGGTTAAAACCGGAGGCAATGTCAGAGATAAATTGAGCGAATGGATATTTGTCTTTGAGCAATTGTTCTTGTCTTGCCAAAGACGTTTTTTGTTTGGCACTTGAGACTCTTGCATAGAGAATAGTGACAATTGGCTCGTCAACCCATACTCGGTAATGCCCCCCTTTTGTCTTCTTAACTTGATCAAATTTGCCCTCCTTTATCCAATTTTGGATAGTTTCGTTTGTAACTGAAACTTCGTGCTGGAACGAAGTGAGGTTCATATTCTCTTGCTAAAAAACCAGTTGATTTATACATCGAATAACCTTTTTAGTGTTTTTGGTTATTTTAGTGGTTTTTGTTTATAATGTCAACTGTCAACATTTACATTCAAAAATCAAGGTTCAAGTTTTTCTCCGAAAACTGCGGCGGCGGGCGAAAAGCATCTCATTGGGCAGTTATGAAGTTGCCCAACAAGTTGCCCATTTTGAACCGAAAAAACTATCAAACAAGAAAGGCACGTCTCGCCTCAGTTTTTGGTTTTACTGAGAATAGACATTAGACCTCTTTCCTAAATAACTTAAATTCCTTTTATATCAAAGTGTTATCATTTCACACTGTAAGATATTGAAATAGAAAGTAAAAAATTATTTAGGAAAGATGTCTATTATACCGATTAAATTTATAATACCTTCGCCAAATTGTAAAAATGACAAATTCTGAGCAAATATGAATTTTTAACCTATTGATTTTGTTATCAATAAAAATTAGCCTTTTTCAAAAATAACCCCTTTTTCAAATTGGCGAAGGTATTAATTTAAGTACTTGATTTTATTCATTTGAAAAACCTATAAATTATTAATAAATCAATGAGTTACATTAAATCGGTATAATATATATAGTTCTTTTCATTTGAATCCATACTGGATTTAGCTTGAAACATAATAAAAATAGAGAGGTTTTTATGTCGTTTTCAGTATGAAGTCATATGAAATTTACTGTAATAAAAACTTGAACCTCGAAATCTCTTTTCAAATTTCAAATGAGAGGCAAACGGAAAAATTAATTTTTTATTAATCAAGTGGTTCAGTCTGGTGTAAACACAGAACCGTCATATCATATTGCGTTTAAATGAAAATGGAATTTAATCAGCTTCTTTTTTCTTACTCATCCTTGATCATTTCTCCCTGATAATTCGCTCTCCGTTGATAACTTAAAGACTAAGTTGCAACTGGAGTCCTGGATGGGCTGTCTCATCCGGTCGGCGACAGCGTTTAAGCAAAATTTGCTTCACCTTGGTAAAGGGAAGCCACCGATGTAGCTTTTCATCGTCTAACCTTGCTAAAATATTAATCGCTGCGTTCCAGTCCGCTTGCATAACCGCCCCGCACCCGGAGGCACAGTGAAACCTATTTCCAGTGCGTTTACCGAAGCAACCACACTGGGAACAAATTTGAGAAGTGTATGCCGCATTGACTAAAACTACCCTAGAACCTCTTCGGGAAGCTACTATATCAATGGCCGATGCCATCAATCCTTTTACCCAACCACTTAACCGGCGATTGGTATTTTTTCCTAAATTCTTTGATTTAAACGTTTTGGTTAAATCTTCACAAACAACCGTTTCTGCTTTACCAATCACATTGTTAGCAGCAGTGAAAATTATTGTTTTTATTTTTTTAATGTGTTTCTGTTTGCGTCTATCAAGTTTTTTACGGCCCAAGTTATGCTTTATTATTCTTTTGGCTTTTTTAGGATTCTTTTCAAAAAGTGTCTCTGTCACTGCTCCAATTTTATTGCGTTTTTGGTATTTTTTATTGAGGGAATCAGTTTCATTTGATAAAATTTTACCCAAGCTGATCCCATGAAAAATACCATCAGAATCAGCAAAGGCTTCTGTATAACCTTTGTCTATGCCAATTTTCGATCCGGGTAAACCGCAAGCACGAGCATCAGTGTTATCTATCGTGTAATGAATTTCAACTTGACCAGAACGCAAAATTAGCCTAATTTGCCCGGTTATTGGATAATTAGTTCCTATAGGAATAGCAATGCGTTTACCTCGGTTTAAACTAATGACTTCAATGTAGTCTTTACCATTATGGTGAAAGCACTTATAACTACCTGATTCTAAAACAATCTGATTTTGTGTATGATTTTTACCATGCTTCCAATATTTCCGCATTAATCCTCGTTGATAGGAATTATTAATCCAAGTAGAATCACTTTTTAGATTTTTAAATAAATCTTTGCGCTTATTCTTATCCTTAATATTTCTAAAAATATGACTTTTGACATTGATTTTGGCCGCTTCTCGGTTGGCTTTTATGTCACCTAACACATCAGATAATGTCGCTCGCCAAATTCTTTGTGGTAGGTTTTTAATATGTCCGATCGCTATCCATCCCTCACGAACTGGACGAAATTTGGCATCAAGTCTGCTAACAGAGCCATAGTTGCGCCAGACTTCAGTACGAACCGAACCACACAATTCGGCGATATTACTTAACGCTTCATATTTAGCTTGATTGAGATCATCGCTATACGCAATTCTAGTGACTTTTTTAGCTTTTTTAATTTTTAAAATTTGTCAATGTTAATTTGATAACTAATCGTGGAGTCTTAAATTTTAGGAATTATGATATATAGATTGAAAAAAAATGTCAAGCAAATATTTTTCAATCACCAATTTCTTACTCAATTTAAGTAAGAGTAGATAGGAGTAACTAAGAAATCAAGTGCTAGACGTTGCACCTTTATCAATTCTGTAAATATAGAAAATTTTTTAATTTTTAGTTAATTAATCATGAATTATTGAAAAATTTCAAATGAAAAAAGTTTAGAACTGAAAATCAATATTTATCACGTTAAATACGAAAATATCTGAGATTTTATCAATAAATTTTCTAAATAGTTGACATCCGGCAACAAAACGTGATTAGAATCATGCTCAACATTGAATAGCAATCCCTTACGCTTTTCAACATTAAAACGAGTTAAAGTTTTTTCCACTACCGCCAAGGAGCTTAGTACATTAGTCGCTCTAAAACCGTAGAAAGGCATCGTTTGGGTTGATTCTAAACCATACAAAACGACGGTGTGATATCTTTTTGGAGAAGGTGCTTCATTTTGATGCAACGATAAAGCCTCTTCAATAGACAACAATGGAACACGTTGTTCACGCCAATTGATCATTCCTAACAACCACTTAGGCTGATCGTTAAATACAAGTTCAGGCTCATTATAACTGAAAACTTCTGCCACGATGGTACTGGGTAGCAGCAGTTGCCCACCACCACTAGGAATTAAAAGACAGCGTATAGTCGAGTGAATTTTTGGCATTATTTAAGTCTAATATTTTGGAAATTAAGTCATAAAAATAACGGTCATAAAAATAACGGTATAGGTTCAGTTCAACCAAACTAAAAACTCAATAATTTTTTGGGAATTAAGAAACTCTAAATTCGGTTGATATTTCACAATAACTCATTGACTTATAATAGAATTCATGTTTTTTCATTGAGATGAAAAATAGAGTTTTTTTGGCAAATGTCAACAGAACCTAAAGTCAAATAAAACAAGTTTTTTTGTATTAACGTTGCACGATGGGCCATTTTTTGACACTTAACGATATGGGGTTGCAATTATTTAAAAAAAAGTTGAGACATTTTGATATGATGAAATAAAACCATTTCTTTTATAAATGGTTCATATTAAGGTAGTCCTGCTCTGTGCTTAAATTTTATTTTTCAATAGCTTAGGAACGTGCATGAAATAAAATCGTCATTAAAAATTAGTTCTTCCCTTGTTATTTCTGTATTGAGAAAAAGTTGACTAAGTTATTTCATGCACGTTCCTTATGAATGAGAATTCAATAAAACCCGAAACTAAACCTGACAGGTTTTTGCAACTTCGTGCTGGAACGCTCAACCTGTCAGGTTTTGCTCAAAAGTTTTGGAAGTTATTAAATCCTCATTCCTTAGTATGCTATCCGCCCAAAAAATAAAGTCATCTTTCACGCGGTAATTTGCTGAGAGATTGATCTCATGATCTTGTTATCGGGTAATTATTGCATTGCTCCGTTTTGATTTCGAGGCCATTTATTGAACACTCAAATTGTCGGACGAGCTGGGTCTGTGTGATGCTAACCCATTGAAAAATCAGTTGAAATAAAATTTATGCACAGAACTACCCATATTAATTTAATCCTCATTCCGTTCGTGAAATTTTTCCGTAGATTTTTCCGTTCCAATCTCGCTCAGTAAAGCATGAATATTTTCAAGTAATTCATTTTCATTAAACGGTTTACCTAAATAACGGTCTATACCGATTTTTTTCGCTTTCTCACGGTGTTTAGTACCTGTACGCGACGTAATCATAATGATAGGTAAATGTTTCAAATCAGGACGATTACGTATTTGAGTCGCCAATTCATAACCATCCATACGTGGCATTTCTACGTCAAGCAGCATTAAATCAGGCACACGCTCTTGCAATTGTGCGATGGCATCAATACCATCTTTAGCTGTTAACACATCCATACCCTGCCGTTTTAGGAAACGGGCAGTCACTTTACGCACAGTAATTGAGTCATCCACTATCATGATTGTCTTGGTGGATATTTCTTCTTCCACCCGGTCTATGACAGGAGGAGACACATAGTGTGATGTGGAGGTATCTACACGAGTCAGGGTTGGCATATCTAAAATCAACACGACTCGTCCATCACCCAGAATAGTTGCCCCAGCTATCCAACGAATAACATCAATTTGAGGCCCCACAGATTTGACAACAATTTCTTTACTTCCCTTAATACCATCCACTAATAAAGCGACCCTCCGATCTGCAGTGCGGACTAATAACGTCGGTATTAATGGTAATCCATCCAATACAATATCACTTAATCCTAACAATTTCCCCAGATTAAAAATGCGATAACTGTTGTCCATGTATTGATAATGACGCTCATCATCTGTATCAATGACTTCAGCCCGAGGAAGACGCATCACCGCTTCTACATGATTCATGGGGATTGCCATCGTCTCCTCACCAATTTGCACCAAGAGTGCTTGCGTAATGGTTAAAGAAAGCGGTAAACGAATTTCAAACGTTGTTCCCTCAGTCGCTTTTGAATGAATACGCAAACTGCCACCTAACTGCTTGATTTCACTTATAGCGACATCCATTCCCACCCCTCGCCCTGAAGTGGTAGTCAGCTTGGCAGCGGTGCTAAAGCCATGTTCAAGAACAAACTGCATCAGTTCATGATCATTAATTACCGTTTCCGGTTTAATCAATCCACGTTCTTCAGCCTTTTTGCGAATTTTAAGCAGATTCAATCCTGCGCCATCATCGCTGAGTTTAATAATCAGCTCTGCTCCCTCTTTCGACAAATCTATCGTAATTTTTGCAATACTGGCTTTTTCAGCCTGTTGACGAGTTTTAGCATCTTCTATACCGTGATCAATCGCATTTCTGAGCATGTGTTCAAGGGGAGCTACGACACGATTTAGAACAGTTCTTTCAAATTCGATCTCTTCCCCATTGATAACGAAGTCTACTTGTTTATGCAACTCCCTAGCAGTCAGTCTAGCAATACGTTGAAGACGAGGTGATACTCTGGTGAATGGTATCATACGAGTTCGCATGATGCCATCTTGTAACTCGGCACCGATACGAGATTGTTGAATTAACAAGGAAACACCTTGTCGTGTGAGTGTATTAAGAAAATCTTGAATATTGGTCAAATCATTAACGCTTTCCATCAAGCTACGTGACAACTGTTGCATAACAGAAAAGCGGTCCAACTCAAGCGGGTCAAACTCTTCATCATCTTCTGAGCGTGTATCACCAAAATGGGAAATAATTTGTGCTTCCGTTTCGATTTCCAAACGCCGTAATTGATCGCGTAGACGTGTGATTGTTTGGTCCATTTCGACCAAGTTATTCTTAGTGCTTCCCTGTTGTTGTTCCATGTGGGCACGAGAAATAGATAGCTCACCGGCCAAATTGGTCAGTTTGTCAATCAAGCTAGCTTTTACACGAATCCGATCATCCGCCCCATCGTCAACGGTTTTTCCTTTGTTTAGTGATGAGTATTCAACGTTTTGAGTATCAACGTCCGTTTTTGGTAATGGTAATTCTGCTGTTCCCGGTTTCGCTGAAATTTCTATCTGCTCATCTTCAGCCCCGAGTGCTGCATTGATTTGCTGAATCAAATCCTCTGGCATGTCTAGAGGAACATTAGAACGTATGGCGGCGAGCATAGCAGCCAGTTCATCGACACTATTTTGTATAATTTCCTGTAGTTTGGGAGAAGACTGGGTTATGCCATCAACGATCCGTGTGAGTACCGATTCTAAATGGTGACTGAGTTCGCCCATTGGCGCAATCCCCACCATGCGAGCCCCCCCTTTGAGGGTATGCAATTCACGTTGCAATTCCTTCATCAACTGCATATTTTTAGGAGCCGCCGTCCAGCGTTCTAGCAGAGATTGAGTATTTTCGAGAATTTCATCCGCTTCTTCAAAAAAAAGTACCACAAACTCATCCGTGGGATCGGGTACTTCTTTGAACTCTGACCGATCTTTATGAACTTCTTCTTCAACAGGGAAGACCGTCAAGGTTTCTGGTGCATCACGATTTGTCGAGGAAGCGTTGTCGTCAGACAAGGAATTAAACGATACCTGCACATTATCCAGTAACGTTTGTTGTTGTTTTTTATCAATGGCTTTGCCATTAAGTAAGTCATCAATCAGAAGAATCGCTTCATTGAAAAATGCTAACATGTAGGGAGTCAATTCCACTCGCCGATCAACTAGGATATTAGCATAGTTTTCCAAAGGGGCTGCTATTTCTGAAATGGACAAAAAATCGACACTACGCGAACTGCCATTGAGTGTGTGAAAAGCACGTACAACTTCTTGTACAATGTGCAAAGGAAAATTTTCTTTTTGATCTTGAAAAAAATTTTTCAATTCGGAAAGATGCTGGGAGGCTTCAGTATTGAATATCTCAAGCAGTTGCGGATCAATTGTTTCAATGTCATCTTCCCCAATAGTCGACACCGTGCTATCAGATGAATCATCAATATCAATGGAAGTATTTTCAACCTCAGTCTGTTCATCTTCTGATCGTTCAACCGTTTCCAGTTCAAAATCATCCAAAAAATCAAACGTTTCTAGTTCAAAACCATCAGGTAGCTCTATCGTTTCAAAATCATCCAAATCTTCAGAGTCACCCAAATCTTCAAGCAAGTGTTCCGGTTCCCAACCTTCAATTTCCAAGCCTTCAAACAGTTCCGCTGTGTCCCGTTCTTTTTCACTAATCTGAATTTCCTCATCAGCATCAATAGAAGCAATATCCTCAGAGCCTTTGGGGATTTCCTCGGTACCCATATCTAAAGCTGAAGAATTCTCCTTTGCCACCTTGTCAATATCATTGAAATTCTCTATTTCTGGAAGGCGTTGAGGAGTTGGTTTGGCATTAGCAGATAATTCTGGTTCAGCTAAAGGAGTATCTTCTCTTTTTAAAGATTCAGATTCCTGTTGTTGTGGTTCAGATTGTGATGCGTCTTTCGTCAGTGAATTGGGAGAAGAATCAAAATCACCTAGGCTTTTACCTTTAGTTTCCGTCAAATAATTCGCTTGCGAAATGAGGAGAACAACTTCATCAGACGCTGGCTGATTGCTTTGAAACTGTTCAATCAAACTTGGCAACATCTTTTCAGCTTGTTCAATGAGCAATGAAAAAAAGTGATTAGCTGGCAACGTGCCATCAATGATCCGATTGAGCATATTTTCAAAACGCCAACCTAATTCACCAATCACGGCAGCACCCACCAATCGCCCACTACCTTTCATCGTATGAAAACAACGTCGTAAGGTTTCTAGGGAATCAGTATCGGCAGGTTCATTTTTCCAAGTATTGAAGTTGGTCACAATTTCTGTCTGAACTTCTTCAATTTCTTCAACGAAGATTTCAATAATCTCCTCGTCTATTTCTGAGCGAGGGGTTTGTTCTGGGATTTCAAGCAATTGCATATCAGTTATTCAGTCATCAGTTAACAGTTATCAGTGATAGTGAGTTACCAACAGTGAGTTAACAATTCTTACAAAATCAGACGGTTCGGAAAGCCAATCGTTTGGCTTTTTTGGTAAAGATACTGATAACTGAATAACTGATTACTGAAGATTGAGGACTGATAACTGCTTCTCGGTCACATCAAGAATATCATCAGCATCCATAGGATTACCAGCCAGCGTGTCCAAATAAAGCTCAATACCAATTAACACATCCGCTAAAGCCTTAAGCTTTTCTTCCGATGGCACAAAAGATTTCTTAATAAACAACTTCTCTATGTATTGATTACACTGCGCCAAAAGTTTCGCTGCCCTCTGATGAGATAAAATGGCTAAAAACCCTTCCACCTGTTTGAGACGACTGGGAACTTCCAATAAATTGTCATCTTGTCTTTCTGTGTCAATAAAAGTGACTAAAGGCTGAATAACTTGAGACAGTTCTGTCTTTGCTTCGTTAACTACCACACTCAACACAAGGCCAAATTGAGGCGTTTCCGAAAATTCAGTCTCTGGGCTTTGTTGTAATCGCTGTTTTGCATGCACACCCTGTACACCTAAAATATCCACGGCGGCGTATATTTTTAACAATGCATTGGCAATTTTAAGTAATATCGGAAAATCGGGCGGCTTGCGACCTTCACTAATCTCAAGGATAAGGCTTGCCTGCTTAAGTATCGACTGACGTTGTACTTTCAACCCAATCAATCCCAAAGTATTAGCCATATTGCGCAATCTTATCACTAAGGGACTGAGTTCCGTCGGTAAAGGATTATCGGCTAGATTAAATATATCCAAAGTTTCTTCGACATGAGCAAACTCATCTTTCAGCAGGGTAACAACAATATTCATCAACTCAATGTCAGGCCCAGCAAACATCAATTTTGCTGCCATTAAAGTGCTTTGATCAGGCAAATAATCATTAAGTTGAAAAGTCTTTTTAACTGCGGTAATTTTTTTACCTTTGGAACGAGCCACTGCCGCAAAAAAAAGCAAATTGGTCAATAAAGCCTTAGGTGGTACAGCTTGTCGCGCCGCATTACCATGTTGAACCGCTTGATTAATTAATGCATCTAATTGTTTCAATACGTTAAGAAGAGGTTTATTAACTTCAATACCTTTTTGTAGCAGTGCTTCCATAATCCCTTCGGTCACCCACCATACCTTACTCACAGGCGCATTACCGGTCACTTGTTGCAAACGTTGCATGACATTATAGATAAATTTTAAACCATCAACAGGACGCTTAGGATTTTTTATGATCACTGCTAACCCCTTTTGATAAGCGACACGCATTTGTTGCATATAGTTTTTGAATTTATCATTAGTCAAACTAGCGGCCTTTTTATGGGGTATTGCTACCGATAAATCAGGCGTAAAAAAACTATTATGGCCCAAGGGCTTTTGTGAACGAAGGGCACGCAAATTATTCAGCAGTGGCAACAAAGCCAAAGGCATATCATGTTGGACAATCGCAAGATGATCCAAATAATTAGGCAACTGAATTAAAGCACGCATCAACACATCATAAGTTGACTCATTATTTTCAATTTTGCCTTGCAGTAAAGATTTAATAGTCAATTCAACGTCTTGAACTAACAACGCTGCGGTTGTCAATTCCAATACAGATAGTGCTCCATATATTTCGTGTAGCAAGAAAACGCACTGTTGTAAAGGTGCTGTATCGCTGGGATATTCTACAAACTGCTCCAATGCTTGGCGCGTTTGTTTCAGACTCTCATCAATTGTGGCTTTTACCCAAGTTAGGGCAGAATACTTCATATCAGTTATCAGTTTATCAGTTTATCAGTTTATCAGTTATTCAGTTATCGGTGTGGGGTTAATCTTTAAACAACACAACCTCGAAATCAGTTATTCAGTTTCAAAGTTATTCAGTTTGAAGTTATTCAGTAATCTGTATCTTCTCGCTATCTTCTCGCTAAAAGCTTCATCCATTCTGAAATAACTGAAATAATTGTTAACTTAAAATATTTTTAAACAGTTAACTAATAAATAGAGTGGTTGCGAAATAACTTAAGTATTTGAAATTAAAGAAATTTTAATCAATGCCCTTTCAACATTAAGTGATTGATTTAACAATAAAATTCTCTCATTTCACGTCTTATTTTGCAACAACTCTACTGAATAACTGAATAATTGAATAAGAAAGAATCACTGAATGGAATCGCTCATTTGTTCAATAGCTTGCTGATCATCTATAGGCAATTTGAAACCTGCCACTGACTTCTTCAACTCCGTCGCCAG
>Ga0233403_10000675_pt1 | contig 16204 bp, 13 predicted proteins | sample Na_oxic_1_MG_FD_179866 | JGI IMG/M metagenome (GOLD analysis project Ga0233403, IMG submission 179866) | Seawater microbial communities from Saanich Inlet, British Columbia, Canada - Na_oxic_1_MG | ecosystem: Environmental > Aquatic > Marine > Inlet | place: Canada: British Columbia | collected...
TGAGATGAACACGCCGCTCGGGGTTGGCATAACCGCATCCTCATCTCTGACTGATAAGACAAAGCAGTTTGCCGATCTTCTGAAAGCCAATAAAATGAAACGCTCTGATTTGCAAAATTACCTGCAGACCGCTTATACGACAAGCAAGCTGATTTTAAAAAATTTGCAGCGAACCGGGGAACTGGTTCAAAGTTTCAAACAGGTTTCTGTTGATCAGGCTTCCGAACAGCAGAGACAGTTCAAACTGAAATGCTATTTGCTGGATGTCATCCGCAGTCTGGGACCGAAATTTGAAGCCAAGCCTGTCGGAATTGAGATTGACTGCGACGAAAAACTGGAACTGAACAGTTATCCGGGAGTGTTTGCCCAGATTGTGACGAATTTCGTGATCAACTCGCTTATCCACGGTTTCCGGGATGAGAATGAGGGACAGATAAGGATTGCCGCACAAGCGCGGGACGATAATCTGCATCTGGAATATCAGGATGACGGCAGGGGAATTCCCGGGGATATTCTGCCCAAGATATTCGATCCCTTTTTTACGACCGACAAACAGGTCGGAACAGGACTGGGAATGCATATTGTCTATAACATCGTCACCCAGAAGCTGAAAGGTTCGATAACCTGCGAGAGTGAGACCGGAAGCGGTGTCACGTTCAGAATCACGACACCGTTGAACATAGGATAAAGCAATGACCGACAAGAACTTTTTTGAAGAAGAAGAAGATGATGATGATCTTTTTGCTGACGGACTTTCTTACGCGGATGAAGACAATTTTTTTGCTGATGAAGAAGCTTCCCAGGAATCCGGCATCTGGAAAGTTCTCGTTGTTGATGATGAAGAAGATGTTCATACAGTCACCCGGCTGGCGATTGAGGATGTTGTCTTTGAAGGGAAAATCCTGAAAATCATGGATGCAAGGTCAGGCGCGGAAGCTCGTCAGATTCTCAAAGAGAATCCTGACACAGCCCTGGTCCTGCTTGATGTGGTTATGGAGTCACACAGTGCAGGCCTGGACCTTGTGAGACACATCCGGGAAGAACTCGGCAATCAGATGATCCGCATTGTCTTGCGGACCGGACAGGCCGGGCATGCGCCGGAAAGAAAGGTTGTTGTTGATTATGACATCAATGACTACAAGACCAAGACCGAACTGACTTCCGAAAAACTTTTCTCAATGGTCATATCAGCAATACGCTCCTATCAGGCATTTCATGCTCTTGATGCATACGCCCGGGATCTGGAGCAGAAAGTCAGGGAACGCACCCTGGATCTGAATCAGGCTCTTGGAAAGATTACGGACAGTCTGGAGTACGCACAGAAGATACAGAGTTCCCTCCTGCCGAACCCTGATGAGGTTAGAAATTATCTCCGTGACTGCTTTTTCATCTGGATGCCCAGAGACATTGTCGGCGGGGATATTTACTTTGCGGAGCAGTTTGAGGACGGCATCATCATCGCGGTCATTGACTGCACCGGGCACGGTGTACCGGGAGCGTTCATGAGCATGATAGCCTCCTCCTTCATCAGAAGAATCACAACAGTTCTCAACTGCCATGATCCGGCGGAAATCCTGAAACAACTGAATTCTGTCATCAAAACATCGCTTCAGCAGGAGAGGGAGAACGCGCTTTCCGATGACGGTCTGGATGCAGCCATATGTTTTGCGAGTTTGAAAGACCGGACCCTGACCTTTGCCGGGGCAAAATTGCCGCTCTTCTGCGTTCATGAGAGCAATGTGAGGGTCATCAGGGGTGACAGACAGAGCATCGGGTATAAAAGTTCCGATGTGAACTTCGATTTTACCAACCACACAATCATTATGAAAAAAGGGATGTCCTTCTATATGTCCACCGATGGCTTCTGGGACCAGTTGGGCGGGGAAAGGAGACATTCTTTCGACAAAAAGCGTTTCCAAAACCTGCTGAAAGAAATAGCGGAACTGCCTTTTGAGGAGCAGCGGGAAATCCTTGTTCAGCGGTTTGACGAATACAAAGGGGAGAATGACAGGCAGGATGATGTGACGGTGGCGGGGTTCGGGTTTCAGATGTCCTGAAATACGGATTTTCATCAACTGAGGCATCATCTGTTGACTTTCAGTCAGAAAAATATTATATGATGGGTTTCTGTGTACAGGGCAAAAAAAATCCGATATTCCCGGATAACCTTTAATACCAAATGGTTATGCAGCTTCATCCGAAATATTCACTTTCAATAATATCAATAAATTATAATTTTTTGTCCTGTACACAGGATGAGTTCAATATATTGTCAAAAAATCATCATCCTGGCCAGCAGATAAAATCGGATTGCCTGCAAATGCCCGAAATATGGGAGTCAATCTCTGATTCCGGTGTCTGGCCAGATCCAGATAACCGGTTGCAATTATTAATTTTTAACATTTCATGCTTACTTTTCTGGCATTAATGATTTCAGTGTGCTATAAGAGCTTGTGATTGAGGTGAAAGATTGGCAGAGTTGGTGGGGTAGAACTCCATCCCACATTTTTTTGACATATTGTTTTTTGAGTATCCCAAGGAGCAAATTATGAAAACTTACATAATCACGTTTTTTGTCATCTTTACAATTATCATCATCAGCATCTGCCCCGCATTTTCCCGGAGCGGACCGGGTTCGGAAAGCAGAGAAACCGAGGAACTCTTTGATCTCACACTCGAAAGCCTGCTGGACATGGATATTTCTCTGGCAACGAAAAGCAAAATGACTTTGGAAGAAGCGCCGTCCGTTGTTTCGGTTATCACCGGCGACGAAATCAGGCACATGGGTGCGAGAAATCTTGCGGACATATTGAGGACTGTTCCCGGGTTTGATGTCATCCGTACAGCCAGTTTCCCTTCCCATATGATCAAGATACGCGGTTCGGGAGATTACGACTCGGTCAGAGTTATGATGAACGGTCACACACTCAACATCATTGGGTCGTTTTTTGAAATGTTCCCGGTACACACCATCCGGCGAATCGAAATCATCCGGGGCCCGGGTTCCGCACTTTACGGCACGGGTGCTTTTTTCGGAATTATAAACATTGTCACCAGGGAAGGCGGGGATGAGCCTTCCGAAATCGGTCTGAGAATAGGCAGCTACGGCACTGTGAATCCCTACGGTGCATTGTCTTATAAAAATGAGGACTTCAAACTCTATCTCTATGCCGACCACCACAGCACGGACGGTTATGACGGAATCATTGAGTCGGATACGACAGATCGCTTCGAAGGGCTTGAAGGTGTGACTCCGGGAGAAATGACCGGGAATGGCAAATTTTATAATTTGCAGGCCAATATCGCCTATAAAAACTTTTACCTCATGGGTATGCTGAACGCAGACAAAAGAAACAATCCCGTGGGTATCGTCACAGCCCTTGTGGATGAGGATGAGATAAGAGACAAATATTATTTCGGCGAGATCGGATACAAAGGGACTGTGAGCGACAGGGGAAATCTGATGCTCAGAATGTATTACGAGCGTTTTGAGATGGATCGTTTCTGGGAGATTTTCCCGGAAGAAACATCGGAAATGGAAATACATACCGGCTTTCCTCCGGCCGAGGGTCCCAGCGGCAATCCTCTGGTCAAAACTTATTTTATCGGAGGCGAAGTTCAGGCGGATTATGAGTTTTTTCAGGGTGTCCAACTTGTCGGCGGTATCTGCTACGAATATAAGAATGTGTTCGATATAAAATCCCTTGCAAATCATAATGCCACGGGTTCTCCTCTGGAAGTCGGCGGAATAACATACCCCGGGCTTCCTTTTCAGTATTTTCACACTGGTTGGACAGATATTTCGGAAAATGGCAACTGGCAGGACGAGTCGGACCGAAGCATTTTCGCCTTGTATGCACAGGGGGTTTTTGATTTGAAAAAACTTTTTTCCCTGACTTGGGGAGTCGAAAATCTCTCTTTCACCGCGGGCATGCGCTATGATGATTACGACGATATCGGTTCGAGTGTGAATCCCCGTTTCGGAATTGTTTACGCGCCCACAGAGAAACTCCGTTTCAAAACGCTTTACGGCACGGCTTTCCGCGCTCCCAGCTCCGACGAACTGTATATAAAGAACAATCCAGCGTGGACAGGAAACAGGGATTTGAAACCCGAGGAACTTGAAACACTGGAATGTTTTGTCGGTTATGATTTCACGGAGAACATAAGAAGCAGTCTGACCTATTATAAGATAAAAACTGAAAATCTCATCATACTTTCGGGTCGGGAACAAAAAAACGCGGGACAGGCAGAGAGCAGCGGCCTTGAGGCGGAGATGAGAATGGGTTCCGGCAAATACAAATACGCATACCTCAACTTCACCTGGCAGGATGTGAAAAACACAACCCGTACCACTGTCGCCTCAGAAGGGGGAGAGTCTCGCACTCAGGAAGACTACTGCCCCGGAGGAATTCCCGAATTCTACGGAAATATCGGGATAAACTATGATTTCTTCGATGAGCATGTGATTGCCAATCTGTCTCTGAACTATGTCGGGGAAAGAGAGCGTAGCGAAGAAAAAAAATGGGAAGGCGAAAACTGGGTACGCGCTGATCAGCGGGAGCCGACAAAGGCCCACACTCTGCTCAATGCCTCGCTGACTTTCAGGAATTTTTACAGGGGGCTGGAAGCCCAGATCAGTTGTTTCAATATTTTCGATGCGGATCACAGAGATCCGGACAACATGCTTTATTACGATATGCCGGAGCCGGGAAGATGGTTTATGGGAAGAGTTTCGTATGCGTTCTGAGATTGAAAGACCTCCGAGATTTCAGATTGAGGAGGTCTCCTGATGTTGCCAAAACCTCGGAAGTCTCCCGGGTAAGAACGCTACAGGAAAGTTAATAAGGAGAAAGCAATGACTGACAAGAAGTCTTTTGAAGAAGAAAATGATGATCTTTTTGCTGATGAAGAACTTTCTTACGCGGATGAAGACGAATTTTTTGCTGATGAGGAATCTTCAGAACCTTCAGAGGAATCCGGCATCTGGAAAATTCTCGTTGCTGATGACGAAGAAGATGTTCATACAGTCACCCGGCTGGCGATTGAGGATGTTGTCTTTGAAGGGAAAATTCTGAAAATCATGGATGCATGGTCAGGCGCGGAAGCTCGTCAGATTCTCAAAGAGAATCCTGACACAGCCATGGTCCTGCTTGATGTGGTTATGGAGTCACACAGTGCCGGCCTGGACCTTGTGAGACACATCCGGGAAGAACTCGGCAATCAGATGATCCGCATTGTCTTGCGGACCGGACAGGCCGGACAGGCGCCGGAAAGAAAGGTTGTTGTTGATTATGACATCAATGACTACAAGACCAAGACCGAGCTGACTTCCGAAAAACTTTTCACAATGATCATATCAGCCCTACGCTCCTATCAGGCATTTCATGCTCTTGATGCATACACCCGGGACTTGGAGCAAAAAGTCAGGGAACGCACCAGGAAACTGGAAATCCAAAAAGAGGAATCTGAGAAACTGAGAAAGAAGGCCGAAGCTGCCAATATCGCCAAAAGCACATTTCTGGCCAACATGAGCCATGAGATTCGCACACCCATGAGCGGTGTGATCGGCATGACGAACCTGCTTCTTGACACACAGACTACCCTGGAACAGCGGGAGTATGCAGAAGCACTGGAAAGCAGTGCGGAATCCCTGTTAATCGTCATCAACGATATTCTTGATTTTTCCAAGATTGAAGCCGGAAAATTTGATTTCAAAATCATAGATTTTGATCTCCGGCATGTCATTGATCATATGCTGAAACCACTTACTATGGAAGCCCATATGAGAGGGCTTGGATTAGCCTGTGAGACCGAGCCGGATGTACCCGTATTTGTGTGGGGCGACCCGGGCAGGCTCAGGCAAATACTGAACAACCTCATCGGAAATGCCATGAAATTTACACATCAGGGAGGAATAGTCTTGCGGGTATCGCCGGAGGAAGAAAGCGATTCCCATGTTGTCGTGCATTTCAGTGTCACCGATACGGGCATCGGCATTCACAAAAATCATCTGAACCGTTTATTCAAAGCCTTTTCCCAGGTGGATATGTCTGCCACACGCAAATACGGCGGAACAGGTCTTGGTCTGGCCATATCAAAGCAGCTCGCGGAAATGATGGGTGGACAGATCGGTGTCTTAAGCGAAGAAGGCAAGGGATCCACATTCTGGTTTACGGTCCGCCTCGCAAAACTGTCCCAGAATCGGGAAGCGGGAATTGTCATCTCCGGGGACATGGGGAAAAAACGCATTCCCACAGCAGATGGCGATTCCGAACCAGTCGGACATTCACATTTATCTGACAGTCAGACCGCTTCTGACGGGGCAGAGCAGCACGAATTGAAAATACTGCTGGCAGAAGACAATATCGTCAACCAGAAAGTGGCAGAAATCATGCTCGGCAAACTCGGGTATCAGGTTGATATTGCCAATGATGGCAAAGAAGCACTGGCCGCTCTGGAAAAGAGCTGTTATGACCTCGTTCTGATGGACATACAGATGCCGGAAATGAGCGGACTGGAAGTCACCCGGGCTATCCGTGACCAAAAATCAGAAGTTTTCGACCATAATGTGCCGATCATTGCGATGACAGCTCATACCATGGAAGGGGACAGGGAGCGATTCATTGAGGCAGGCATGAATGATCATGTTCCAAAGCCCGTAAAACCTGATGAACTGGATAAAGCCATTCGAAGACAGACTGCATTGCGAGAAAAGAAGGGCGAAATTTCGGATGAAAAGGAGAGTGAAACAGAAAGACCAAAGGACGATGTTGCCGATGATGGGAAAAATATTTTTGACCGGAACACACTTCTGAAGCGGATCGGAGGTGATGAGGGATTGTGCGAAGAGCTTTTGAACATATTTCTGGAGACTTTTAATAAACACTTGGAAAGACTGAGGGGAAGTCTTGAAAAGAATGATTCAGAATTGGTTATGTTCCATGCACACACAGCCAGTGGCGCTTCGGCCAGTATTGAAGCCCGTGATCTGAGATATTCGGCTAATGAAATGGAAATGGCAGCAGCAGCGGGTGACATGGACAAGGCACGTTCGTTTATGACGAGACTGGAAGATGAGTTTGAGAGATTAAAAAAGAAACTGGAAGATGAGGGCAAAGGACAAGGGGTTAAGGGCAAAGGGCAAAGGGTTAAGGGCAAAGGGTTAAGGGCAAAGGGTTAAGGATTAAGAGCAAAGGGCAAAGGGTTAAGGGTTTAAGGGTTAAGGGGCTGTGAGCCTCATATGCCTGCACGGAGACTCTGCTCCTTTACCCTTTATCCTTTACCCTTTACCCTTTATCCTTTACCCTTTACCCTTTACCCTTTACCCTTTACCCTTTACCCTTTATCCTTTACCCTTTTACCCCTTTTGCCCTTAAACCATTTCCAATGCACAGGCCATGGAAACACCGCCGCCGCCGCAGAGGGTGGCAAGCCCCAGACTTTTGCCTCTTTTTTTCATGGCATGCATCAGCGTCACCATTATCCTCACACCGGTTGCACCGATGGGGTGGCCCAGCCCGATGCCCGAACCATTGACATTGGTGATCTCTCTGTTCAGCCCCAGTTCCTTCTCACACGCGAGATACTGCGCTGCAAATGCCTCATTGATTTCGATGAGTTCAAAATCACTGAGTTTCAGGTCGCTGTTCTCAAAGAGTTTTTCCACCGCAGGCACAGGCGACAGACCCATTACCGAGGGATGGCATCCGCCTCTGCCCACTGCCCTTATTTTTGCAATGGGAGTGATGCCCAGTTCCTTTGCCTTATCCGCGGACATGAGGACAATTCCCGCTGAACCGTCATTGATGCCGCTGGAATTCCCGGCTGTCACCTTGCCGACATTTGGCACGAACGCGGGCGGAAGTTTTCTGAGCTGCTCCATGGTGAGCCCGGGCCGGAAATGTTCGTCCCTGTCAAAAATGAGCGGTTCCTTTTTTCGCCTCGGTATCTCCACAGGAACAATCTCATCCTTGAACGAGCCATCCTCGCTTGCCCTCTCCGTGTTGTTGTTGCTCCTCAGCGCGATCTCATCCATCTCCTCTCTGCCGATGTTCAGATGCTGCGCCACAAACTCGGCAGTATGCCCCATGATGTAAGGCTTTCCCGCAAAAGATCGGAGCGGTTCCTCGTCGGCGTTCACAGGGCCGGTTTCAGGATGGGGAATCATATGGGAACCGCAGTGAAGTGCGCGTATTATGGAATCCACAAACACCTGATCCTGCAAACGGTATCCCCATCTTGCACCCGGCGCTATATACGGTGTGCCGGACATGTGTTCAACTCCTCCTGCAAGAATGACATCAGCCATGCCGGCCTGAATCATGGCCATGCCGGAAAGAGCCGCCTCCATGCCTGATATGCATACCCGGTTGATGGTGACCGCCGTGACGGTGTCAGGAATGCCGGCCATCAGTTGTGCCACACGCGTGACATTCAGCGCGTCCGCGGGTTCAAGACAGCATCCGTACCGAATATCATCAATAATCCCCGGATCAATTCCGGCCCTCCTGACAGCCTCTTTCATGGTGATGCCTGCCAGCTTTGCCGCGTTAATATCTTTCAGACTTCCGCCGAATGTGCCAATGGCTGTCCGACAGGCAGAGACAATGACGACCTCTTTCATTTTTCAAATCCTTTCACCTGAACAAGACCTCCGAGGTTTTCAAAACCTCGGAGGTCTTGGTGTTATCTGATATCTGTCTACTGGCTCTGAGATGCAGCCGGATAATTGATCTCTTTCAGTGTTTCCCGAATTTTTTCAAGAGTTGCCGGCGCATCCCATTCCACTGTAATGGTTTTATCTCCGGAATTTCCATCCACTTTGGACACCCCGTCCAGTTCGTTTTTGACAGCCGTCACACAATGTCCGCAACTGATGTTCGGGACAGAGAATACTTGCTTCTCCATGACATCGTTCCTTTTTGATTTCTAATTCCTAATTCCTAATTCCTAATTCCTAATTCCTAATTCCTAATTCCTAATTCCTAATCCCTAATTCTTAATTCTCCAAATTAAGGCCGACCCGGCCTTTAATCGCAACCTCAGCCGGAAGCAGCGCATTCGGGCGTTTCAAGGAATGGCGGAGATGAGCCGATCATCTTATCATCGCTTTCCGGAGAACGACGACGGGCGAATTTTCTGAAAAAAGCTTTCAGACTTTCATAAACCGGTCTGACTGAAATGACAAGCATAACAGCCGCTCCCACTGCCTGTACTGCAAAAGGCACGATTTCGGCTCCCTGTCCGGCCACAGCCCGGGCTGAAAGTCCGAACCCCATATAAATCTGATCCAGAAGCAGGCCGAAGATTACTGACAGCAGAGCCAGTGTGAACAGGTAGATGGCAGTGGTTCTTTTGCCGAGAATGCCGAAAAGCACGGTCAGGGAGGTGATGTTGGTGGCCGGACCCACCAGCAGAAAAACCAGCACCGCACCGGGGCTGACACCTTTGAGAATCAGGGCCGCGGCAATGGGTGTGGAGGCTGTGGCGCAGATATAAAGCGGAATCCCCACCCCCAGCATAATCAGCATGGATGAAAGCCCGCCTCCCAGATAACTCATCAGCAGTTCATCGGGGACCAGCACGGTGATCAGGCCGCCCAATATCAGACCCAGCCAGAACCAGCCGGCCAGGTCTCCCCACAGATCAACAATGGCAAAATGCAGCCCTGCCCGCAGTTTTTCCGAAAAAGAATGATGCCTGCGATGTTCCTCCGGGGGACAGTCCACGCCGTCGCAGCATCCGTCCACAGTGCAACTCTGGTCAGTCTCAGTTCCTTTCTCATTATCGTCCGGGGCATGAAGCAAATTTTCTGTCAGGCCCGCGACAACAGCCGTAAAAAAGGCTGCCACAGGCCGGGCAATCGTTATGATCGGATCCAGCAGGGCATAGGTGATGGCGATGGAATCCACGCCGGATTCCGGAGTTGAAATAAGAAAGGCAGTGGTCGCGCCATTGTTGGCTCCCTGTTTCTTCAGGGAAGCAGCGGCAGGCAGCACACCACAGGAACACAGGGGAATGGGAATGCCGAAAATTGCCGCCTTGAACACGGAGAGGAATCGTCCTTTTCCCAAATGTGCGGCCACGGTTGCGGGACTGAGAAAAATTTTCAGCAGTCCGCCCACCAGAATTCCAAAAAGAATATATACAGATGCTTCCAGAAGCAGATGCATAGACTCCAGAAAAACATGGACGATAAAGTTCATAATAAAAATCCTCCGCCAGAGTCAGCAGATCGAAAAGTTTCCGGCAAATCCTGTTTTAAGCCGGGAGCCATTGTCTGTGGAAGTTTTCGATCTGCTGAGAGTGTCTGGGCAAATAAATTCTGACGGGCAGATGCGGGAGTGAATAAGAACACACAGCGGTCGTGTCTCCCCAATTTCTGTCCGCCAAAATCACAGCGGCCATATTTATATGCTACCACGCTCTGGAACAGCCATCCCGCCACTGCCGCGGCTCTGATGCAGGGAAACCTGACAGCATGCCTCGGATATGCCACTGAAATCAGGGTTGATTTTTTTGATCCGGAGAAAGTGGTCTACCCGATGCAGATCCATTTGCGCTTCAATGTCTGATATTTCCCTCTGAAGACTTTTAACCGTTTCCGCATCAGGTTCGGGTTTTGCGAATTCGCTTTTCATCGCCATACCCTTTGCAGACAACTTTTGCTCAATATCCTTTGTCACGCTGTGAAAAGCCTGACGTTCCGCATCCAGTTTTTTGATCTGTTCAGCGTTCAGATTTCCGGTATAGGCAGGACATTTCTGAGCTGCTTCATCCTGCTTCACTCCCCCGCTGTACGGACAACCCTGATGGGCATCTTTCTTCTGCTTCACTCCCCCGCTGTACGGACAACCCTGGTGGGCATCTTTCTCCTGCTTCACCTTCCCACTGTACGGACAACCCTGATGGGCATCTTTCTCCTGCTTCACCTTCCCACTGTACGGACAGCCCTGAACATCTTTTCCCTGCTTTGATTCGGCAAAAACATTTGTGCCGAATACTGCAAGTGCAAGTATCATCAGAATTGATATCAGAGTTGTTATTCTATTTTGTTTCATGAAACGCATACAATGCTCCTTATTTTTATGAAAGTTTTCGAAATTGTTTCCTCGGCTCTGTTCACTCTCCGGCTCGCTTCACCTCTCCGCTCGCTTGGGATTGCCAAATCCCAGGCACAGTCCGCCGGATTTGTCAATCCGTCGGGAGCGGAACCTCCGGCTGGCCCCGCTCCATTTTGGCACTCGGAAAAAATTAATCAAAAAGATGATGACTTCCGCCATGACCACGGCCTCCGGTCTGCCAGTGATCGGCAATGCCGTTTTTGTCATAATCTGTGAATCCGGGACCGTGCCATGTCTTGCTGCCGTCCTGAGCATAGTCGCAGATACCGTCGCCGTCCAAGTCTGTGAATCCGTGTCCGTTTCCCTGATGCCACTGGGCCTCGAAGAAATCGTTGATCATGTTTCCATCCTGATCATCAAACCACATGCCCTCGTTCCTGCTGTACAGCGGTGCATCCGCATCCCAGTAATCACATATCTCGTCGTTATCCGTATCCACAAAACCGGGACCATGCCATGTGCCGGTGCCGTTCTGTGCATAATCACAGATGTTGTCGCCGTTCAAATCCGTAAACCCATGACTGTAAAAACCTGCCCCTGTGTCCAGTGCATAACCTCCGCCATGGTGGGAACCGCTTTCATCCACGATCCTTTGGGAACGGCTGTTGTTTCCCGAACCGGAAAAATGTGTTTCGAACTCGACATAATCATTTATGCCGTTGGTGTTATTATCCAGCCACATGGGATATACGGCGGTGACAGAGGGGGATTCCGCATCTCGGGGTATCAGCGCGCTGATGCCGGAGTAACAGTTGCCGCCCCATTTCAGATTGTTATACAGGGCAAACGCGGCCACTTTCTGTGTGGCGGAAATTTCAACACTCCCGGAGGCAATATCCTGAACAAACGAAGTCAGATTATATATTCCGCTGCCTCGGGGGGAAATCGCATAGTTTTGGGATGAAAGCACGTTTCCACCCTTATCCACAATCGTCATGGTTACGACAATGTCGCTGCTGTTGGGATTGCAGATCATAACAGTTGAATCCCACTCATTGTTCTGAGCCACATGCGGTATTTGCAGAACTTCAGACAACTCGGATACAAAAGGCATATCCGCCATGTAGTTTCCGAATCCCTTTGTCCCCAAAAAAGACACGCCTGTGAGAGGCTGATTGCTGTCAACCCTCATCCATCCTTCCTCTGACATACCTTCGGCCACCAGAAAAGCCTCCTGCGCCCTCGGGGGGAGACCTTTGTTGATCGCTGTGAGCAGAACGCCATTTGCATCATAAACAGATACCGAAATATTTGCGGACTTGGCATCGTTGGCATTCCGCAACCCCAGCGCAGACCAGAAATCCGCATCTGCCCTGAAGTAAGGCAGATAATAAGTGTAATCCACGGCTAACGCAGAGCCGGCAGTGAACAAAGCGGCCAATACGGCCAGACAAACCATAGTCTTTTTCATCAATCTTTCTCCTTGTCAATTGTGAGGGATAACGGGTTAAGGGTTAAGGGTTAAGGGTTAAGGATTCTCATGTGCCTCCGCACGGGACTGGGCCCGTTGGCAGCAGAGCCCCTTCCCAACTTTACCCTTTAGGCGATTTCTAAAAAAGGATATCCCACTGAACACCTGTCTGAAAACTGACGGATATCCCCGGCTGCTGCTTTTTTAACCACGAAATACACGAAACACACGAAATACACGAAAAGATACAAAAGATACAAAAGATACAAGAAATACGGGAATATTCTGTATATACTCACAATTTCCGCTTTTTTCGTGTGTTTCGTGGTTAAAAAAGCGGACGGGGTTGCAGACCGGCAAATATAGTGGGAGATTCTTTTTTGGAAATTACCTTACCCTTATGCTCCCTTATTTGTCTGAGGATTTTTTGTCTTCATGGGTATGAGCTTTCTCTTTTTTATTCTCATCTGTATGAGAATGTCCGCTGCCCGAAGGGGTGATGGATATGGGATCAGACGGTATAAACATCCCGCCGGAAGCCCAGCTGCCTTTGGTTTTCTCACCTTTCAGGTCGGTCAGAACTCCTTTTCCGGCAACGCCATTATTAAAACGCCCCTCAAATATTTTCCCGTCATAATAGGTCATTACCCCGTTTCCATGCCTTTTGCCCTTCCTGAATTCTCCGGCATATTCATTGCCGTTCGGGTAAATTGCAGTTCCCTCTCCGTGAGGAAAACCGTCTTTGAAGTGCGCCGAATACATCATGCCGCTCGGGTAAGTGGCTTTTCCCATTCCGTTGGGGCGGCCTTTTCTGAATTCTCCCTCATACCTGCTTTCATCGGGATAAATCAGTTCCCCTTTTCCCTCGGAAAGCCCGTTTTTGAACTGGCCGATATATTTCATGCCCCCGGGATAAGTCATAATCCCATCGCCGTTCATGCAGTCCCCCATCTTGCATCCGGCAAAAGCATTCGGGAGAGAAAAGCAGCAGGCAAGGGCCAACAGCAAAACAGATGTCAATGTTTTCAAATCGTCCAACCTCCTCAATGTTTTATGTTTTTTATATGGAAAATCTGTGCATGAATTTCCCAAAAGATAAACTGCCGCGTCACCTTTGCGCCCCCTCGTTCACGCCTAAGTCAAGGGGAATCACAGCGTCGGGCCATTTTCTCAATTTGCTGATAATGTCTGCGGGAAAAAACCCGATTTTCCGGGCCGGATTCCCGCGCTTTGCAAAGAGACATAAAACCAAATATTGGAATTGCTTTTATGTTTGTCAAATGCAACAGATCGAAAAATCCCTGTTCAGGGGCGGTTGGAGATGTAAATATTTGAAACCACATCCACCGCACCCTTTTCAAAGGGGAATTTTTGAATTAAGAAATACAGTTGATCTGTTGTGCAAAAAATGCTAAGGTTTTTCCGAATTTTGCGGATATAAACTAAAGATTGGGAAACTTCTTTCCGGGAGTGCAAAACTCCGCTTTGTGCAGATATGGGGGATGTTCCGGTGTCCCTTGATGCGGATTTTCGGTCTGCCGATCTCTGAGAAATCCGTGACTGAACTGCGTTACTGAACTGAGGGCGGGGAAGGCGATTCTGTCCCGCCGAACATTTGAAATGCTATAAAATGACACATAAAAAACTGAACTGCTGGGAATATATGAAATGCGGCAGGGAACCCGGAGGCAAAAAAGCGGACGAACTCGGGGTATGCCCTGCCGCGGGTGACAGTTCCTTTGACGGACTGAACCGGGGAAAGAATGCCGGCAGAATCTGCCGGGCTGTGGCAGGCACATTCTGCGGCGGAGAGGTGCAGGGAAGCTTCGCTGACAAACGGAAATCCTGTATGCGCTGTGATTTTTTCGGGAAGAGGAGGGAAAAGCAGGTGTAGCTGGCAATAAAGGAAAATCAGGAGTAGGAGGAGACACTCCCAAACCAAGATTTGTTCACATATTTAGGTTGACAAAATGTTTCACCGGAAATCTTTTACGTCGCGCTTCAAAGATTCCGGTGAACTTAACGATATTTTTCTGTGGTTTTGGTGGGTTATTGACGATTCAATTGGTTACAGGTAATTTATATCAGTTATTACAAGGAGATTAATTATATGCTGTTAGAAGATTATTTTCACTTTCTGGCTCCGAATGATATTCGTTTAAAAGGTACACGGGTTGGGATTGAAACTGTACTTTATGATTTCATTTACCGTAGTTGTTCCCCAGAACATATTGCTGATACATACCCTACTATTAATATTGAACAAGTTTACGCTACTATCCTGTATTATCACTGTAAACGGCAAAAAGTTGAAAATTATTTAAATGAATGGTTTGAATTTGGACGAAAAATGCGTGAAAAACAGGAATGTAATTTACCACATGATATTATTCGTTTACGTCAGTTGAAAGCAGAAAGGGATGCGAAGAGAGCGTATGCATCATGAGTAATATTGAATATTTATTGGATGAAAATATTACTTCTGCTTTGCGAAAGGCACTTCACCAAAAATGTCCTGATACAGTATTGTGGTGTGTTGGTGATATTGGTGTTGTACCCACTGGGACACTTGACCCTGAAATTTTAATTTGGTGTGAGCAAAATGGTACTATTCTGGTAACAAATAATCGTGCCTCTATGCCTGTACATCTTTATGACCATTTAACAGAAGGACGACATATACCAGGTATTTTCATACTGAATCCAAAAATGAGTATCCAGCAGACTGTTGAAGAATTGGTGTTCATTTGGGAATTGGCAGAACCGCATGAATATTTTGATCAAATCAGGTTTATGCCAATATTCAGATGATCATTAAAACAATGAGGTGAGAGACTAAATTGGAGAGTGAAACCATTAAGTTAGAAAAAATAACCCAACGCTCCACCGGACAAAGGGGGAGTGATCGGCTTTGGAAGCTGACTGCCGAGGCCCCTTTGCCGGTGAGCTTTATGTTAGTGCGCCAAGCAAAGCTTCCTGCCGGGTAAGGGTCAGCCACCCGCCCGTACCGAGTGTTGCGTGCGGCAGGGGCAGACACACCGTCGAACGGCCCGCACGAAGCGCCGACAGGGAATCATGCAGGCCGCAGGGAGTGAGGCGCACTCCCGAAGCATGGTGCGGCATCGTTATGAGTATAAAAGCGGACGGCGACGTTTTTAACGTGACGGAAGCCGATACAAAGGAATCGTAAGAATCTCTGCGTAGCCTGCCTCAGCGTCGGACAGGCGAGATTCCGGAGGGTCTGCCGGTGTCATCAGGGCGTGGCATGTGTGAGGAGAGGCACACAGGAACCCGGGGGACCCCGGAAGTTCCTGACGGGAAGGGATGAGGAATCCCGTCCTTTTTTTGAAAGAGCGTCAGGTGAGCATGTCCGACGCGGAAAACGGAGGTGCGCCGACGGCTTCCGGGGAGTCATATCCGCCCGTAGCACTCTGGGACGGTGACACCGCTCACACGGCTGCAACTCACACCTGTGGGTACTGATGACATATTCGTCCAAAGTTATGAAATGATTCTCAAAAATCGTATAGATGCCTGTTACAGTCCGCTTTGTGCAGACATGGGATGTTCCGGTGTCCCTTGATGCGGATTTTCGGTCTGCCGATCTCTGAGAAATCCGTGACTGAACTGCGTTACTGAACTGAGGGCGGGGAAGGCGATTCTGTCC
>Ga0233403_10000676_pt1 | contig 16188 bp, 12 predicted proteins | sample Na_oxic_1_MG_FD_179866 | JGI IMG/M metagenome (GOLD analysis project Ga0233403, IMG submission 179866) | Seawater microbial communities from Saanich Inlet, British Columbia, Canada - Na_oxic_1_MG | ecosystem: Environmental > Aquatic > Marine > Inlet | place: Canada: British Columbia | collected...
TTGATTGAAGAAAATTATTATTTTTAGGCTAAAGTTTTTTGGAAAAAACTTTAACCTCGAAAAAAAGACCATAAATCTCAGATACCAAGTAAATTTCCAATAGTCTTTTTGGCTTCAAAGCAAGTATACTCAGCGCGGGAACAAACTTAACTTTTATAATGAAATAGGTGGTCAATAAAAATACGCCAGCCCACCCGACATAAAAGTTTAATTAGTGCCCGCGTGCAGTATAGCAATCATTGATTTTGGTACCTCAGAAACAAAACAGCCAGTCCATCAGCCGAATTTAAAAAAAGCTTGTATTCATTTTTAGACTATGGTAAAGTAGTCGCCATAATAATCAAGGGCGCGTAGCTCAGTGGTAGAGCACTACCTTGACATGGTAGGGGTCGGTGGTTCGATCCCACTCGCGCCCACCAATCTATCGACTAACAAAAATCCTCATACCATTAGAAATGCTAATAAATCTGATTTTTTTGACTCGGATTTCTCAATGGTATGGATATTTCCGTTTTTGTGTACTACCCTTTTTTCCAAAAGCACCGCTCAAAATCGTGTTAATATACATACATACTTAGCGTTGCTGACTTGAAGCTTATCTTGCTTCGCATTGAAGCGAATAGAAGCAATACCCCCACCCTTGCATCCCCAGTCAAAAAAACTATCCCTAATGTCAGCCATTGATATTGGACTACCTTCATCAAAAGGGGCGTGAGTTATTTGGTGTTATAAAAAGCCCTATTGAGTATTCCCCCCTTCATGCCATATAACCTATCGCTTTATCATCACACCTTATTCCTTTCACCATTAAATTCAACAACGAAACAATTTCAACACCTTCGCCAATTCTGTTAAAAAGGAGTCTTGATGAAGCCAATTCCATCAATTCCAAAGACTTACCGCTTTCCAGAACAGTGGGATTTAAGCATTTATTTTCAATGACTTATCGTAATTACCCTGATTTCATCCTCAACTTTTGGCGAATGGATTGAATTTGGAAACAAGTTTGTTTAATTTGTTTATTTGAAAGCCTGGTGCAGTATAATGGCATTATTGCACTGATGGGAGAAATTTGGGTGAAGATTTTAAACTTTGATTAGGGAATGACTGTATGATCATGCCGCCTAAAAGTCAAAGCCAACAATATTATTGGGTCAAATTCCAACTCAACTAGGACAAAATTGAGCCACTTATTGTTTATTAATCTATTTTCAGTTATTTTTAGTAATAGATATGAGTTAAATCAATGAGTTGCTTCTGACTTTGACGGGACCCTCGTTTTAAAAATTACCCTTGACAAAAAAAATTTATTGATTAAACAAGTACTTAATTAGGAAAAGTCAACCTTCTTATCAACTAGAAATCCCGCTGCTATAAACTGAGTAAGTTGGTTAATCGGGATTTTGCTAAATACCTAGTCATAAATTCATCGAATATTTGAAAAAACCCGTTTTTCAAACCGGATTTTTAAATCAATAAAATATCACAAAACAAATAGCAGACTTATTGCCAAAATAAGACGGTCAATTATAAATTGACTTTAAAAATCAATGAGTTAAATAAATATTCTCGAAGTATCTAACAAATATAATAGGGACAACACAACGGACACACCCATGCCTACCATCACATTACCCGACGGCAGCCAACGTCAATTTGAAAAACCAATAACCATTGCCCAAATCGCTGCCAGTATCGGTGCTGGCCTTGCAAAAGCGGCCTTGGCGGGAAAGATCAATGGACAATTAGTCGATACCTCAACCCTCATCGAAGACGACGTACAAGTCGCTATTGTCACCGACCGCGATCAAGAAGGCCTAGAAATCATACGCCATTCGTGTGCCCATCTAATGGCACAAGCCGTAAAAAACCTCTTCCCAAAGGCCCAAGTGACGATAGGCCCGATTGTTGAAAACGGCTTCTATTATGATTTTGCCTACGAAAAAAGCTTTACCCCAGAAGACTTAGACCAAATACAGACCCAAATGGAACAATTGGCCGCCCAAGATTTCACCGTGACACGCGAAGTCATGCCACGCGAAAAAGCCATCCAATTTTTTCTGGAACAAGGCGAAGAATACAAAGCCCAAATTATTGAGTCGATTCCTCAAAACCAAGAAATTTCTCTCTATCAACAAGGAAATTTTATCGACTTATGTCGAGGGCCGCACGTACCCAGTACCAGCAAATTAAAAGCCTTTAAATTAATGAAACTTGCCGGTGCCTATTGGCGCGGCGACTCCAAAAATGAGATGTTACAACGCATTTACGGCACCGCGTGGGCAAACAAAAAAGACCTCAAAGTCTATTTGCACCGGCTAGAGGAAGCCGAAAAACGCGATCACCGTAAACTGGGCAAACAATTGGACTTATTTCATACCCAAGAAGAAGCCCCCGGCATGGTGTTTTGGCATAACAAAGGCTGGCAAATTTACTTAACTATCCAAACCTATATTCGGCGCATCTTGTGTGAGCATAACTATCAAGAAGTCCAGACTCCGCAATTAGTAGACCGAACGTTATGGGAAAAATCCGGACACTGGGACAAATTTGGCGACAACATGTTTACCACCCACTCAGAAAATCGTGAATATGCCGTAAAACCCATGAATTGCCCAGGTCATCTCCAAATTTTTAATCAAGGCCTCAAAAGTTACCGCGATTTACCATTACGGATGGCCGAATTTGGCTCATGTCATCGCAATGAAGCCTCTGGCACCTTGCATGGGCTACTACGCATACGCAATTTTGTCCAAGATGATGCCCATATTTTTTGTACCGAAGAACAGATTCAAAGCGAAGTCTCTGACTTTATTAGCTTATTGTTTAAAGTCTATGCCGATTTTGGCTTTAATGACATAATAATTAAATTATCTACTCGTCCGCCACAACGGGTTGGCAGCGATGACGTGTGGGATAAGGCCGAAAAAGCCCTAGAAATCGCGTTAAATAACAACAAACTCGATTGGGAATTACAACCTGGTGAAGGCGCGTTTTATGGCCCAAAAATAGAATTTTCGCTCAAAGATTGTCTTGCTCGAGTCTGGCAATGTGGCACAATTCAAGTCGATTTTTCCATGCCAGGACGTTTAGGAGCCGAATATGTGGCCCAAGACGGCAGCAAACAAGTGCCGGTGATGTTACATCGAGCCATTCTAGGCTCATTGGAGCGATTTATTGGCATACTCATTGAAGAACATGCCGGAGCTTTACCAGTATGGCTTGCCCCGGTGCAAGCCGTCATACTCAATATTACCGATGCCCAAGCTGATTATGTCAAACAAGCAGCAGCACAGCTGCAAAAAAATGGATTTCGTGTCCAAATAGACTTGAGAAATGAAAAAATAGGGCTTAAAATTCGTGAACATACTTTACAAAAAGTGCCCTATCTACTGATAGTGGGACAACGAGAAATTGAAAATCAACAAGTAGCCGTGCGATTGCTCGGCGGGGAAGATAAAGGAGCAATGTCTCTTGAGGCTGTTACCAAACTGATGAACGCCTAAATCGCCAACTACACTGATAGCCATACTATTGGTAAGTACCCGTTCATAAATTTTCTGATATTTTGTTTTTTCATAAACCCTCATGGGGCAAAGAATTAACGATTATCAAAATGTCTGAAAATATATGGTTAGGTACTTATCACCAAAAAAGCCGATTTTTGAAAAGTGCCCAACCATATATTGAAAGAGAGTTTGATAATCGTTAATTCTTTGCTTTATGACAGTTGATGGAAAAGCTCTCATATCGGAAAATTTATGAACGGGTGTACTTATCATATCAAGTTTAAAATGTTAACCTATTTTTTAGGAGCAAGATTTATCAGGATAAGCATAACCTGACCCACTCTTAAAAACTTGTTCATCAAATGAATATCTTCGCCAAAACAATATTTGAAAATAAAGTTTTTTGAAACTTGAGCCTAAAATAGTCATGTTATTAGGCGAACTCATATCTTTGAACTTATATTTGGCGTGTTATCTGAGAAAACTTACCTTTGGGTAAATATAGAAAAATTTATAGTTCACCTTAAAGTATGTTTTGTCAGTCAAAGCACTAAAAATATAAGTTTTTGAATTTTGAGGCTCTTGCAAAACCCCAGGTTTCACCTGGGGCTATTCACGTTCAACCCCTACGGGGTTGATATTGTTAAAAGAATAACCCCACTCGCCTCTTGCTTTCACCCCAGGTGAAACCTGGGACAACCCCGATAGGGGTTTTCAGGCTAAAGTTTCGCGAAGCGAAACTTTAGCCTGAAAATGTGAATAGCCCCAGGTGAAACCTGGGGAAACTTTCAAAAAGAGTTTTGCAAGAGGCTCTTTTATCAAATAAATGACATATTATCTGTGTATGATTTGGCGAAGGTGTTGTCAAATCATATATAATAGTTGGTAAAAGGACCAAGCTTAGTTGGCTGGGCAACGCCAAGAAATTAATATAATATGCCCAGGCTTACGCCATTAAAGCATTTTGAAGATAATTGAAGGACATTAAACTTTTTAATTAGGGAATGACCTAAGTACCATCCATCACTATTTATTAGTGTTTAGTTTTTGGTATACTTAGCAGCACTCTTTTTGAATGGTATTTCCCCCATGAACCAATTTGGAGAATAAAGGGGGAATTTTCTGATTAGGTAAAACGCGATGCTCAACTTTTTCAAGTCAGCTTTCAAAAAAGGGCAGGGCGATTAGGATTGCCCCTAGCTACTTAAAACAACAGTTAAAGATTAGGTACTTAACTGATTTTACCGGGTTTTCTTGTAGTGTATGCGCGGTCACTTAATCCGCCCTACAATAAAATCAATCACTTATAAGAAAGTTGAGCATGGTATTAAAAATATATAAGTACCCGTTCATCTATTTTTCAAAAATAAAGCGAATAAAAACAATCGTTTATGTAGTAAAAATACCTGAAAACTTCTGGACGGGTACTTAACAGTAGACAATCTAACAATACCCTCGCCAATTGTTTTGATGATAATGAATTCATCGGCGGTAAGTTTTTAGGGGGAATGACAATAAGTTTTATTGATTTTCAATGACTTATCCCATATTATATTCAACTTTTGGCAAAAATATTATCTAAAATACCAAGTTTGTTCTTGTCAAGTCTTGGTTATTAAATAATATTAACCTCTAATTGATACTCTCCCCAAAACCCATTCGTTTTAAGGGACTTTGGCGGAATCCTGATTGAGGAGGATAATTACATCGCTCACGAAAAACGCACACGCCTGAACCGAGCCATTACCGCACCCAAAGTGCGCTTGATAGATGTTGATGGCCAACAAGTTGGCATCATCTCCATCCGTGACGCGCAGCAAAAAGCACTGCTAGCTGAATTGGACTTGGTGGAAATTGTCCCAACTGCCAAACCGCCAGTCTGTCGGATAATGGACTATGGCAAGTTTCTGTTTGAACAAAACAAGAAACGCAATAAAGCTAAGAAAAAGCAAAAACAAGTACAGCTTAAGGAAGTAAAATTTCGTCCTTCAACAGAGGAAGGAGATTATCAGGTCAAACTACGCAACCTGATACGTTTTCTGGAAGAAGGTGACAAAGCGAAAGTATCCCTACGTTTTCGTGGCCGAGAAATGGCCCATCAAGACATAGGGCGCCGACTACTTAATCGTGTACAGACCGATTTAACTGACTACGGGACAGTTGAACAACACCCCAAGATGGAAGGACGGCAAATGGTTATGGTGTTGAATCCGATAAAAAAAATATCCTAACCCGTGGCCCTACATATCCTTGACCTCGCTCAAAAGGCATGAGGACATAAGAATTATCGGCCGAACAAAAAACCAATATGGTCGTGGTGCAATAGAGTTATTCAGATAAATTGGGTAACTGAAAAATCCGATTTTTTCTAAAAAATCGGATTTTTGGGGAGGATATTTTTGGGTAATTCGGACTATTTACACTCTTTTTCAAAAATGGACATAAGTGCCCATTCATAAATTTTCGGTTTTCATAAACTGGGGTGTGAAATATAAGCTAATTTCTGGGTTCATTTTTCATTCTATTTTTATTCCATTTTTGATCCCAGATGGTGGGCAAGCGGGCTGAAAGATGGTAATATTTTTCCGAGTACCGAGCCGCCCGCTTACCCACCCGACAAATCTAAAGAGTTAGCGATTATCACGGTACTTTCGCTTATTTTTTCGACTCAACGTAATTTGTAAGTTATTGATTTTACATGTTGAATACTCGACAATAGGAGTCTTGCTTGGAACTCAAATCCATTGAGATTTTCATCACTGAAAAACCAGGTGTTCTAAACCGGGACGTTTTGAACTGGGGCAGCAGTGAAAATCAGATACCGTTTTTGTTCCTTGATGAAAAAACACTTTGGTTAATAGCCAATGGTTAAATGTATAAGGCGGTTGCGGGAAAATAATATACCCGTAGATAAACCATTTTTTACTCGGTTTTTTTCAGTTGGTGTGGGTATTTTATTTAGCCGCAACCGCCTAAAAGCAAAAATGAGATCCAGGTTTTTTTTGCTATGAAAAAAGTTTATTTTTGTTTTTTATGAAAAAAAAATCACTTATAGATTAGCTTTTCATTAACCATTAACCATTAACCATTAACCATTTTCACCACCCAGGTTAGGGACGTGCTGAAAACCGAAAACTTGATCGTGTAAGTCCCCATCACCGGATTACAGCAAGAATGATTTTATTTCTTGCCGTGTTCCTGAGAGCAAACAAAATATGCGGAGCAGTACCGATTTCATATGCCAAAAATAAAAACCAATCGTGGTGCGGCGAAACGCTTTAAACGCACCGGAGGCGGTGCCTTCAAACGCGGCCAAAGCCACCGTAGACACATTCTCACCAAAAAAAGCACCCAACGTAAACGCCAATTACGTTCCCCCATTATGATAGACAAAGCGGATATCGCATTAGTCAAACGTTTATTACCGAATGCGTGAGGATGATAGAAAATGCCAAGAGTCAAACGAGGCGTAACAGCACACGCCAGACATAAAAAAATCCTAAAACAAGCCAAAGGTTATCGTGGAGCCCGTAGTAGGGTGTTCCGTGTTGCCAAACAAGCGGTCATTAAAGCGGGACAATACGCCTACCGAGATCGTCGCCAACGTAAACGCCAATTTCGACGTTTATGGATAGCACGAATTAATGCAGCAGCCCGTGAATGCGGACTCTCCTACAGCCGATTTATTAATGGGCTACAGAAAGCCGGGATTGAAATTGATCGAAAAGTTTTGGCTGACTTAGCTGTATTTAATCGAGATGCGTTTGCTGTTTTGGCGGATAAAGCTAAGGCGGCGGCGAGTCTTGCTTGATTAAATTCACGCGAGATTTAATGATTAGAGTTACGGCTATCTAAAACTTTACCGGTCAATAAAAACGGTAGCTTTTTAGAAAAATAGATACTTAAGCTTTTCATCAGGGAATTTTTCCTCATGCCTTGAAATTATGATGTATAGACGCGAATGACGGGTTAAAATAAATTAATTATTATAAATCAATAGGTTATCATTGATTCCCTAATCGTTTAATATTTTAAACGGATTGATTTATTTTAAAGTGGTTTATCTTTTTATATCGATATTCGCATTATATACTGAACATGGAGAGGTTTTTTAGTGAGGAAACTTATTTCTTCCAGGTTTCAAAAACTTGGAAGAAATAAAACCCAAAAATCCTTGACCAATAAGTGAGCGAAACTAAAACTTGACCGTGCAGAGTATCGGTCAAAAACAACAGCCTGAGTTTAGGTAACTCGCAAAAAATAAAATACCCCTCCGGGGCTGGAGCAACGGATTGGGGTAACCACAAGGGATTACCCCTACATCATCAATGACCACCGTAGGGGCAATCCTTTATGGTTGCCCCCAATCCTTTATGGTTGCCCTGGTAGATTATTTTTTGCGAGTTGCCTTACCTCCAATCATGTTCTATGTAATACCATAAATTCTATTTTTTTTCAATACGGATTGCTATCATATTTCAGGCTAAGCACCGAACAAAAAATTGAACGGCACGGTATTGTTTTTCTTAACGGTCTCCATCAGAAACCCTACAATAAATCAATAGGTTACCAGATTTTGTTCGGTACCCAGATTTAACGAGGAGGCACCCTGATACGGTATTTTCGCTTAAATTAGGTAACATATTGATTTTTTAATTATTTTTTCTATAAAGTCATGCCCTCTATAACTCATTGGATCAGCTTTATTAAAAATAAGCGAAAGTACAGCTAATACCAGTACACTTGATAAATTTCCAGTTTCCAACAAAAAATGGGATATTTTTCCACTTATCCATAGAAATGTGAAAAAAACGTCTTCGACTTATTGATACCCAATACCGCCAAAAATAGCGTTTTAGAGTTCAAAAACGCCCCTTGCATCCCCTCATCAAATGCTATTAGTTATAGGAGGCTTACACAACGGATTATTGCCCCGTTGAACCGTCATATCATGTAGGGGTAATCCTAAAAGGAAAGCCCTTTTTCCGTTCAGTTTTTTCTAGCGAAAAACTCCTGAGAGGGTAAGTAAGGGGCGCATATACTAAGTACCATAAATTGAGTTGTTGTTATTTTGATGAGAGAATAAATTGGTTGCCATTCAATAATATTTATCATGAAGTTGAAATAACAAAAAAAGCGCAAAGCGCTTGTGTGACGGTGTAAAGTATAAACAATTCAAATGGATCAATTGGGTTAATTGAAGCTAAAATTGTCTAAAAATCAATCGGATTGATTACCAAACAAAACTTTTCTGAACAATTCGATTCTGATTGGAATGAGAACATCTATCACCGGTATCGCATTTAAACTATGACCAAAAGTAAGATTCTAAGAAAACTAGGCGCGAAGGAACTTACCGCCGTTTTTAATGCCGGCGACATTGTTCCTTATGAATATAACATTTATTCAGTTCGAGTGATTGGGTATCTCCAATATGATGGTTCACGTCTGACAGCTTCAATATTTTCCATCAACAGTGAAGATGCTCAACATGGTGCTATGGCTTGTTGGCGGTTCTATAAAAAATCAAAGGAGCTCGCGAAAGCCATCAGTGCTACAGAACTGGAATTACTTGGCATGGCTGTCTTCAATGAAGACATTAAAGCCTTTTTAGTCCAAAAAGGCTTTTCCGCTAAAGAAGTTGCCATTCCTGATAAACTCGGTAATGACGGCACTGAAACCTGTTATTCCAAAATCATCAAGGTAGAACTATGATTAAAGATGATTTTAAGTACTTTAAATTTCTGAAGTCCGAAGGATACTCATCAGAATCGGCTTATGCCGAATCCAAAACACTTCGGTTAGACTACTTCGCCAGCATACGAATGCTTCGTTCCATTTATGGATTAAGTTTAACTGAAGCCAAAAAGGTGACTTTCCAAGCTGAACAATATGCATATAAAGATGCGAACCAACTTGAACTTATTAAGAGTTCGTCCCAAAATGAGATGATGAAACTGGTGAAGATTGTCGATAAACTTTTCGATTTAGAAAAAGAGGCTGACACTTCAACTGCGGTTGAGAATAAATCGAGCGTGTCATGATAACTCTATCGGTAATTCTGTCGTTAGAAACTCAAATACTCAAATAACGGATTTGAGGATGGATAGGAACCGGCTTTCATCAGTTTCTATCGTCACTTTAAAATAAAAACCGGGTACTGGGGTAGCCATCGTCGGAAAGCTTGCCTAAAAAGGGCAATCACCCTATTTCAACTGCAACCACCGGGATTGCTCCGCCATGATTATTGTCGGGGTAATCCTTTACGGTTGCCCTTATGTCATTCATTGATTTGAATCAATCTCATTCAAAAATCCCGATATTGGGGCTGTTAAAAATTCCTTGTTTCTGTAAAAAAATTTTTGTCCTCAGAGTTGATTTCTATTGGATCAAAATATTATTCTCCCAAACTATAAAAGCAAACAAATTGAACAGATTTTATGCTCTCTGACAAAAGAACAAATTGTGCCCGTAACCCCCATTTTTCATAAAAATGAACCCTCTAAAATCTTATGAACGAAGACTCATTACATTGAGTTTAATATTGTCAATCATTGTGCTTTCTTCCTGTACCTCGCAAGAAGAACTGATGAAACAGTACCAAGAACAAACTATCGAAAAAGCCTGGCAACAAGAACAAGAATTGGTGAGTCTTGGACATAGCGGCACTCATGAATGGACCGAAACTGAAAAAGTAGAGCTTCTTAAAACCGGCAAAGTGAATGACTACGAAGGGCGATATATTAACCCCAATTTTGAAGAAAAATCTAGGCTTGCCACCGATTCAAACAATATTGTTTTTACCAAAAACGGAACACCTTTTCCTTCCGAATCGGCATTAAAATTAGCCCAGTTGCGATCATACCTGATCACCTATGAAAAAAAGAAGTATTTCCTTTGGGCTGGATTGGTACTCTCTATTCTTGTGCTAATCATAGCCGTTAAGCACAAACGTGGACTCATTATATATCCCGCCTTAGCAGGTGCTTTTTTTGGAAGCCTACGGTTCGGCATCATGTCAGGATGGGCCATTATGGCAACTTTTGGTGGATTAGCGAGTGGGCTTATCGCCGGAACGATAACCGGTATATTTCTATTTTTAATTTTCCTTTCACTTGGATTCGGGTAAGTCATTGCTAATTGGAAGTTAGGTGGGCAAACAACCGTTGCCCACCATTCAATTATCTATAGCATTTCCCGATTTGGTGTAGGGGCAATCCTTTATGGTTGCCCAATTCACAAAAAAACGAGGGATGAGGGACGGCTTTCACGATAAGGCCATGAAAAAAAATCAAATACCCAGGGCAACCACAAGGGATTGCCCCTACGGTCATTGACTTAATGGCATTGACTTCTTGCCCACCCTACATAGCTATAAAAATTTTTTTCTGAAACACTATATATATGAAACAGAATCTCGCATCAGCGAAAAAAATGCAAACACTTCCAGAACTTCTTAATCAAGCCCAACAAGACATTCACAATGCCCCCGACTTAGCAGCCATCGAACAACTGCGAGTCCATTATTTAGGCAAAAAAGGGCATCTGACGGAACAACTCAAACAACTTGGCAAATTACCATCGGAGCAACGCCCACAAGCCGGCAAGGCGATTAACGAAGCCAAAACAACACTGCAACAAGCCCTTGAAACACACAAAAAAGCCTTACAAGCGACAAAGTTAGAAGCACAAATTGCCAGCGAACGCATTGATGTCACCTTGCCAGGGCGAGGACAGCCCAAAGGCGGTTTGCACCCAGTGACACAAACCTTGCAACGAATTGAAAAATTATTTGTCCAAATCGGCTTTTGCATTGAAGAAGGCCCTGAAATTGAAGACGATTACCATAATTTTGAGGCCCTCAACATCCCAAGCCACCACCCGGCAAGGGCAATGCACGACACTTTTTATACTAAAAGCATAGAACAATTCGGTTCTTTAGGCACCGGACTCATTGAACAAGCCCAACAACTTGGCAACTTACTATCTGAACAATTCCCCAACACCGGCAAAGCAATTAATGAAATGGTAAAAACGGGGCAGCAAGCCATTGACCGTCGTGCCATCAACGTTAACACGCCGCTATTGTTGCGAACTCACACCTCGCCAGTGCAAATTCGGGTGATGAAAGAGCGGCAACCCCCGCTCAAAATTATCGCACCTGGGCGCGTCTATCGCTGCGACTCCGACTTAACACATACCCCCATGTTTCACCAAGTAGAAGGCTTAATGGTTGATACCAATGTCAGCTTTGCCGAACTCAAAGGGATTTTAGACGATTTTCTCAAGCAATTTTTTGAACGAGAAGACTTACAAGTACGCTTTCGACCATCCTATTTTCCCTTTACCGAGCCTTCAGCTGAAGTCGATGTACAATGTGTCGCCTGCGGCGGTAAAGGTTGCCGCGTCTGTAAACAAAGCGGCTGGCTAGAAATACTCGGCTGTGGCATGGTTCATCCCAATGTATTTAATGATGTAGGAGTGGACAACGAACAGTACACCGGCTTTGCTTTTGGTATGGGTGTTGAACGATTAGCCATGTTGTACTATGGTATCAACGACATACGCCTATTTTTTGAAAACGACTTACGATTCCTACGCCAATTTAATTAATATGTCGGGGCAATCCCTTGTGGTTGCCCTATTTAAAAATTATTGATGTTATGTTAAATAAAATATCATTTTTATTGATTTTGGTGGTTGTTTGGCTATCAGGCTGTAGTTCAACGACAGAAATTGTCCGTGATGAAAGTATTCACGTTTCAGATTCCCAAATCAAAGAAATTCTTGAACAAGCCAATAATGACTACGCCAAAGGAAACTTTCAGCAAGCCATAGTTGGCTACCGAAAAGCCGCCGAGTTCGGAGTCGCGGTTGCACAAAGTAACTTGGGTATCATGTACTACCAAGGCAACGGCGTGACTCAAGATACGGCCAAAGCCATTCAATGGTTCCGCAAAGCGGCCAAACAAGGTTCCGTTAAGGCGCAATACAATCTCGCGCAAATGTATCATACTGGCAACGGGGTACCTAAGAATCTCCCAGAGGCCGTACAATGGTATCGCAAAGCCGCCCAACAAGGTGATGCCAAAGCATTACATCGCTTAGGAGAACTCAGCCAAAAAAACGGCAACTTCAAAAAGGACTTCGACCAAGTGCGGGCAATGTTTCTGGAACAAGCTGAAAAAGGACAACTTCATGCCCAAAAAGCCCTCGGAAACATGTACTATAAAGGCCAAGGGTTAGCCACCGATTTCGTCCAAGCCCTCGAATGGTTCCGCAAAGCCGCCGACCAAAATGATGCCAAAGCACAATATTACTTAGGACTCATGTATTACCAAGCGGAAGGTGTCCCTAAAGATTTAAGTCAAGCTGAACAATGGTTCCGCAAAGCCGCCGAGCAAGGGGATGCTGAAGCACAGTACTATTTAGGACTGATGTACTATAAAGGAGAACAAGTGCCTCAAGACTTTAGCCAAGCCGAACAGTGGTTTCGCCAAGCCGCCGAACAACAAAATGCCCAAGCACAAAGCGGATTAGGTAAATTATACTATGAAGGCAAAGGCGTTAAACAAGAATTAGAGAAAGCCGCCTTTTGGACACGCAAAGCGGCCGAACAAGGATTAGCAGATGCCCAAAATAACTTGGGTATGATGTACTACACAGGCCAAGGCGTAGCACTAGATTGGGTATTGGCTTACCAGTGGGTCTCGTTGGCGGCTGAACAGGGGGATATCCAAGCCATGAAAGGACGCAATTTATTAGTAGACAAGTTACCAGTCGAACAACTGACCAAAGGAGAACGTTTAATACGTCAATGGACTAAAAAACATACCAAATTGGTTATCCCTTCTCCAGAAACGACTGTTAACAAGAGAGTTCCCCCATTTTCTAAAGATAATGTGTTTCCCACCAGCGATAAACCGCTACCAGAAACTGACTTACCATTTCCGAGCGGAGGAATGAAAGATAGCCATTAATTTAGGTATTTTTGTTCATACTATGTATACTCCTCCAGAAAAGTTTTGTTCTCGGTAAAAACCTTGAAGGTTTGGCAACGCTTTACGGTTTGGCACGAAACTGTTCTGGGCAACTCTATTTTTCAAGGAATATGTAGAAGAAGGTATGTCTTCTTTTATACTCCATGCGGTTTAGTTTTCGGATTTTTTGATTTTGGAGTGCAAGCCGTAGCTTGCACGGTTTGATACCGAGAAATCCGAAAACCTGAACGCTCGGAGTATAACACTTTTACCAGGTATTTTTTCAAATCGTTTTTAGTTTTCCAACATTGGTTATGGGTAAAGTCCGTTTTTAACCAACGCCAAAAGCGTTCAATTGGGTTAAAATCAGGTGAATATGCGGGCAAAAACTCCAATTTTATCCATGAGCCTTGGGCTGACAGCCATTCAGTCAACCATTTAGCCTTATGAAAACTGGCATTATCACAAATTATACTGCGCACGGTAACAAACTAAACTTTTTTGGATTAAAAAATTGGTAGACTTCACACGGTCACAACTTGAACTTTTTTGACCTCTTTGAAAGATTGGAATTTTAAAGTGAGCAATGAATCCAATTCTTCTTTATAAGTCGAGTGTGTTTGAGCGAGGCAATTTGAAATGGCGTTTTTAAAGGTATCAAATTGGGAATAATATTTTGAATAGAGACATTTCTTTTTAACAAATTTCCAAATTCTTTCAATTAAATTGAGGTTTGGTGAATAAGATGGCAGATAAAGCAAGTGAATATTAAGAGCATCGGCACATCCAAAAACCAAGTCACATTTTTGATATCTGGTATTATCAAGCACAATAGTTAGAGGTAAATTGGGGTGCATTTGTTTGAGTTTCCAAAGCAATTGACAAACCGTATAAGAATTAATATAGGCATCATTAGTCACGGTAATAAGCTGATGAGTAATCGCATCAAGTGCCCCCAAGACATTGAAACGTTTCCTCCCGGCGGGTGCTTTAATAAATAAACGACAAAAACTCCATAAATAACCACCTAAAAAAGGGGCTAGGACAAAATGGGCCGCATCCACGAAATAAACCGCACGTTCTCCTTTTTTAGCTTCATCAAGAATCGGTTCTAATTGCTCTTTTTTAAAGACTTCTTGTTTGTCCACATCGGCTTTAGAAGGTAACATGCCCACTTTACGATACTTTAAGCCAATCTTTTTGAGAAAATGTCGGATTTGAGTTTCACAACGTTTTATGCCGGTTAATTCTTCAATTTTTGCCATGGCTTCTTTGATCGACGCGGGCGGATGTGTTTTAAAGTATTCTTCTATTGTTTTGGTGTGTTTGTTAAGTTCACTTTCCGGTATTGAAAAATTTAATTCTTTCAGTTTTTCAATACCACCTTCCTGATAATCTTTTAAATAACAACATAAGGTGGTCTTCGATACTTGAGCAATTTTCATGATTTCTTTATGCCGAGAGTTGAAACTTTTCAACCATAAGACTTCCATCTTCTTCTGGACGTGAGGATGAGGATGATGATATCTTTCGTAATGTAAGGCTTTACGTTCGGTTTGGGAAAATTCTATTTTTATCATTTTTATCTCCAAACTGGATAATTGTTTATTAAATAATTGTTGTATTTATTATACCAATTTTTTAATCCAAAAAAGTTTAGTTTGTTACCGTGCGCAGTATATCTCAGCGGTTCTATTCCAAATTCTTTAGGAAAATTAAAGAGTTTGAAAGGACTTGATTTGGCGGAGAACGACCTCAGCAACCCGATCCCGAATTCCCTGGGAGATTTGAACCGTTTAGAGAGTCTCATTCTCTGCGACAACCAGCTGAGCGGTTCTATTCCTGAATCCATTGGAAATTTGAACAGCCTACAGTATCTTGATTTATCCTATAACCGACTGAGCGGTTCTATCCCTGACTCTTTAGGAGAAAATTTGAAGAAACTTGGCTTGGGTCCGGCTCCAGGGATTGAGGATTTGAAGGAACCTGGCTTGGGTACAAACCAAGGGTTGGATAATTTGAACACTTTGCCGGAAAATTTGAGCACCTTGCAGAAGCGATATTGTGAAGAAAACTCTGTAAGAAGGTGGTAACCTCGCCGGAAAATTTGAGCCGGGTAGCCAGGTAGAATGGGCAACGTTTTTTCTTGCCCATCATGTTTTACCGAGAGGAACCGATGAAAAAGGGGTCAGTACTGGGGTGTTAAATTTAGGCCAATTTATTGGTTTATTTTTCACTCTATTTTTATTCCCGGAAGGGGGGTTGGTGGGCAAGAAGCGGGTGGTGAAATATCGGTTTATATTGAGTTCATTGGCGACCGCAATCCCACCCGACAAGTATCTACAAATATCCATTAACTTAATGGCAACGGTCGTCCATCTAAAAAATGGCCGAGCGGTCGTCCATCTAAAAAAATGGCCGTGCGGTCGTCCATCCAAAAAATGGCCGTGCGGTCGTCCATCAAAGTGGCCGAGTGGTCGTCCATCTCCCCAACCCCGATAGGACAATAGCCCCAGGTGCAACCAGGGCCAACCCCGATAGGGGTTGAATGTGAATAGCCCCAGGTGAAACCTGGGGTGGGTCAGGGGTGGGTCGTGCGTGTGCGGGAAAAACCTCCCCAACCCCGATAGGGGTTGAATGTGAATAGCCCCAGGTGAAACCTGGGGTGGGTCGTGGGGTGGGGCGTGGGACGTGGGGAG
>Ga0233403_10000678_pt1 | contig 16163 bp, 9 predicted proteins | sample Na_oxic_1_MG_FD_179866 | JGI IMG/M metagenome (GOLD analysis project Ga0233403, IMG submission 179866) | Seawater microbial communities from Saanich Inlet, British Columbia, Canada - Na_oxic_1_MG | ecosystem: Environmental > Aquatic > Marine > Inlet | place: Canada: British Columbia | collected...
GTCTGTTTTGGCTTCCATTACTTTTGATAATGATTCAAAACCATCTGTTGCCGTAATCACTGCACAGCCGGCTTTTTTTAATAGGGTTTCGGCGGTGCGTCGTATGGTTTTACTGTCGTCTATAACGACGACTTTAATGCCTTCAAAACTGGTTTCACTCACGGTTTTTCCTTTTCCATCGTATTGTATCTGTCGGCACCGGGGATGTTCAATGAAATAATTCAGATAAATACATCCTTTAATCAGTTACTAATCAACAACTCGATGACTGATAGGGGTTTATTATCGTAACAGTATTGATTATTCCATTTCTCACTCAATGGGACCGACCAGGTGCCTAATTATGGTTATTCATTTTGTTTTAAATTCAACCATTTACAGTGCGTATGATATTTGCAATTGCATAAATGGCCATATCGCATTTTAACGAACCAACACAATAACTTGTATGTAAGAGGCTTGAAAAATCATCTATAGGTATCCTAAATGATTTCTTGTTGCTCTAGTTTTTATTATTTTAAAAACCAATTTTCAAAAAAACTGACTGTATTGTCTGCCTTGGTGAAATTATTTATCTGAACATCTATAGTATATACTGTAAACAGGTGAAAATTGGACTTTTTTCAAACGGTTGGTTCGGTCATTTTTTTGCAGCTTAGGAAAAATGAGTAGTGGAATAACTTAGGAACGTGCCTGAAATAATTAGGGCAACCATAAAGGATTGGGGGCAACCATAAAGGATTGCCCCTACGGTCATTGATTCGTAGGGGTAATCCGTTGTGGTTACCCTCCAGTTGACTAAGGAACGCACACGAAATGAAATATTCATTAATAATTGGCTATTCCGTTATTCTCATTTTCTTGAGAACAAGTTGTCGAAGTTATTTTCTGCACGTTCCTTAGCTTGAAAAACGGGCGCTTTTTGATTTTACCGCGGCTTTTGATCTGGGAAAAAACCTCTCCAACCCCAATAGGGGTTGAAAGGGAAGCCTAAAAAAATATCTCTTCTTCTTCGGAGCTGGGGAGTAAATAGAAATGCCCCCCTTTGCTCGCCCAGATAAAAATTTTTCTGTCTGTCTGAAAAGTTGTGCCATTAACGAAAAGATTTGTGAATTGTTTTCTCGTTGATCCACAAGCACCATCCATCCGCCGAAGGCCCATCCATCCTAAAATGAAAAAAAATATTACAGATTAGGAACATTTTCGGAGTAAAAAATTTCTGTCATTTCGCGGCGCAACTGTTTCTCAATTTTATTTCTTTCATACTCAGATAAATCTGACGCTTGTATTTCAAAAAGATAATTGTCAAGCTCGAATGCTTTAAGCATCATTTTGGTGTGAAAAAGCTTTTCTTGATACATATTGACATCTATCATTTGATAGCGTGCTTTAGTGTCTTTGCTCAGATAATTTTGGATAGAATTGATTTTATGGTCAATGTAATGCTTGCGCCCACTTTTATCACGAGTAAAGCCGCGCACCCGATAATCCATAATGACAATATCCGAGTCAAAACAATGTATCATATAATTGAGGGCTTTTAGAGGTGAAATGAGACCACAAGTAGATACATCAATGTCAACACGAAAGGTGCTGATACCATTATCGGGATGACTTTCTGGATATGTGTGTACCGTGATATGACTTTTGTCCAGATGGGCAACCACGGCATCTGGTAATGGTCCCGGTGTTTGTTCATTGGATAGATTCTGTGAAATATGATGCTCTTCACAAATCAGCATGGTGACGCTTGCTCCTTGCGGTTCATAATCTTGACGTGCCACGTTCAAGATATTGGCACCTACCATGTTTGCTACATTGGTCAAAATTTGAGTGAGACGTTCCGCATTGTAAACTTCGTCGATGTAAGAAAGATAGCCGTTGCGCTGCTTATCTGTGGTGGCGTAGCAAATATCGTAAATATTGAAGCTTAAGGTTTTCGTCAGATTATTAAAACCTTGCAATTTAAACTTTAATTTCCTGGGGTTCCTACTCATTCACATTAGCCTCTCTTTTAATAAAGTTTTTAGTTATTTTTTATATTGTATATTGGTGAAATTTGGACTTTTTATATTCAAAATCGTATAATTTTCTGGTATTTTTTCATAAATTCTGATAAAGCAACGAATTAACGATTATCAAAAGTTCTGAAAATATCTGGTTGGGCACTTAGATGCCATGCTCACCTTGTTCTTCAATGGGAAAAATCAGTTGTTACGCTTGAAGGGTAAGTGGGGTGGTGGGGCTTTAATGCGGTGTTAGGTTTCTAAGAAATTCCCAAAGCATACTCGGAGTCGTAAAAAAAACCAAGTCTCTGTTAAGAAACTTGGTTTTAATTAAATAAGTCTGTTGGTTTCGGAAATCCCTTCGTTATAAAGAGGGCTATAGAACGGTTAGAACGGTTGTTGAATATTGACATTATTGATAAATCTTAGGAAATCCGAACATCAAAACAATAAACCCATTATTCCCATCATCACCTAGCTTAGTTTTTTTTGAGCTTGAACCCATTTTTTCTGATGGAAGGCTAACCCAGCCATCAAACTTGTTAAATTATATTTGACATTTTGTTCAAGATAATTTTTTTTTAGGCGAAGGTTTTCAAATCGGAATGTTACAGAATATCCTCTATCCTTTTTGTATGGATTTGAAAGATGTCTAAGAGATGTTAGAAGTGGATTATAAAAAATTATCTAAAAGTGGAGGGGGTTGATAGATTAATTATTGTTGTGTTGGGTATAAAGTAGATTGGGGAAATTGTAAATGGCTATGGGTGGATTTGAACCACCGACCTCGGCGTTATGAGTGCCGCGCTACTAACCAACTGAGCTACATAGCCAATGTGAAATTATCAAGAATGCTGCTATTATGAATAGTTTTAAAAACTATGTCAAGCCCCAATCTGAAATTTTTTAAACCGGTATTGTAATGAACGAAGGGGATGACTTTGATGGCTTGGAATGTATACTCTAACACAAACTTCAACTTTAATTTCTTGGTACCAGGCTGATCAATTAATAAGTATTTGATTTAAAAACCTTTAATGGTCTGAATCGAATGAATCAAATTTAACAATTTTCTTGAATAAAATCAATGATCAATTTGCCAAAATGTTTTGGGACTTGATTTGTCTTAATTGGTGTAGTGGACTTTTAGAAAAATAATTTGTTCACCTGCTATAAACCGGTCATATTCGTTTCATAGTTAAAAAATAAATATAATACGTTGATTTATAATTATTTTATTTTAAGGTTTCGCTGAAAATATTTGTTATTGTCAAAAAATATTGACATCATCAATTTATTGATTTGATCTGATAAAATTTGAACCGCTTGGTCGAGATTGGATAAATCAAACAGATTGTTTTTAAAACCATCTTGTCAAGATGTCGATTGAAAAAGATTAGCAATTCTCGCTCATACTTTTAACCGATCCTTGATATCAGGGATTTCAATGATTTCGTGCTATTTTTCAATAAAATGACAGAATAGCTTTCCGGACCAAACGGACGATTTGCTGATATTCAAAAGGTTTTTCCTCAAACAATTGCTTGCCCATCACACTACTACGCCTATTCGTCAATTCCCCCTTCAAGACTCGGTGAGGAAAATAGGTGTGTCAAGCGGGGGAAGAATTGGTAAACCGGTGTACTACTTCCGTTAGTTTGCTGGGACAATATGTTCCTCTACTATTTCATAATCATGGGTAATTTTAGCCGTCTTACCCAAGATAGCAGAGGCAGAGCAATAAACATCGGCCGACAAATCAACCGCCTTTTTCACTAGCTTTTCATTTAAATCACGACCGGTGATTATGTAGTGGATATTAATTTCAGTAAATATTTTTGGATGTTCCTCGCGCCGACTGCCTTCAACATCTATCACACAATCTGTGACATTTTGACGTTGCTTTTTAAGGATGCTCAACACATCCATCGCCGTACAACCGCCCAAACCCATCAACAACATTTCCATGGGACGGACACCCAAATTACGTCCCCCAATTTCGGGCACCCCATCTATCACCACACCATGCCCGCTGCCTGCCTCGGCTATCAGGCAAGCGTTTTCTACCCATTTTATACGCGCTTTCATCAATTAAGCAACCTACCTTATTGTAAAAAAAAAACTTCAAAAGAAAACTCAAAAAGAAAAAAGAATGGATTTTAATTTAACATATACAGTATTCCAGAAAAATGGTAGACCCAAGCTAAAGCTTGGATTCCGGCCAAAATATTTATCTGTGGCAACCAATTTCTCCAGAAATAAAAATAACAACCGCTCAATTTATGGCGGTACTTAGTATAACAGAATTATCCGAATAAAATTTTTCTAGCTTCCATCGCGTGAGTTGCCCTCGGAGTGGGATTGGGGTAACCACAAGGGATTACCCCTACGAACCATTAATGACGGTAGGGGCAATCCTTTATGGTTGCCCTGGTAGATTATTTTTTGCGAGTTGCCTAAGCTTCTTGCCACATATTTTCATAACAAGATTTTTATTTTAGGTGCTTGCAAAACTCATAAGTGCCGATTGGTTAACTCAAACTGACGGTTTTTAAAGCGATATTTTTTTGTCAAGAAATCGACTTTGGCCAAAATATTTATATGTTTAGCTTTAATAATCAATAGCTTACTGAAAATATTGAACCCCGAAACGTGAGTTATTCTGCTTGTTTTATCAAATCATCAGCTAATAATAGCTCAGTAGATCTGAACCAATTCTACCATCATCCAATAGCATGTAACTCTTCACGGATGATACGGCGCAAGATGGCTTCATCAATAAATTTTCCAACACGGTTGGTATGGTTTTCATTGCTGATCGGATTAGTTAATGAAATAGCTTGATTTTGATTATGAAACATTTTCGTTGCTTGAACTGCTTGTGCCAAAAGTTCATCAAAATCATTATGACATTCGGCTTCGATTTCCAATCGGATTCTACGAACTTCTTCTACTACTGGATCAATCCACATATCATACCTCCATCAATTCTTCTGGTGTACAAATAACGGGTGTTTTATTATGAAGTTCCAAGTTTAATTCTTCAAAAATTTTGCGTACTCGTCCATTGGCAATATGTCTACAATTCCAAGTGAGTATGTAATCCGTTTTATGCCATACTGCAACAGCCAAGTGGAAAGCATCTGTTTTGGAACTTTCTGGAATTTTTAGGGCCGCAAAATATTGGGATGCCAAAGTGCGTATTTCATCATTCAATTCCAAAATGCGTAATTGAGCTAGGATTTCCAAACGTTTTTGTGCAGCATTCGGGTCACCTCTTGAAGCTTCCTGAACAACAAATCCAGAAATAACACAATCAACTCGTGGACGAACTTTTTCCCACCATTCTAAAGTCAACTGTTGATGAGCAACTGCAATCAAATCTCGGCTTTGCCTAGCTGTTAAATAGCTAATGATGCTGGTTTCAGTATATACAATCGGTTTCATCACTTTTACCTATGCACTTTTTCAAGTTCAAATTCAAATTTTAATAATTCTTTACGATAATCCTTGATCGAAGAAGAAATTAAGCGATTTCTCTCAAGCTTTTCCCAAGTTTTTAATCCATTTCCAAAAAACGGTAAAACAATATTATGTGCAATAGCCATCACATTTTGAAATTGTTGACTTAAATCAGCACACTCAGTGGGAGCTAAATCAATATCGCCCGCTTCAAATTCAGAAAAAAGTTCTGTGAGTCTAACTTCTAATTTTTTCATGCGATTGACATAGTTATTTTCGTCAACTTTACCACTTTCATATTTTTCCGTCAGAAGGATAAGTCGTTCAACAATATTCTTAGTTGGCGATAAAATATTGTCCAATTTTTCTAAAAAATCTTCCTTTGTTAGCTGACGAGATTTGAAAAAATCGGATACCTCATCATATTCGTCTTTCCACTTCAAAATAATTCCATTGCCGATATCTTCACCTTCTATTTTGGATGGTGCAAATTTTGAGTCTAAATGCTTGTCAATCCATTGGCTTTGACAAATCCAACTTGTGTTATCTAAGTCATCCAAGGATAAATATAAATACAACCAGACCACTTGAGCATTCTTACCTTTCCAATGTTGCTTTATCAAATGATTTCGATAATATTCCCTATTCTTTAACTCCTCCGTTATATTCTTAACCATACTCACTATTTCTGGTTTTGAATATTCCTTGTTAAGCAGAATATTAGCAGAATAACGTTTTGCTACTCCATGACTGACATCTCGCAACGATAATATTGTGTAATCACTTAGAGCAGATAACTTTTTAGCAAATTGTTTGATTAAATCGACTGACGAAGTGTCAATTTTTTGTGCCAGTGGTATATGGAGTTTCCAGTGTTTTGCCGTTTTGGTGATGGTGTGTTTATTAACTATTTGCCAATAGGCTATATTTTCTTCAATATTGTAAAGAACCAACATAACTGGCAATGAATGTGATATCCAATAGGATAAATGTTTTAATTCACCTCTAAAAACAATACTATCATTGTTTTTTTCTTTAAAAAAACTGTCTCCACTTTTGATTTGAAGAGCAATTAACTTTCCAGTGGCTTTTTCGTTCTCAACAACTTCAATATGAGCATCAATTCCATAATCTTCTATGGGTTGCTCACGGAATATAAAACCCAGTCGTTCAAAAATAAATTGTGCGGCAGAAACACCCAGTCTTTCTGTCCGAGATTGTGGTACAACTTTCATATAATCAGGCATTCATTTTAATTCCATAAATTTTGTTTGCACATTCTGATTCAGATAATTTATTGCCGCTTCTTCGCCTTGTTCTATGGCGAGTTCTACTGCTTGCTTGGCAGTTTCAAGTAAACGTTTTGATTCATCTTTCAAAAGAAAAGAGGAATGGATTTTTTTAACTATGCGCTTTTGTTTTGAAATGGACAGAATAACAATTTGAATTTCTGCTAAATCTTCTTGTGAAATACTGTAATAAGCAATACCATGTACTCGCTGCTCTATCTGTAAATAACCAAATTGTGAATTGAGAAATAGAGTTAAGTATTCAGGTAACAATGAATCACTGATTAATCTTAATAGCATAATTTCACTGCTAATAATGGTATGTACTTCTTTATCTGTTACAACTGCTGCATTGCCAAAACTACCTTTACGAGTAAATAAAATATCACCTACTTTCAATTTAATAGAAGATTTTTTAAGATTCTCTTGAACCAGATGAATTTTTACCGCATTATCTCTATCAATTTGTCCTCGCTTAATGTCACCAACTCGGATGTAAGGTGTCCCTTTTTCCGTAAATTCTCGAAAATCAAACCCATTGCGGATAGGTTCTATCAATAAACCTAACTGTTGTATCGGATAATTAGACTGATGTAAGGCAATTAAGGCTTGTTCATACTTAGGCTGATAATACTCCGCATCCAACCGCCCGGTTGCCCCAAAACTGGCAGAAAAGTTTTTAATGGCTACTGCTTCTTTGGGGGGCTGCCAATTATCTAAGCCAAGTTCTTGCAATAAAAGAGATTCGGCTTGGGTGTAGAGGGTTTTACTTTGTTCTAGCTTAAAGTTAGCCGTTTTTACAATTTGCTCAATTGAGAATTGAAATGGGTTAGATGGTATATAAACCTTCATTTTTTTGAGATCATCAAGATTTAAACCCGTTTGGACTGTTCCTCTTGTGCCTCTAATGATTAAATTTTTGCCATAACAAGAATTTAAAAAAGTCAGCAAATAAAATGGATTAATATTTTGGCTCTTGAAAACCGTACTTTTACAGCTAAAAATGGCTGGCAAATCAGATTGTCTTACTATTGCGACATTTCCTAGTGTTCCTACGACAGAAATTAACAATTCTTCTTCGGATAAAGCATATTTTACAAGCCGATCATAGTCTTCTGCGGGCATATAAACATTATCATCATCTCTCAAAAAAAATGATTTGACATCTTTACCTCTTATATAGCGAAATGGAGATTCTAAATCATAATTATCAACTGAAAAAGCTGAACCAAATGGTCCGGAAATTAATATGCCCAATTTTTCAAGTGTATTAAAAGATTTAGAGACTATTTGTTTCTCCATTTCTAAAAACTTAGGACGATAATATTCTGCATCTATTCGTAAGCTCATTCCTAAATCTAAAAACTTAACTTCTGTAATTTCCAGCCCATCCAATAAATTCCGATACTTCATCTCATCGAAGGCACTATGCAAAAAAAAACTTAATCCCTCTTTGCTGGCAAATTCAATAAAAGCTTCCGCAATCCCATCAGCAGTTTTCGAGCCATTTTCTAAGTCAGTGCTGAACAAATCATGCTCAACCAATTTATGTCCGTGCTTGTCTACCAATAATGCGCCCGTTTCAGCATCACGCGCAAATATTTTATCACCAGAATTATCTTTGCCCTTATGTTGTTGGGTGGCAAAGAAAATCGGGTAATCTTCACAATGTGGACATAATGCGCCCGCTTTGGGATCATCATTCCATTTTTGCACAAACAATACGCTGGTTTTAGTACCGGTATGCGGTTTAAACGTGTTTGGATGTAAACCGACTACCGCTAAAATACGACACTGTTTGGCAATAAAGTCACGAATATAATAGTCGGAACTGTTATTAAACACGCCCTGCGGCAACACAATCGCCATCCGCCCGCCCGGCTTTAAAAAATGCAGGTTGCGCTCAATAAATAAAATATGGCGAGAAATTTTGTCTTGCCAGCCCTTATTTTTAGCCGACTTATTTTTGGATGGCGTTGATGCACGACTCTCCGGTTTTTTCCCTAATTCATATTTATGAATCAGGCGGGTATCTTTAATATCGCCGGCAAACGGTGGATTCGCCATTAACACATCAAAGCTAAAATCCCGAAAGTTTTTGCCTTTTTTATCAACCGTCAATTTACGCAGCCGCTTAAATCCGTCGTTATATCTATCAATCCATTTCCATTCTCCGGTGGTTTCTTTCCAACGTTCCCAATCAAGGGAGTTCAAATGCAAAACATTGGTTTGCCCATCGCCAGCAATTAAGTTGAGACAACGCGCCACGCGCACCGCTTTTTCATCAAAATCAATAGCGAACACTTTTTTTCTGACATAATCGACATAATGCGAAGGTTTATTTTCAGCGGTGAATAGATGCGTTTCATCCTTGCCCTCTTGCTGTAATAATTGTTTCCAAACATGGAAAATACTATGCACGGTAAAGCCAGAAGAACCAGCAGCCGTATCAATCACCGTTTCTTCTGGTTTAGGATTGAGCATTTTTACACACAAATCAATCACATAGCGCGGCGTAAAATATTGGCCTTTTTCACCTTTAGAGGTTTTATTGATGAGATATTCAAAAGCTTCATCAATCACATCTAAGTTACTGTTAAATAACTTATATTTTTGCAAATAAGAAATACAAGTTGGCAAATGAGATACACTAAGTTCAATTTTAGCGTCGGGCGGAAACACACCTTCCCATTTTTCTTGGGCGTTTTCAAACAGTTTTTGAATTTTGGCGCGAACTTCAGTCTCAGTATCTACGCCCACCCGAAATTGGAGCGGACGTTGACGTTTTGAGCTATTGGCTGAGGTAAATTCATCATATAATTTGGTAAAAATTAATTTAAACGATTCTTCAAATACATCAACGCCAGCATTGGCTAAGACTTCGTCTTCCATTTCCTCAATCACATCTTTCAGCGTTTTTTTGCCTTGATTGAGGGCATCTTCTTTAATCAAATCGGCAAGCGTAAAATCTTCTTGCAGCAAATCTTTGAGCGTTTGATAAGCGTTTGGCAGCTGTGCCAGTTTGTCAAAATAATTGGGATCTTTGCGGTGATAGATTTCAATCGGATCGGTACCATTAGTCCAAATACCAATCGGCGCACCGGTGGCATTGCAATAAGAACGCAATTGTTCTTTGCCATCTTTATGCTTAGGCTTCTTCAATTCAACAATGATATAAGGGACAGTGGGACGATTCTTGTCAAAAATAACAATATCCGCCCGTTTGGTTTGGGAACCAAAAGCAATCGGCACTTCAACGCCAATACGTTCAGTTGGATAATCGTACTGTTTCATTAAACGCAGCAGAAAAAGTTGCCGAACAATTTCTTCGGGTTTCAACTGAACATGTTTTTGGCGAATCAAGCAAAGTACATAAGGGATTTCTTTTCCCCTAGTTTCCTTGATGAAGATGGTTTGCTCTAATGCCTCTATTTCAGCCGGTTCAAATTGTGACAGTCCATAAATAGACTCTTGGAGAATGGTAGGTAAATACATAATTTTTAAAAATTACCAATTTTTATTTTAGGATACATATATACATCATTCGGATATTTTCGGGAAGCTATTTTTATCAAGCACCAACTATATTATCTTATTTATAAAATAATGGCGGAGCCACTTGCAAGACTCTGACGATAAAATAACAAAAACTTAAAACGCTATTAAGCCGGCGCGTTAAAAAATTAATTTTCAAAAAGCCGTAAATGCCCGCTTAATATAAAAGCAAACTTAAAACGCTATTAAGCCGGCGCGTTAAAAAATTAATTTTCAAAAAGCCGTAAATGCCCGCTTAATATAAAAGCAAACTTAAAACGCTATTAAGCCGGCGCGTTAAAAAATTAATTTTTTAACGCTCAGTGATAGGTAGTATTTTTTGTAAATGATTGTTTTATAATTATTTATAAAATGCTGGAAAAAAGCACTTTTTAAAAATTCCTTTTCAAATTTAAATTTAATAACAGTTTTGCAAGATGCTGTTATGATTAAAATAATTAATATATTCACTGCCTATTCTGAAAATTATTTTTTAGCCTAAAAAGGTTCAAGTTTTTATTCAACAAACTTGCAGCAATTCCAGCTCATGCTTTTAACCGGCTTGATACAAGGAATTTAATTTTTGGTTTTCGTGCGATTTTTCAAAAAAATGACAAATAGCTGAATGACCAAATTTCACTACTTTGTTCAGGACTACCAATAAATTTAACAGTATAGACTATAGACAATTGGTTTCATCAATTAATAGTTCCTATCAATAAGTTGGGAATAAAACAAGCGTTATTGATGGTTGTCATCGTTTCACTTACTCAAAAATTTAGCCATTGCCGCTTCTTCACCTTGTTCTATAGCAAGTTCTATTGCTTGCTTGGCAGTTTCAAGTTTTTTTGGGGTTTAATAGACGTTGGTATTTGGAGAATTGGTCGCTGTTGTTTGGTAAACTTCTTGCACAAGATTTGGGGGTGTCCCAGTTACCCGACCCATTTTTTACCGGTCATGAACATTGGGCTCGACTTCAGTTGAGAATCTGAGCAGATATTCAGCAAGGACTTGAATTGGTTCAGAAAAATTGGCTGCAAATGAAACCAAAAGTGATTGTTTATGATTAAAAATCAATCGTTTATCTACATCAGGCTCGTTGGATAAGTGGGACACACCCATAGATTTTCATAACAAGATTTTTATTTTAGGTACTTGCAAAACTCATAAGTGCCATCATTCCAATTTTATGATATTTTATTCATTCAAAAACCCAGTGATTTTGGAAAGGTTTCAAAAATATTCTATTTAAAATGCTAAGGCATTTGAAATGTTGTTTTGGTAATGAAAAACGAATTCCATAAATATAAGCAGCGGCGGTATAGGCTTAGCGAAGTTTCCCTTCAATTCAAAAAATCCTTATCACTACCGAAAATTTTCAAAGTCCTTCATCGACTCAGTGAGAAATCTTAATTGAACGGACAGATTTCTCGCTCATCTGGTTTTTTGGCAAATGTCAACAGAAGCTCGGTAGCATATTTTCATTTAAGCCCAGTAACGGACGGTTCGCCCAAAATGAAGCCTAAAAAATTTAACAGATTGTTTTTATACAGATGGTGCTGATTTGACACTGAGGAACATATATAAACATTTTTTAATTTAAATAGTTACAAGTTATTTCTGTTTCTCAAAAAGTCTAGTAACATCTTGAGTATATAAGGATAAAAATAAGCGAACCGTGGACAGTCAAGGTTATTTTTATAACATGATGAATTATAAAGATTATTATAAAATCATGGGAGTGGATAAAAATGCGAGTTTTGACGAGATTAAGCAAGCTTATCACCGTCTTGCTCGTAAATATCATCCTGATATCAGTAAAGAGCCTCTTGCAGAATCTAAGTTCAAAGAAATAAATGAAGCTTACGAGGTACTCAAAGCTCCACAAAAACGGGCAGTCTATAACGCCAGTTTCAAGGTCGTTCTACCATATAGTTACGCTTGGTTTGCTGCCAAGAAAAATACGTTAAGGCATACGACTGCCCAAAGATACGCCAAGAAAAAAGCCACGAAGCGTGCCCAATTTTTGGGGCGTATCAAAAACAAAGCGCCTACTCATGTCAGGATGCATACTTTCGAGGAGAGCAGCATGAAACCTATTAAAAAAATTCTCGTTGTTTTAATGAGTTTGTTATTCCTAGTTTTGGTGGCCGTCATTGTTTTTTTCTCCAATGAACAATTTAATAGTGGGCAAGACTATCAACAAATCAGGCAATCTATCCAACAAGGCGATGCAACGGCGATTTCCGCGTTGGAAGGTTCTGACACCGAAACTCAAAAACAAATTCTCCAAGGTGAACAGGTCAAAAAAGCCCTGGTTAATTTTTACCTTCAACAGGCTGACCGTCCAATCTTGGCACAACTAGAGATTTACGATGAATCCGTTTCAAGTTTCATTTTGAATGATGACGACGTTTATCGCACCTTGAAGGCCTACTATTTTCCCCAAATAGGATCTCTCATTAAGGAGCATCATTTTGATAAAGCACTCTCATTATTAGAGACCTTCAAAAACAAATATCCGTTAAACAAGGAATTGTCCTTAAAATATGAGGAAATCAAGAACCTGAAACAACAGCGGTTGGCTGATTTTACTCAACAATATATGGAATGCTTAGATCAAACGCTGGCGCCCTTGCTTGAAAGAACACATTGTATGGCCGAGGCGAGACGCAAAATTGAAAATGTTGGCATAGAGCATACCTTGCCCAATGACCCTAATTTACCAGCGATGTATACTGAAGAAATCAAACACGCTTTGGCAGAGAAAAATTATGAATATGCTGGACAAGTTTTACTAGATTGGCAAAATTTGCAGCCGACTGCCAATGAACAACGTCAAGCATTACAGAAAAAATTGACTCTTCACCGCCAAGTCAATAACATCATTATTGATCTCAGTGGAACAAATAAGGAAAAAATTGTCGAAAGGCTATCTCAACTCAAGGCCGACGAAGTTTTGGAAAAGGAAATACTTGAGCTACCTGAGGTGAAACTGAATTTACTTCAGTATTACCTCAATGAGGCACTGAGACTGGTTACAACGGCCAACGAGGGACAGGTTGATATTGATCCAAAAACAGCACTTCGATTGGAACAAATCCTTACGGCTGCGCGTGAAGGAAGTACCTCACTGGGGCTTGCTCAATCAAATCCTTGGTACACGGATTCAACAGAATTACCAGAAAAACCCGTGAATGAAGCGGTAACTGCCCTTCTGCAAGAATGTCAACAGCATTATGAGGCCAATCGTCTTACCACCGGTCAACCGGGGACGGCACTTGCCTGTTATAAAAAAGTCCTGAAACAAGAGCCTGGTAATAGTCAGGCTAAAAAGGGATTAAAAGCGATAGAAAACCGTTATCGGCACTGGGCTAAAAGTGCTTTACAACAAAATCGACTGGATGCGGCGGAAAAATACTTGGAAGGCATCAAAAGGGTGAATCCAAAGTCGCGGAGTTTAGCCAAATTAAGAAAACGTTTAAAATCGGCCAGAATGCAGTCGAGTCCGCCACCTAGAGTGGTCAATGAGCCGACTAAACCGGTATCTGAACCTCAGCCAATGATTTGCGAAGAGTGCAATTGCTCTGAATTACTTAGACAAATGTCAATAGGAATTAAACCTTTGACACCGGCGCAACAGAATTATTTTCAAACCCAGTGTCGTTGACGTTATACTTTGCGCGGTCAAGTTTTAGCTTCACTCACTTATTGGTCAAGGATTTTTGGGTTTTAGATTCCTAAATAAAAAACCTTATAACTGTGTTCAGTGTATAGTCCACAAAAATATTGGTTTATATCTGTTGATACTTAGGAATGAGAATTCAATAATACCCGAAACTAAATCTGACCGGTTTTTAAAACCAGCCAAGTTTGGCTTAAAAGTTTCGGAAGTTATTAAAGCTTCATTCCTTAACAGTTCAAACGGAGGCATTCCCAATTTAACAAAGCAATAGCCTCCACAGACATTAGACTTGTCCCGAAATAAAGGCGGCCTATTGAAAGTACGATAACGATATAAAAATCAATGGCTTAGCTTATTAAGGGACAAGTTTATTAGAAAAAAGAACCAGCTTGGCGCATCTTTCTTACTGTTGAAACGACCAGTAAATCTAACAGGCAGTAAAAAGCACCAGCACTTGCGGGCGGATTGGTATTAGTTAATTCTAACCAAGGAACCTCAATTGACCATGTCCAATTGCCAAGCCATGTACCATAAATTTCCAAAATCAGAGACAAAACAAACATAGTGGCGTAGAGTTTTTTTGCCTTACCAAAAACCAAACAAATTAAAAAAATCAAAAATAAAATTCCGCCCATTGTGTCAAATCCACAAAAAAAGGCAAAAATCATGTAGGGGGCTGCTATAGCTGGCACCGCCCAAACTATCCAATTGGGTGTTTTGGGTGTCAATAATAGACCTAGTGTGAAAAGCAAAGCATGACCCGGAGGCACAAAGAGTGGGACATTGTACAGACGATACTCGTAAAGTCCCCAAACTAAAGACAAAAAAACTTCGCCCGCCGTTGCGTAAAGCACACAAACGACTAAGCCGATTTGCTCAGCACGTTCTCCTTTTTTGAATAGCCACCAAAAAAATAACCAGATAGAAATATTGGTAATGGTTTGTCCCCAAAACTCAATTTTTTGGTCAATTAGTAAGCCTATTGTCAAGAGAGTAATGATGATGATTGACTTCATTTAAGCAGCGCAACTTTTTTGTATATACTCGGTCAAAAATTTACCGAAAAAAATATTTATCTGACAAACTATATAAAAAGCTTAATACATTGGGGGGGATAGGGATTAGGGGGGCGTTTTGAATTTTAGACCTGACCGGTTTTGCAATCGGTCAAGTCCGTCGTTTCCTATTTTTGGTTGAATAAAATTCTGATTCAGACAATAAGATTGGATTGATTTGAACTTTTATTGTCCGCAAAAAAAAACCAAGTTCCTTAAAGAAACTTGGTTTTTTTAGATGTTCAGAAAAAACTAAACCAGACCGGTTTTAGAAACAGGGTCTGGTTTGATTCAAAAAATTCGTTCAAACTTCTGTCAAATTTTCAATCGATAAAAAAAGTGGTCGGGGTGAGAGGATTTGAACCTCCGGCCCTTGCCTCCCGAAGACAATGCTCTACCAGGCTGAGCTACACCCCGATTGTTAGAGAGTTCTGACTGATAGGCTTTTTGAAAATAAGTCTATCAGCTTTTTTTGAGAATTCCGTAAACAGTGGAAGAGATTATACTCGTTTTTTCTGATGAGAGCAAGTGTTTAATAACACTTAAGATCACAATGAAAGTTGTTAAATATCAACATGTATAAGTACCCGTCCATATATTTTTCAAAAAGAAAGTTAATAAAAACAATCGTTTTTGTCGTCAAAATGTCCTAAAAACTTCTGGGCGGGTACTTATACAAATTGATAAATTTGAAGTGGTGAGCAATCAACCCATTATCACATCAAAACAACTTAGGTAACTCGCAAAAAATAAAATACCCATCCGGGGCAACCACAAGGGATTGGGGTAACCACAAGGGATTACCCCTACGAACCCCATTAATGACAGGGGCAATCCTTTATGGTTGCCCTGGTAGATTATTTGTTTGCGAGTTGCCTTAAAAAAACTAAGCTTGAACCCATTTTTTTACCAAGAAGGCTAACCACTTCTTAAAATTTATTAAAATACTTAACATTTTTGTCAATGTCAAGTTTTTTTAGGAGAAGCTTTTAGAAGGTTTTTGATACGTTAATAGTTATCAATACTTTTGTGGACTCTTACTTTAAAACGCCAAAACCACCAAATATGGCTTTGGTTATGTTTAAGGGGCAAGCTCCCTAGGGTGATAAAACCTCTATCACCTTTTAAATGA
>Ga0233403_10000680_pt1 | contig 16148 bp, 13 predicted proteins | sample Na_oxic_1_MG_FD_179866 | JGI IMG/M metagenome (GOLD analysis project Ga0233403, IMG submission 179866) | Seawater microbial communities from Saanich Inlet, British Columbia, Canada - Na_oxic_1_MG | ecosystem: Environmental > Aquatic > Marine > Inlet | place: Canada: British Columbia | collected...
CTCTTTTATCGCTCGACTCATCCCCACGCTTGCTACTTCTACCCATGCTACGTTTGCTCCCAATCCTCAATAACTAATCCTTCAACACGTTCAAATTCGTCGGTATTGTTAGTCACCAAAATAAGGTTGTTTACTAATGCAATCGCTGCAATTTGAAAGTCATAAGGACCAATTGGTATTCCTTTAATTGCCAATTGGGCACGAATTTGACCACATTTTATTACTGCCCTATCATCAAAAGGTAGATTCCCAAATTCGTTAAAAAGTTTATCTAATACCGCTAAATTCTTTTTAACTTTAGCACTTTTATATGCACCATAGTAAAGTTCTAGTTTTACAATGTCACATAACACAATCTGATGTTGTGGTAGAGCCGATAACTTTTGTAAAATTGGCAAACTATTACCTTTAAGATACTTAATACAGACATTAGTATCCAGTAAAAATTTATGGCCATTCTTCTCGCTGTTCATATTCTTTCGGTTGTTCACGTATGAGTTCGCCTTCCCAAGCACCATAAGTGTTTTCAAAAAAACCCGGTGTCCAACCTAATTCTTCTGGCATTTTTGGTTTTGATGCCATCGGGGTAATAGGTTGAAGTATTACGGTGATTTTGCATTCCGTATTACTTAGGATTGTAGGCATTTTTAAATTTAAAAAGCCATCTGAACCGATATGGGAATTAAGGATTATCTTTTGCAATATGTGTTTTCCCTATGTTTTAATCAAAAATGTATTAAAAAACCTGACTGGTTTTGAAAACCTGCCAAGTTTTTTCCCGATGATTTAGAGAAGATACCGAAATAGTAAGAATTGATTGTAGGGCTCCTAAAGCGATAGCGTATCCACCACTTTCGCTAAGGTTTGGTGGATACGCGCAGCTTTATCCACCCTACATAATTACGTATCTTCTCAAAAAGTGTAGGTAAGTTTTCCCAAACCTGACAGGTTTTGGAAACCTGTCAGGTTTTTTCCACAGAAATTTAGAGAAGACACATTAATTACTTACTCACTACCAATGGGAAGCGTATTCCAACTTTCTGGATTAGCACAATCCCCAAAGACCATCGCGTTAAAGATAATACCATTGCTGCGTAAACGAGCAACCATATCATCTACGTTTGAGCCTTCATAAGGCGACGCATCCGTTGCAAATAGGATAGTTCCGCCTTCTTTGACATGAGGAATGGCAAAGCTTATGGCTTCAAACGACGCTTCTGGGCAAGTACCGCCACCAGAGGCTTTCACTTTAGCAATCGCATTCCGTAATACCGTCATGTCTTGGGTTACGGCTCGGTACTTCACTTGATCCCCAAAAGTAAGCAGGACACTCATTGGGGCAACCTTTCCGCCAAGGGCATCAATGAAATCAGTCATAGCATCTTTGACTTCATCAATTTCACTTTGCATACTCCCACTATCATCAATGACAAAAGCTAAACTTACTTGGTACTCAGGATCGATGAATATCTTAGTACGCTCTTTCTTGGTGTGTACTGGATATTCATTCGCACTCACTTTTGCTTCCAGCGTTAATGCCAATAACCCGGCATCTTTGAGGGCAACATCAACCCCAACTGTGGCATGACTGACACTATCCGCGTTGGCAACACTCAAATCGGTGAGTTGGCAATTGATAGTTGGCAGATTGCTGATATCACACATACCAAAATCAGAGTTCACTGCTTGCAGTTCAACACCTTTGGGTAATGTCATCACCAAATTAACCCCGGTGGCGGCGGAAGGCGCGTTAGCACTTAATGTCGCTGCTACGTCATAATGTAGCATTCTCGGTTCGCCCGGTTGCGGTAATTGCAATGGCTCAGGCGAATCCGTGATGGAGGCAGCCAAATGCGGAATAACTCGCTTCCATGTTTTTTGCACATCGGCGGAGTACTCATTCGCTGTCACGGTTGCCGTATTTAACAAACTCTTGGCTTGCGTGTTGCTCACCACTATTTTTACTCTTGCAGAATTACCGCTAGTTAAATCCGGTAACGTACAAGTTATAGTGTCGGCATCGCATTGCCCACCATCCAAGGTTTCAATGGAGATAAGTCCACCGGCATTTGCTGGTAACACATCAGTAAGAACAACCCCGGTTGCCGTTTCTTTACCACCATTGATTACGGTAGCAATATAAGTAACGTTGTCATTCTGTTTGATGGTACGTGGCTCAACCACAACTTTCACTTTGAGCTTGGACAAAGGTACTAAAACGGTTTCCTGTCTAAACTCATCGTTACCGAGTGCCACATTTTCCGGAGCAAAGATATAACCCTCTTTACTGACTATGACAATGTACTCACCTTCTTGCAAGTTGGGTACTTCCCAATTACCAGCAGCATCAGTGATTACAGTTTGACCAGCCACTTGTATAGTAACCCCGGCGAGTTTATTACCAACTTCATCGCGGATTGTGCCATAAGCGGTGTATTCGCCTTCGGGAGTCTCAATTACAAGATTTAGCGTTACATTTTCACCGTCCACCACAAAATCTTTGGGGGCAATGATGTAGCCTTCTTTACTAGCAGTGACTGTATAGTTACCTTTCGGCAAGTCGGTGATTTCCCATTTGCCTTCGGCATCAGTTACCACCACCGTCTTGCCATCATTTATTTGTACACTGACACCAGCAAGTTTATTACCGTCAGTATCCGTGATGGTGCCAGAAACAGCATAGCTGGGTGGTGGTTCCGAAGGGCCAACCGTGATTTTGACTTCGATTCTGGGATTATTACCACCAAGTTCTACTTCTTGTGGCGCAAACGTGAAGGCTTTCTTACTGGCAACTACGGAGTATTTATTTTCAGACAAGCCCGTGATTTCCCATTGACCATTTTCATCAGTCACCACTGTTTGGTCACCCACTTGTACCGTAACACCGGCCAGTGGTTTACCATCGGTATTGAAAATTGTGCCATAAACAGTATAGTCATTTGGCCCGGAAGGATTAGGTACCATAGCAACTTCCGTTATGTATTCCTGATTACCGAGTACCACGTCTTTCGGGGTAAATGTATAGTCATCTTTGGTGGCAACTATGGTGTAGTTACCTTCAACGATACCATATACATACCAAATACCGGCTTTATCGGTTGTAGCTGTTTGGCCCCCTAGCTGCAACGTGACACCAGCAATGGGATTGCCAAGCTCATCAACAATTTGTCCCCAAGCCAGATAAAGGTTGGCTTTGGCTAATTCCTCTACCGGGTCTTTCTGAGGAGGAGTTGGTTTAGGTATTATCTCAAATCCATCACGTAATGTGGCTATATCCGAGCCAGTAGTAATGGAAACATTACGCCAACCAATTCCGGTGGCTTCACTAACTTGTATATTGGCTGTGACTTGAGTCGGACTGATCACGGTGGTGGATAGGATGGTAATACCAGTGCCTTCAATATTTACCACGCTTTCCGCAGAAAAGCTGACATTTTGTCCAGTAATATTAAGTTCTAAAGTTTCACCTAAAGAACCGTGGATTGGATTTACTTGAACAATTTCCGGTACTTCGGCAGCAATTTCAAAACCCTTGAGCAAATTAGCCGTTTCATCGCCGGTACTGACGAACACATCTCGATAACCAAGCGCAGCATCATTTTCAATGGCGATAGTAGCCGTTGCCTGTGTAGCACTTATCACGTCAAAAGACACTACTCTTATTCCATTACCACTGAAATCCAAGAAACTTTCCTCAGAAAAATTGGTGGCATTTCCGGCAATAGCAATATCCACTATGGAATTTTTTGCAGCTTGCGCTGGTGTTACCGTGGTAACTTTAGATACCGCAGTATCGCTAGTTACTTCTTTTGGCAGGACCAAAAAGGCATTCATCTTTCCGCTTCTTTGGCTACCACTTCTGACCAATACTCTATGCCAGCCAGCTTTAGCGTCCGCTGCAATGTTTATGGTTGCTGTCAGCAAAGTTGGACTTTGCACCGTTATTTCTTGGACGGTAACCCCAGTCTCAAAACTAACCGTTGAAGTTTCGTCAAAATTGGTGGAAAACCCGGATATTTCGACAACCGCAGTAGTACCCATAACACTCATAGATGGGGCGACACTCAAAACTTCGGCCCAACCTCTTGGGGTTATTACTTGTAATGCACCTCTGCCAGTGGCGATTTCAGTTTCAGTCCCCAAACGAGTCGTCACGTTCACATCATAAAAATCCGGGGTGATGTCTGATGACACCGTGACATTGGCTACGAGTTGGGTAGCGGAGAGGACTTGCACCCCATTAACAACAATACCACCACTAAGACTAACCTCACTAGAATCATTGAAGTTAGTGTTTGAGGCATTGATGACCAAGTCCAAAGTTCCACCTTGCAAAGCAGTGTTTGGAGCAGTATATGTTACAGCCGGCTCATCGGTACCGGACATAACATTAAAAATGGTATGTTTAAACTTAGTGGCATTTAATGAAGTTTTGTCATTTACTTCTGGCATGTAGATAAATGAGCCACCGGTTTCAAACGCGAGACGTGAATAAACTTCTCTCGCACTTTTAATAACCCGAAAACCATCGCGAGGACTGCGTCGTGTGGTGGTGGCATCTGTTTGTCTATCACCACGTCTGGTAGCTCCAACGCAGTCACCGGTCAATATCACATCGACTGCTATACCTTTGTCTCTCAAGTTACTAATTGTAGAGGCAATATCCATCTCTGGATGTGGAGAGGCATCAGTAACGAATAATATTTTGGTATTATTATTTAGAGTTGGGGCAACCGCGTTTAAGGCTTGCACGGATGCTTCCGGACATTCGTCACCACCAGCTACAACCAACTTATCAATCCAACCCTGGACTTTTGTCAGATCGTTAGATGTTCCCCAATGAAGAATGTCATCCCTAAATGTCGTGAAGTTAACGCTTGGTGCTGATGCTCTTGTACCATTACTCACTTGATCAGCAATCTTTTGAGTGTAGTCGGTCAAAGCCTTCTGTATACCAGCAATCTCCTCAGTCATACTAACAGTATTGTCAATAACGTAGGCAATATCATCACCGTCATAATCTTTGATGGTTATCCTAGTTGTATCTTGATCACCCAAGTCTGCTTTACCGGTAATGTTGCCCAAAGTAAACTTAACAAATTCGGTACCTTCAAAATTCTCCAAATTAATTTCAGTTTCTTCGGCAACATCATCATCAATAATGGATATATCAATAGTTCTATTGGTGGTATCGGAAGCTGCCCATTCCAAGTGAGTAGGAGAAGTTATAACATAATCACTACCATCAGAAGCACTACTTTCTTCAGAAACGCTTACATCTACAGAAATATCACCATAGGCACCATCAGTTCTAGTAACTGTAAGGGTTGCAGTACCGGCATCTTCATCAACGGTTTGTAGGGCATTGGAAAATTGTAAGATGCTTGCTGAACGAAAATTGGCTACCGTATGTGCCGTATTATTGATTATTGTGGTACAAGAATCTGACCATTTATTTATACGAGAACCAAATGAGTTATTCATTATATAGCGTTTGTCATTATCAACTTCATCACTATCAGGACAACCCATAAGATGTCCAAGTTTATAAGCAAAGGCGGGACTTATACCTAAATTAGATTCAGGAATCTCAGCACAGCTAACTTTGACAACAGCAAAAGCTCGCTCTTTAAAATTAGGATCACCATTCGGATAATCATCATTAACTCGCAATTTTTCTGAATAACTACAACCACCAGAATGTCTTTTCCCAACTATAAGAATTACCACGTCAGCAAGAAACTCATTACGCCATAAATGGATTTCCCTCATGGGGTCATCAATATCATCAATATCAACAGTAATCAGGTCATCCCAAATTTCTTTTATTTTTGGATTTGGATTTTCTTCTTCATCAGAATAGCTAGTTTTCTTGATGACCAAGTTTTCATCTTCTGCTAAACGTGGATTTACACCACTTTCCTCAAAACTCGTCTTTACATCATGAACAATCCGACCAATCTTATCTTTAAGATCATCTTCAGTCATGTGCATTGATTCATAAGCCTCTTTTGTGTATACAACCATCACATTAATGATTGAACCATCATCAGCAGCCAAAGTAATCGTAGGCACAGTAATACCACCTAGTGAAAATACCGCGAGCATTCCTACCATTACCCATTGGGCAAAGCGATCTCGCCATCGTTTTTGGGGTGGCCCCAAATCGCAATCCCATTTTGCGGGATCATGTTTTCTGGAATTTGAGTTCATTAATTAAATACTCCATTAATCCAATTGTAAATAAAATGTTGAATTTGCCAAACCGGAACTAAAGTTGGCAAATTCACCTACCAGTTCTGGGGCCAAAAACCTCAGAGGTTTGCCAAACCTCTGAGGTTTCTAGCTCAAAGAATTTTTGGCGAATATTACTTACTGCACGGTAGCAAAAACGACATGCTCCAAATGTATCTTGCTTTTACCGTTAAATTCAACATCCTCCACAGCGTAAAAATAAGTGGCCGGCACGGTTATAGAATCATCTACATAAGAGTAAGTCACTCCAGTGTGTGATACACCCTGCGTTGGAACCAGTTGCTTGGTGAGTTTGACAATATCCACGAAATTGCCCCTCTCATCTTTTCGGGCTCGCCAAACATGAAAACCAGCATTGTTAACTTCAGAAGCCGTTTTCCAGCCCAGGACAATACTTTTACCTACTGGCATTGCCATAACGGATTCAAGCTCGACAAATTCAGGATCAGGTGGTGGATCCTTTTCCGCTTCCACGACCGGCATCATTGGTAAACTATTGAAAGTTCTCGAAAAACACGCAATGTCACTTTCACCTTCTTGGCATTGATCCGGACGCTCACCTTCTTTTGTACCGCGTCTCCTACTTTGGTCACCTTCGATATTGTCATCACCAAAGCCTATGCCATGAGTCGCAATCCGGATCCATCCTATGTGCTTGCGTTCTTCCTCACCACCTTGGAAATAGAATTCCGGATTTGGGTCACGTTGACAATCCTGTTTTACTGTACCAGTTCTTGCCCGGTTTGCTACCCCAATATAAAGTTTGGGCGCAACTTTATCACCAGTACGGCCTGTATGTGAATAAATAACCTTTGGAGGAAAACTCTTTAGGTTGGTCGATTCAATGATAAGTGGATCTCCACCTATAATTGTCTGACCATCTCCGGCCATATTGAACAAAACTAAATCTACATTTCCATCTTTGTTAAAATCAACGTCAACGTCAACATACATTTGAAAGAAACTTTCCGCCGGGAATCCACTGCCATTCAGTGATTCGACTTCACCTAAACTGCGTGCTTGGCAAGGTGCTTGGGCACCAGCTCTGACTGCGGTTGCGCTGCCATCTCTTCTTAACGGATTCAATTTAAAGGAAACCACTTGGGTATGGACTTCTTCCCTACCAGTAGGCCCTTCATCGAATGGAAATCCATCAGCTTGGTAACCATTCTCTTTCCACTGAAAGTGTGCGTCAAGAATTGGCTCTTGTGTCCATGAAAAAAAGTCCGTACAAGAACTAGTGTTGCCAGTTTTACAAATATCAGCACCCCACATCTCATCTGTCCCATCACCGTCTTGGTGCGGATCACTTCTACCAACTTTCGTATTTGGCTCATACATCATAGGGCTTGTATAAGTCCTTGCGCTCGCTGGACAATCATAATTTGCCTTATCAAAACCTACACAAAAAGGGGCATTTTTTTTGTCCCGCAAATAAAAAGCAAACGTCTGCGTAAATGTCACTTTGAATTGCGCCAAGGATTGGACATTATCCACGCCCGCTCCCGGAAATGCCGCCCACGTTGCCGGAGACACAGCAAGCCCGGCACAAGCCAACGATACTGCTGCTGCAAATTTTTTCAGTCTCATAATTAAACCTACCTCTTTTTTAAAAGTATAGTTAAATTAACAATTAGCCATATTGGAAATTCTACCCACCTGACTATTAATTATTAAAACGTTTTTCAGGTAGCTACACTACCTAGTTGCCGACACAAAATTTTCTTTAGTTTTTTACCTCCTATAAGTTGCAGTATGATTATCTTGATAATGTCACATTGCCCTAGTACAACGGATCCGGGGATTTACCGGATTGGTGCGAGACTGTAGCTCACCTTATCGAACAAAGGCAACCCCCTACCGGCTCATAACGAGAGATACTGAAGCACACCAATCCGATAACTCCCCCGATCCGTTGTACTAGATGCCGGATATTAACCTAAGTAGTTACAGTTAAATTAACAATTAGCCATATTTAGAAAATGTAATTACCATTAACATGATGTTTTTTTGCAATGGGACAAATTAAATAATTACTGATTGTAACGGATTTTGGGGCGAACACATAGGTTCGCCCCTACAAACACCAACAATCGTAGGGGTTGACCTATGTGTCAACCCTTACTTACGAATGAAAACCACCGCAATTTCTTATGACCCCAAAATCCGTTACAATCAGAATAATTACATCGGTTTGTCATACTAACAATATTTACTTACAATTGGTAAGATATTTTTTGCTTACTCAAATGTCCCAAGATTCTGACAAGTGCGTAAGGTAAATCAAATGGGTGTAACATTTCGAGTAATACTTTTGTCACACACTGTAACTTTTCAAAATTCCGGCGAGTGCGTAAGATAAATCAAACGGGGGTCACATTTCGAGTAATACTTTTGTTATGAGCGTAACTTCTCAATAGCTCAAAGCCATGAGTCTACTTTGAGGTGTGTATTATAGTACAACGGATCCGGGGACTTACCGGATTGGTGCGAGACTGTAGCTCACCTTATCGAACAAAGGCAACCCCCTACCGGCTCATAACGAGAGATACTGAAGCACACCAATCCGATAACTCCCCCGATCCGTTGTACTAGATGCCGGATATTAACCTAAGTAGTTACAGTTAAATTAACAATTAGCCATATTTAGAAAATGTAATTACCATTAACATGATATTTTTTTTGCAATGAGACAAAATATTAAATTACATCGGTTAACATATTTACTTACAATTGGTAATATATTTTTGCCTATTCAATCAAATATCCCAGCATTCCAGCGAGTGCGTAAGTTTCTTATGGAGCCCGAAAATTAGTTGCCGGAGTATTTATATATAGGCTTTACCCGCCAATTTACAATTCCACGATTCATTAAGCCATCAATTAGCGTAAGCGACGTTGGGTAAACTTGGTTTAAAGTTTAACAGTTCGAGAGCTATACCTTTGTTTATCTCATGTTTGGCTTTTTCTAGTATTCCTTTATTTGTTTGAGATGAAATATATTCTTCTCCACAATTATCACAAATTTGTGCTGGAACTTGTTTGAATACTAAAACGGTTTCACTTTTTTCTAAAACAATAGTTGTAAAACCAGTTTGGGTTTCGCCATGTTTACAAATGGCACATTTCATATTTTTCTCCTAGAAAAGTCATCTATCCATTTGTTTATACTTGGTTTGTATGTAGTAACAACGATCAATTTACTTTCTGGTTCATTGATGGCGATTACAGCATGTAATGGTTTATCAGTCAATGTATATCCATTTAGTAAAACACTGGGTAATGGATAATCATCTGGATATTGTTCAATAACTTTTCCATTGGTTAGCAAATTTTCTATATCTTTATCTGTAATACCTCGTTCAAACATTCGGCGTGTTGAGTGAACACGATATTCGACATCAAAATTGTGCCATGTTGGAACTAATGCTATTAAATTTGGCATAATTTATTCTTATGGTATCCATCCCGGCGAGATAAAAAAATACTGATTGTAACGGATTTTGGGGCGAACACATAGGTTCGCCCCTACAAGCACCAAATTTTGTAGGGGTTGACCTATGTGTCAACCCTTATTGACGATGAAAACCACCGTAATTCCTTGTGACCCCAAAATCCGTTACAATCAGAAAAAATATCTTTTCCAGTTTGGTGAGTTGCAGCGAGAGCTAACACCCACCCTACTTCGATATAATGTGACATTGCCGAACTTAATTCCGGCGAGTAAGATAAACCAAATGGGGGTCACATTTCGAGTAATACTTTTGTCACACAGCGTAACTTCTCCAGATTCTGGCAAGTGCATAAGGTAAATCAAACGGGTGTAACATTTCGAGTAACACTTTTGTTATGGCGTAACTTCTCAATAGCTCAAAGCCATGAGTCTACTTTGAGGTGTGTATTAAATTAAAGAGTGAACCTTTAACATAATTTTTAATGCCAATTATTAATTGAGTTTTTTATGGAGCCCGAAAATTAGTTGCCTGAGTATTTATATATAGTGGTGGGTTTCCGCGAGAGCTAATACCCACCCTACCAAAAATGTTTTGCAACTCGGCTCTGACTGTCATTCTTTGGGATGCCTAATTTTTGAACTATGATTTATTGATTAATAATTTAGCTACCTTAAAAAATCATTGATGAACAATAATCATAGTGCGATTCAATTCTATGAAACGATGCGATTCAAACAAAGAAGCTATTTCGTCAAAATAATTGAAAAATAGTTGTTCCAATTCAATATTTTTAATATTTCCAGTTGCCAACAATAACAATTTATAAGGTTTTCCTTGAATTAGAAAGGAATCGACAAAATCACTATCTTTACTGACAACAATCCACTGTTTTTTTAGAGACAGTGTATTAATTTGGTTATCTTGAGTGCGATTACCATTTGGTAAATCCAAAGTATGAACCGCTTCATAACCGGCTTGTCGTAACCAATAGGCTAAACGACGCGGTAGTTGTGCATCAATGAGAAATGTCATTGGACTAATGCTTGCCTCGTCTGAATGGGTGCTATTGATATCAATTCGACAAAAGTTTTAACTTGTGCTAAATGAGTTGCAAAAGTGAGTACCGCTAAAATATCTGCCTCTTCCAAATCTTCATAGTCGGCTAATATTTCTCCTATCCCCATGCCACTACTGAGTAATTCGAGTATGTTTTCGACCGGGTATCGTAATCCACGAATGCAAGGTTTACCGTGACAAATCTGCGGATCAATCGTAATGCGCGTACTTAATGACATGTTATATTCCCTTTTACTTCGCTTGGATTTACAGGCAACATCCAAGTTTTTAGACTGACTAACGCTATAGCAGATGCGACTTCAACGTCAATGAGATTATTGATGAGTATATCATTTTTGGGCCGATATCAAGATAGTTTGTACCACAAAACTCAGCACTTCTGGCCGATTAATTATTTTTTACTTTTTAATCAAGTTTTCCAAAATTATAACAAGTGCATAAGGTAAATCAAATGGGTGTAACATTTCGAGTAATACTTTTGTCACATGGTGTTCTCAAAATTCTGGCAAGTGCATAAAGTAAATCAAACGGGTGTAACATTTCGAGTAACACTTTTGTTATGGCGTAACTTCTCAATAGCTCAAAGCCATGAATCTACTTTGAGGTGTGTATTAAATTAAAGAGTGAATCTTTAACATATTTTCTAATGCCAATTATTAATTGAGTTATGGAGCCCGAAAATTAGTTGCCTGAGTATTTATATATAGTGGTGGGTTTCCGCGAAGCTCCTACCCACCCAAAAATGTTTTGCAACTTCGGCTCTGACTGTCATTCTTTGGGATGCCTAATTTTTGAACTATGATTTATTGATTACATGAAACCTAAGATTGGGATTAAAAATCATAGTACGATTACAATCAGTTAAACCATAGTTCATATAATTAGTGAGTGCTAGAAACCAAAAGTTGATAATCTGCCCCTAATTCCTTTGCAGCTTGGCCTAACTTTTTATCGGCTGTCACTAAAACTGCTCCGATCCTTGTGGCAAAAGCCAAATGTAGCGCATCACAAGTACGCAAAGCGGTTTTACGTTGTAACAACCAATCGGTTGCTTGTTTAAAATCGTCACAAGATATAGGCTGACAAGTGTAATAACCGAGTATTTTATGTTCAGTGAACTTTTGTTGTATGGCTAAAGCATCAGTTTCACTAATTTCATTCATCCGTCTCCAACGTGCTATAGCAGATGCGACTTCAACCTCAATGAGATTATTGATGAATATATCATTTTGGGCCGATGTCAAGAGAGTTTGTACCACAAGACTCAGCACTTCTGGCCGATAATAGGGTAATAGAGCACTTCAAAAAATAATGGTTTATCCAAATTTTTCATCTTCTTCATCCCTCATTTGAGAAACCATTTCTCCTGCTGATAGATGACTAGGTGCTATGGAGGCACGAAAATCACTGAGGTCTGGAAAACGATTAGGTCTTGTGGCCGACAACAATTTGGCTACCGGTTTACCGGCTTGTGTAATTAAAAATTCTTGACCGTTTATCACGTCATTGACTAGATTTACAAATAGTTCCGGTGACTTGGCATTTTCTAAATGAATGGTTGGCATAATGATTCCAAGTTGAACAAGCCTTAATATTTGGCCGATTAATTATTTTTTATTTTTTAATCAAGTTTCCCAAGATTCTAACAAGTGCGTAAGGTAAACCAAATGGGTGTAACATTTCGAGTAATACTTATATATAGTGGTGGGTTTCCGCGAAGCTCCTACCCACCCTACCAAAAATGTTTTGCAACTCGGCTCTGACTGTCATTCTTTGGGATGCCTAATTTTTGAACTATGATTTATAAATGTTTGAACAAGATTGCACGGATAACAAGGATGATCAGGATTAACTTCTCAATGTCATCCTGAGCATCCGTAAATCCGTGTAATCATGTTCAGACATTTAAGGGCCAGATTAAAAATTTCTGTGCTTATATGTTATATAGACCCATTCCCAAACAAAAATGTCAGGCTTGAAAAGAAATTTTTTCGGGTGTGGCTTTTTATCACGTTGAATTTTAAAAGAAAAATATTTTTACCTACCTAACAATAAAAATTTGCCCGTAGCGAAGTTGGTTCAACACCCGGTAAAAAATGGTGAAAGTTATTTAAATATCATTTACGAATGAGTTTCAAAAATCAAAAAATATCTAGTGCTTAACTCTACTCCCTTTATCAGTTACGGAGCCAGTTGCCAATGGGTTCCCGCCAAGAGCATGGAAATACCCTGCCCTAGTCGTAACTTCCGATTTTTCAAAAAAATTTCTAAGGATAATCCCAATTCTCATAAGTAATTTATTTTAGAATCCAAGTTTAAGAGATTAATTCTGATTGTAACGGATTTTGGGGAGGGCTTAAAAATTGGGAGTTTGACGAAATTTTGTCCAATCCAAATTGTCAGGAGAAATCCGATTTTTTCAAAAAATCGGATTTCTTGCCCCCCTAAAATGCCTCCCCAAAATCCGTTACAATCAGAAAATTTTCTTTGGAACAGCAGGTTTTTTACGATCATCAGAAGTAATCAGTTTTTCTAGATAATTTACCATTACAATATTTCCGTAATAATCTCTTCTACTTTTGGTAAACTACCTAAGTAGTCATTTTCATAAAGACTTAATAGATTTTCATACCCTTTGATATTCTCAATATCTCTCACAGCTTGTATTATAGTATTATGATTTTTATCTTTCTCTATTAAAAATATCTCATCAATTTGTAAAAACTTCATATTATAGATATTATGGGTTGAGTAAATTATTTGGATCCCATTTTCTACTAATAAGTTAATTATAAGAGGTGTTAGCATAGGATGAATAATTGAATCAAACTCATCAATTACTAAGATGGCTTTATTTACTTTCGCTAAAAAGATATCTAATAAGATTTTTATTAGCATCATAGTTCCGTCAGATTCAAGCTCGAATTCTAAAAATGACGTTTTTTGGATTTTGTGAGAAACTTCAATACCTAGAAATTTTCTACCTTTTTCATTTTCTTCATCAAAATTTGCTTTTAACTTATCAATATCTAAACCAACTGAATTTAAGAAAGACAATAAAAATTTTTCTAATGCTTCTTTAATATCATTATCATCTAAACGAATACCTATTTTAAATTCATCAATAGAGCTAGGAGCAAGTTTAGTATCATAGGAGCTGGTAATATTTGAAGATTTAGATAAAAAGAATTTTTCAATTTTCTTTAAAAATCCGGTTTTTTCAAATTTTCCAAATTCCTGAAATAAAGACTTCTTCTCACTTAGATTATTAAATACCGCTTGAAAGATATTATCATCTACATTTTTAACTTGTTTACTCTTTCGGTTAAATAAAATCTCCGGTTTTTCTCCGATTATAACATAAAGTTCTTCATTCTCAATACCAATATTTTGGTTATTTTCAGACTTAAATTTTAATTTATAGATAAATTCTTTTGGTTCATTATCTACCTCTAAAATAAAGCCTATATCTATTTCACATCTTGAATTTGAATGTGCAAATTTGTTTTTAAACGAAATTGGAAATTTTTCTGTCGATTCATTATTAATGACAGCACTTAAAACCACAATTGATTTTAGAAAAGTTGTTTTACCAGATGCGTTTGCACCGTAAAATGAGATAATTTTATTATAATATTTTCCATTAACATCAAATAATCTATTTCTATTATTTTCAATATTATAATCAGAAGCTTTAAAGTCTATATTAACTTCATCTTTTATTGAAAAAAAGTTTTTGATTCTTACACTTGTTATGAAATTCATAATAACTGGGATCCGAGTAATAATTAATTAAATCTAATTTGACAAAGCTCCGGTCAATTCGTCCACACAAAAAGAATTGGCATACGTTACCGCCGGTACAGACAACCTACAGCACATAAGATTGGTACAGCTAAAATCTTTTTCATGTTAATCCAGTCTCCTAATGTATAAATCAGTGGAGCCTATGATTTATACACCCAAGCAAAGTATGCTCTTCAATTTATGCCCTCATGACAAACAAAATATACTATGTTTATTATTATCGCAAAGTATATTTGTCAGTGTCAAGTCATTTCGTCGAATAATGTCAAATAATTTTATCTTGAATATCAACGCAAACATTATGGTATTCATGTAGGCTTCAATAAAATCATATATATAAGTCAAGGTGAGAGTGGACAAGCACACAAAACTTATGGTTGATACGGATAAAAAAATAATTTATACGCTGTAACTTCTCAATATTATGGCGAGTGCGAGATTGCTTTGTCTGGGCAATATATTGCTATCACCAACTTTTCAACTTTGTCGCTGGATCACCGAAAAGAACAAACGATTTTATTACTCCGGTTGAAATCCCTTTACTATAAGCGGCGATTTTGGCTTGTGTAGTAATATATCCCAATGTTAATGGTTGGGAAGTTTGGCCAAAAATTATGGCAAAAACTTCTTGCGATAAGGCATCGTTTTCTACGGTATAAGTCAAACCACTAGATGAAAAAACTCCAATCGCTCCCCTGTAAGCCAAAATAAATTCTTCGGCAAGCGCATAGTTGAGGGGATCCGTAAATAAGCCATTGATGCAAGTCAGCGCGACTATAAAGGTTAAGTTGTCTTGATTATTGAGACTGTCAATATTTTCCGGTTTAAAAAACAAGTCATTTGTTTGGCCCCATCCATTCACGGCACCATGTCCGGCATAGTTAGTAATCATCACACCATCATTGATACTTGCAACAATATTCTCCGTTGTTTCCCCGGCAGTATTTTGCGAGTAAACTTTATCTACCTCAAACTCACCCGGTAAATAACCAATGAGACTATTACTCAGTTCTTCGTTTTTTTGATTTGAATCTGCTACCAGCAAAACTTTCCGAGGGCTTTTATGAGTGGATTCTTCATAGCCGACGATTTTAGCAATGAGTCGAGCCACGGTTTCTGGGGTATCGCCGGGAATTCTGCCAATCATCATCTCCGGTAAAATGTAATTACCCAAATAATTGCTCCACACATCCACATACCAATTGTCATCTGGAATTAAGAGAGCCTTTGAGCCGGGCGCAAGGTAAAGGTGTGCCGGCACATTATTTTGTTTGGTTCCCCGAAAATAACCTCGATAATCCACACTAGCATCACCAACTAAAAATACATAACTCGGAACCGGATAATCCCAATTCTCATAAGTATATTTCAAAAACCTTTTTATCGCGGCGGGCTCAAATATGCCGTAATTAAATTCATTGTAAATATCTTCAACACTAACTGCTTTAACTTGCAAACCTTGCCTACGCCGCAACTCACATAATGGCTCTACTGTTGGCAAGAACTCTTCGGCGGTAATAAGAATATAGTCAGCCCGGTTTTTAATACTCTTGA
>Ga0233403_10000681_pt1 | contig 16140 bp, 10 predicted proteins | sample Na_oxic_1_MG_FD_179866 | JGI IMG/M metagenome (GOLD analysis project Ga0233403, IMG submission 179866) | Seawater microbial communities from Saanich Inlet, British Columbia, Canada - Na_oxic_1_MG | ecosystem: Environmental > Aquatic > Marine > Inlet | place: Canada: British Columbia | collected...
CTCTTCAAGAGTGGCATTGTCATGATTACCGCACACTATGTAAGGACAATGGAGCGTTTTTGCATAAATATTTCCTTCAATCACAGTTAGGTTAAAAAGCGGAGTACAAACTTCGTTTTAGTTTGTCTTTTCGTTCAAACTTTAGTTTGTCTTGACGTTCCAACTTGAGTTTGCAAACATTGAAAAAACCTGATTAAGATTAAATCATAAGTGTACCCTTGCCATTTATACGTTGGAAAACAGTCTTTGCATATCCCAAATCATTAGTGGCAATCGGTATAATAGCGATTTTATAATTTCTAAAAGTATAAGAGAGCCGTTCCGTTTTTTGAATGAGTTCATTGTCTTTTAAGGTGCGTTGAAACTTCAATAATGCTAGACTGTCCAATAGAATATTAACAGGCATCCATGTTGGTTTAGGTTTTTTTCTGTCTGATAAAATAAACTCTTCCTTTCCTAAATCATAAAAATAAGAGCACGTTTTAGTAGAATTAACGGGTTGTTCAAGCGCAGCAAATAAGGTTAATAACCTTTGCTGTCCATCTAATAAATAGGTGTAAGCCGTTTGTTGTGCCTGTTCTGGAATAGAGGGTAAAGTATGCCCATCAAGCTGAACAAAAATGGGAAGACGATGTTGAGTACGCCAAACGAGAAGACTCCCTATAGGCATGTTTTCTTCAATACTCTGTAACAGTTCCAAACGCTTTTTTTTATTCCAAAACATTTGGAATTGAGGCACAAAAAGTTCTCCATTTTGAATCTCATCCAGCAATTGGGAGAGGTATTGAATTTGGGGTTCGCGTAAATAACTTCTTGGGGATTTCATCTTGCTTATTTCCTGCTATACCAAAGAAAAAATATGATCTAACATAGGCGCGATTTCTGATTGTTGCCCATCTTGAAGCAGCCATTGCTCTTGTATTTTAAAATCTTGTTCTTTGAACAACTCCGCAATATTTTCGTTTCGGCTGTTAAAACCACAAGCCAGTGTTTTTTTAAATTGAACGTCTAAATCATGGTAAAAATCACCCACTTTTTTTAATTCATCCTGTTCATCCTTGAAATCACCTTTGAAACCGTTTTTCATGTTGTAGTGATGGCGTTGTTCTGGATTCAGTTTTGCAAAAGCATTTACTAATTTTTGCCTTGAAAAACCATTCACTTTTTTATGCACATTGATACCCATCCACACTGAGAGGGCAGCTAATGGCAAATAGTTCTCAATCGCACGTCGTTTTAATTGATGGTAAAAAACTCGGTTATCACAAGCTTGGACAAGGGCATCAGAATCTTGACTGGGTTTACCCGGTTTAAGGGCATCGCTATCAAATAATGCAAAACTACGCCAATAGTGTTCAGGTTGAGTTGAAATTTCTTTCACCCATTCCAATATTTCTGTAATGCCACCACCTGTCTCGAATTTAATCCAGTTATTTTGTAATAATCTATTTAACTCTGTTTTTCTAACCCCTGTGGCAACCGCTTTCAGAAAAGCACTATCATTACGTCGATTTTCAAGGAAGAGTGTCAAAGGCTGCATTAAGAATTGTCGCGTTGCTTGATTTAAGGGTAATATAGGAGTCTGATTTTCCCAATTGGGTTGATTATCAGGCGTTGTTATCCTGATGGTTAAAGGAGATAGTCCGTTATCTTGTTCTTCTCTATCCAAAATAAAGCCTGAATTGAGGGCTAATTCACAGGCCTCACAGGCCTGAATATCTAATTCTGCTAATTTGGCTAACCATTCCTCTATCTCAACAGCGTTTACGGGATCCGTTTGTATTAAATGACGACCATCAATACCTAATTGAATTAAGGAAATCAATTCAAGTTTGGTATTTGGAGTATTAAATAGGTGGGCAGGTAAAATAATTCTCATTTTGAACGCTCGCGTCGTGCTTGAATCAGTTGTCGAGAAAGGGCGATATCTTCACAAAAAACCGTTTTTCTTGGCCATTCTCCTTGTGGCCGGGCAAAGTCATCTAAAGTCACTTGTTCTGCAACACTGCACTCATCATCTCGTTGATGAACCCAATAAATATTCACCAATTCAGGATCAAGTTTCTGTTGAGCAATTTCAAGTTGTACACGTAACAAAAAATTCTCTGAATGGGTTTCAAGTAAGACTTTAGGTGGATTGGGTTGTCTTGCCAGTTCACAAAAGTGGGCGGCTAAGGGCGCATGTAATTGAGGATGTAAATGTGATTCAGGTTCTTCGATGGCTAAAATTTTGATCTGCCCTTCGCTGGCGATACCACACGCAACCAAAACGGGTAAAACTTGTATGATTCCCTCCCCAACATCTACCAAATTGACGGGATAATTTCCTATATTTTTCAGGCTTTCAAACCGAATACTAAACAAATCTCCTTTGAAAGTATCACCACTTTGCACAACAAGCCTTTGTTTCAAGTGTTTTTCATACCACGATGAGACTTGAGATAAAATCGTTTTTTCAGTTAGACTGTCATAAACCAAGATTTCTTCTGCGCCTTTACCATCCGGTTCTAATTTTTCGATGGCCGCCCCTTTAAAGGGTTGATACCGCAGCGGGGTATGACGCACGGAAGTGAGCCATTGTATTTGGTTGGCGACATTTTGAAGCGTGTTAAGGGTAGGCATTAACTGATTATAAAGTGATTTATCTCCTTGAAGCCAGTTGATAGAAGGTAATAGGCCTTTAAATTCAATGGGTTGTGCTTCAAATAATTTATCGTTTGCCTGAATATCATACAGGTGTTTAAAAGACTTTTCTGCCCATTCTGAATTAACCCATTGTGCATTCATCTTAGGAATGCCCATTTTTGTCAAAGCAGCAAAATGAGAAATAAGGTGAGTTTGAAATTTAACTGGTTTTTGGAGTTGCACGTCACGGAGTGCCCATTTAATGCGAGGCAGTTTGAGATTATCTAAGGCTAATTCAAGATCAAGCTCTGAACTATCAGTTAAGTATGATAATAAGTCAGCGAAATGACTTTCTCGCACGGCCGGGCAGTTCAAAGCGATAGGGGTAGTTGATTGCCCACGTAGTGAATCCGCGATAAGCGGCAAAGCTCGCAATAAGACACTCTTACCTGTATTGTTATAGCCAAATAAAAGCGTTAATGGGCGTAGCTCAATATGGGTACGATCAACAAATGAACGGTAATTTTGTAAGGTAAATGACTGAATAGACATGGTTAATGGTTAATGGTTAATGGTTAAGGGTTAATGGTATGATTTCGGCTTCTTAAAAAAGAAGCAACCTGTGTCAAAAAAACGAAATCGAAGCGTCTCTTGCGTATAGATCGTCTCTTGCGTTATAAATACTTTGCGTCTTGGATCGTCGAAGCGTGAAATCGCAATAATACACTCTTACCGGTATTATTTATACTCTGCATCGTCATAAGGTCGCTATTAATCAAGCCCTCGCAAAATAACATGCATTCCTAAATCACGCAAAATAAATTTTGCACTCCAAAATCACGCAAAATAAATTTTGCACTCCAAAATCACGCAAAATAAATTTTGCACTCCAAAATCACGCAAAATAAATTTTGCACTCCAAAATCACGCAAAATAAATTTTGAACGAAAATCTTAAAAGCGCAATTTATGGCGATGCTAAGTATATATATAGCCGAATTAAAAGCGTTAATGGATATCGCTCAGGTTAATTGTTAATTGTTAATTGTTAATTGTTAATTGTTAATTGTTAATTGTCACCAGAAGATTAGCATTCTATCTATTTGATATTTAAATAAAATTTGAAGTGTGCTGTTTTGAACACCAAAAATTAAGTCTATCATGAGCATCGATCAAAACTCTGGGCATAAACGAGAAATCAATGACTTACATGCCATTAGGTACTTGTTAGTTATTGATTTATGGTTGGGCGTTTCCGTTTTGCAAGAGCCTCTTATGATATAGTTTAAAAAAAAATGATGATAAACGGTATTAATTATCAATTATCAATTATCAATTATCAATTTAACTATTGATTTCTGTCAGATTCGATTTTCATTCTCTAGCGAAGCTTTGAAGCGTCTTTGCGTGAGATAAATTAAATGTGACAAAATCAAATTATCAATTGAATTATAAATTCTTAATGAGCAATGATTGACTTTAAATTAAGCCAATAACAAATCAGTTCATTTAGCTTCGCTGAACGGCGTTTCTGAAAGAAGTTGTACTAATCACCAAAGGAGCCACAATGGCAGAACATACTGACATCGATCCTCAGGAAACTCAAGAATGGCTTGAGGCTTTGGAAAGCGTCTTAGCCCAAGATGGGCCTGAACGTGCCCATTTTTTGTTGGATCAATTGATTGATAAAGCCCGTCGTTCTGGGGCGCATATTCCACATAGTGCTAATACCGCTTATGTCAATACGATTCCCTACAATCAAGAGGTACCCACGCCTGGCGATCCGGAAATCGAATGGAAAATCCGTTCGCTTATTCGCTGGAATGCGATGGCAATGGTGGTACAGGCTAATCGCCAAAGTGCCGAATTAGGAGGGCATATTGCCACCTTTGCTTCAATTGCTACCTTGTATGATGTTGGTTTTAATCATTTTTTTCGGGCTAAATCTGCCCATCATGGTGGGGATTTAGTTTATTTTCAAGGCCATTCCGCACCCGGTATTTATGCTCGCGCTTTTTTGGAAGGCCGCATCACTGAAGAACAAATGCTGAATTTCCGGCAAGAAGTGGGCGGAAAGGGTTTATCGTCTTATCCCCATCCTTGGTTAATGCCCGATTTTTGGCAATTCCCAACCGTTTCTATGGGTTTAGGCCCGATTCAGGGCATTTATCAAGCCCGCTTTATGAAGTATTTACATGATCGCGGTATTGTGAATACGGCTGAGCGTAAAGTGTGGATCTTTGCGGGCGATGGTGAAATGGATGAGCCAGAGGCTTTAGGCGCGATTTCGCTGGCGGCGCGGGAAAAACTCGATAATCTGGTTTTTGTCGTTAATTGCAATTTACAACGTCTTGATGGGCCTGTGCGCGGTAACGCTAAGATTATTCAAGAATTAGAAGGCGATTTTCGCGGTGCCGGTTGGAATGTGATTAAAGTCATTTGGGGTTCCTATTGGGATTCCTTGTTTGCTATGGATACCAAAGGCTTGTTGCTGAAACGCATGGAAGAATGTGTTGATGGCGAGTATCAGAATTATAAAGCCAAAGGGGGAGCCTATACGCGGGAATATTTCTTTGGTAAGTATCCTGAACTCAAGGCAATGGTAGCCAAGATGACGGATGAAGACATTTGGCGTTTAAATCGTGGTGGACATGATCCGCATAAGGTTTATGCGGCTTATGCCGCAGCCGCGAAGCATAAAGGGCAACCGACTGTCATCATCGCGAAAAGCGTTAAAGGCTATGGCATGGGGGATGCTGGCGAAGGCCAGAATATTACCCATCAACAAAAGAAAATGGGTACAGATGATATCCGCAAATTTCGGGATCGTTTTAATCTGCCTATTTCCGATGAGCAACTGCCTGATGTGCCTTTTTATAAGCCACCCGAAGACAGCCCGGAAATGAAATATCTGCATGAACGGCGGCAAGCCTTGGGCGGTTATTTGCCTTCACGAAGCAAAACGGCTACCCCAATTGAGGTGCCCGAGATCAGTCTTTTTGATGCCATGCTCAAAGGCAGCGGTGATCGGGAAATGTCAACGACTATGGCTTTTGTACGGATGCTTTCCACACTCACCCGCGACAAAAAAATGGGGAAACATGTTGTTCCTATCGTACCCGATGAAGCGCGAACGTTTGGCATGGAAGGCCTGTTTCGGCAACTGGGGATTTATTCCTCACAAGGGCAGTTGTATGAACCACAAGATGCCGATCAAGTCATGTATTATCGTGAAGATCAAAAAGGTCAAATCATTGAAGAAGGCATTAACGAAGCCGGTGCCATGTCTTCTTGGATAGCCGCAGCGACAGCTTATAGCAACCACGATGTCAACATGGTACCGTTTTACATTTTCTACTCCATGTTTGGCTTCCAACGTATCGGTGATTTAGCCTGGGCAGCGGCTGATTTAAGGGCTCGCGGCTTTTTAATCGGCGGCACGGCGGGACGAACGACGCTTTCTGGAGAAGGGCTGCAACATCAAGATGGACATGGTGTCATGTTAGCGTCTAACATTCCAAACTGCGTGGTTTACGATCCCACTTTTGCCTACGAAATGGCCGTCATTATCCATGACGGATTGCGCCGTATGTATCAAGATCAAGAAAATATCTTCTACTACATCACGGCGATGAATGAGAACTACACACATCCCGCCATGCCAGAAGGGGTAGAAGAAGGTATTCTCAAAGGCATGTATTTATTCAAAGAAAGCGCAACACCCGGCCCGAAAGTACAACTGTTGGGCAGTGGTGCGATTTTACGCGAAGTGATAGCTGCCAGTGCCTTACTCGCTCAAGACTTTGGCGTATCGGCTAATATTTGGAGTGTCACCAGTTTCACCGAATTACATCGCCAAGGCGTAGACGTTCTACGTTGGAACATGCTACACCCGGAAGACGAACAACGCCAATGCTATGTGAAAGAGTCTCTCAAAGATCGCAAAGGCCCCGTGGTAGCCGCTACCGACTATGTGAAAAGTTATCCGAATCAAATTCGCTCTTGCATACCTCATCCTCATTATTACGTACTGGGTACTGACGGCTTTGGGCGCAGTGATTCGCGCAAGCAATTGCGTAAATTCTTTGAAGTGGATCGTTACTACATCACCGTAGCCGCCTTGAAAGGCTTGGCCAATATGGGCGAAATACAGGCCAGTCAAGTAACGGAAGCCCTCCGAAAATACGAGATTGATTCTGAAACACCTAATCCAATCACAGTCTAAGGAGGGACACAACATGGCAGTTAAAGAGATAAGCATTCCAGATATTGGCGAATTCAAGGATGTACCGATTCTTGAAATCTTAGTCAGCCAAGGCGACACGGTTGAAAAAGAGCAATCGTTGATAACCTTGGAAAGCGACAAGGCGACGATGGAAATTCCCGCTTCTGATGCCGGTATTGTTCAAACGATTCAGGTGAATGTGGGTGATAAAGTGTCCAATGGTGCCGTCATTTTAACGATGGAAGTGACGGAAGGTGACACAGTTCAAACATCCACGCCATCCGAACCTGCAATGCCGGTTCAAGCGGTAGCGCCACCACCCCTGAATCTAGCACCGGCCAGTTCGCCGACGGCCTCAATCATGAATGAAATGAGAAGGCCTAAGAATTTACCGCCGCCACCTGTGGAACCGGTTAAACCACAAGGCTATGAAAAGCCTTATGCTGGCCCAGCGGTGAGACAATTGTCGCGAGAATTGGGTGTCGATTTACTCCAAGTCAAAGGGAGTGGACGCAATAATCGCATTTTAAAAGACGATGTCCGAGGCTTTGTCAAACAGGTGATGACAGAAGGCACGGCTCCCAGCATGGCGTTCACGGGCAGCAGCGGTACAGGGATACCCGACATTCCAGAAATTGACTTTACCCAATTCGGAGAAATTGAAACGCGCCCTTTGAGTCGCATCAAGAAACTGTCTGGAGCGCATTTACACCGCAGTTGGCTGAATATTCCCCATGTCACGCAATTTGACGAAGCGGATATCAGTGAATTGGAAACTTTTCGCAAGGATTTAGCGGCCGAAGCGCAAAAGCGCGATGTCAAAATCACGTTACTCACCTTTTTGCTCAAAGCCAGTGCAGCAGCATTAAGGGAATTTCCTGATTTTAACGCCTCGCTAGATAGCAGCAAAGAGAATCTGATTGTCAAAAAATATTGTCATATTGGTGTCGCCGTAGACACCAAAAACGGCTTAGTCGTTCCCGTGATCAGAGACGTGGATAAAAAAGGCCTGTTTGAAATCGCAGCCAACTTAGGTGAATTGAGTCAAAAAGCGCGAGAAGGCAAACTGTCATCTGCTGAAATGCAAGGCGGTTGCTTCACCATCACCAGCTTAGGGGGGATAGGTGGCACTGCGTTTACGCCTGTAATCAATGCGCCCGAAGTCGCTATATTGGGTGTCTCGCGTTCCAAAATGCAGCCCGTCTATCAAGCGGGTGAATTTGTGCCGCGTTTAATGCTACCACTATCACTGTCTTACGATCATCGTGTCATTGACGGTGCCGCAGCGGTGCGTTTTACGCAATATTTGAGTTTTATTTTGTCTGATGTCAGGCGTTTGTTATTGTAATTTGTCATTTCAAGGGGCAAGCATAAGGGCTTGCCCCTACGGAATAGCCTATAATTTATTTTCGTTCCAAATTTATTTTGCGCCGGCCCGATTGGAGTACAAAATTTATTTTGCGCCGGCCCGATTGGAGTTCCAAATTTATTTTGCATTTGTATTAGCTTACAGGTGGCAATGGGCGCATTCCCAAAAAAAGCCAAAAAAAGGGTCATTATCAATTTCGGTTGAGTACTTTGGCCGAGTACACTTCAATCAATCGAGCCTAAGCAAAATCAATTTGGTTTGAAAAGAGCAGCAAAATCAATTTGGTTTGAAAATCGCAAAGACGCAATTTTGTCTGATGTCAGACGTTTATTATATTATTGTAAGTCATTTGTCATTTGAAGAGGCAATCATAAGGGATTGCCCCTACGCAATATCATTTTATTTAATTTTACCAAGTTTTTGAAGGCCCAACCAGCATTGATAATGCGCCCTCTCATCCAATTCAAATTTGGCTTTTTGGGATTGTTTGTGGCCGAAGTTATGAATAACCCCATGGACGACATTCAACTCTTTATTTTTGTGATTTTATTTCTATCAACCTTAGTACGTTCAACATTTGGATTTGGTGATGCTGTTGTCGCTATGCCATTATTATCAATGGTGGTTGGTATCCATATCGCAACACCTTTAGTTGCTTTAATATCCTTAACCATTGCAATTATTATTTTAATTCAGAATTGGCATCTTATACATTTTAAAAGTGCCGGGTTGCTTATTTTTTATACTTTTATCGGCATTCCTATTGGCTTATTTATACTTAAGGGCCTGTTTGAAAATGTGATGAAATTAATACTTGCTTCAGTGATAATCTTGTTTTCTCTCTATCAACTCACAAAACCTCAATTGTTCCGATTAGTTAATGACAAATGGATAAGCTTCTTTGGTATCACTGCAGGAATATTAGGTGGTGCATACAATATTGAGGGGCCAGTCATTGTTATCTATAGTACCTTACGACAATGGAATCCAATCCAATTGAGAGCCACGTTGCAAGGCTATTTTTTTCCTGTTGCCTTGATGGTTGCCTTAGCTCATGGTTTGGGTGGACTTTGGACTCAACCCGTGTTGTTCTACTACGTTTTGTCATTGCCTCTCGTTTTTCTGGCAATATTCTTGGGCGACAAACTTCATCGTAAAATACCAGCTAAGCAATTCAAACAATACATCTATATCGGTTTGATTACTGTTGGTTTTTTATTATTCCTCAATACCTTAATAAATTGAATCCGTTTTAGAAAAATGGAAAATATCATTAATCAAGTAAAAAGTCTGAAACCTGAATTACAAGGTTTATTTGAATGTGATGTTGATATTCGCATAACAAATACTGACACATTTATGCCTCGCGTTGTTGGTGAAACGCTAGAAATACAAAGCAAAACACCTATAAACACGGTAACAATGGCTATCGAAATTGCTTATGCGTTACAGACTGTTGTATTGATTCGACAGTTTCCAGAACAACGATTAGCGTGTTATATTTTGGCACGACAGTTTGCTTTCAAATATCTGGATAGTTTTAGCGAGACGGAAAGAGAGTCATATCAAGCCTTTCTTGCACAACACTCACCCAATGATTTTGAGCTATTACAGGCTTATCAAATAGTGTGCAATGAAAAAGCTTCTCCTGAAAAAATAGCGCACTGTTTAGGAACACATCTTATTAAACAGCATTTTCCAGATGAAACGGCTAATCGGCTTAATGAGGCCGTTAATCTTGCAACGCAAGCATGGCCCCTCGCCTGTCCCACCCATATCTTGCTAACACAGGGTGGAGATGAACGATTACATCTTTCTTCAGACAGTGGCACAAACAAGTATTATATTGCGCCATTTCCCCAAAACGACGTTATCATTCGTTCAAGTTGTACCAGTTCTCCCCCCATGATTTCCGCTTTTGTTGCCGCTGAGTTTTTAAGACAAAAGTTGCTAAGGGCAGCCTTGAAAAAGGAATTGTCCAGCACTTTTGCAATGAGTATGAAAAACATCCGCAATCGTATTATTTCTTCTTTTAAACTCAAAAAAGAAGATGCCTTTGTGATCTGTACACCTTCAGGTACCGATGCTGAAATACTGTTCACTTACTTAGCCCTTTGCCAGTATCAAAAAAAATCCCTTAACCAGACAGCCAACAAAACAATGCCATTTGTACGCAATATTGTTGTGACTGCTAACGAAGTGGGCAGTGGTGCAGTCGCCGCTTGCGGGTGCCGCTATTTTCACTCTTCGACACCAGATGGTCATCAAGTGTTAGTCGGAAAGAGTATTGAAGGGCTTAAGAATGAGTACGTGGAAGTCATCGCATTGCCTGCCCGCAACCAGACGGGTGCTGCCCAAAATGTTCAGTCTTTGGAAAAAAAGTTAGAACAATTGGTGCAAGAATCGACTCAAAAGGGGCAAATTGCTGTTTTACATCAAGTTGATAGTTCAAAAACGGGTATCAACGTACCTCGTTTATCATTTCTCAAACGCATGAAAAAAATCTATAAGGATACCCTGATTATCGTTATTGATGCCGCACAAATGCGTTGCGAAGAGCTTGCTGTATCTCAATTTCTTAATGCTGGTTTTTGTGTGTTAAGTACCGGCTCTAAATTTTTTGCAGGTGCCCCTTTTAGTGGCCTCGTTCTGTTACCAAGCCAAGAAGCCTCTTTATTGTGTCAAGATTTTACTGTTGGATTAGGAAATTTCTTTGCAAAAGATGAAAGCGATGAGCGGCTAACCACACTACAGAAAAATCTGCCCAATCGAAAGAATTATGGATTATTACTTCGTTGGGAAACGGCACTTGTAAACATTGAACAATATGTTAGGATATTGTCTGATAAACGTGCCTATATCATTTCTCAATGGGTGAAAAAAGCTAAAAAATGGGTAACCGAAACCGCGTATGTGAATTTATTCTTTGATGAGAGTGTCGAAGTTGAAAATCAAAATGATGATTTTCGACATGGCGGATGCAATAGCATCATTTCCTTCACATTACATCCAGCAGAAAACGGTAAACAGGGAAGGGGATTAGATACAGAATCCCTTAAAACCGTTTATCAATGGATGACGAAAGATATTTCTGCTTGGTTGCCAAATAACGTGACTGTGGAGGAACGCTTGGCCGCTAGTCACAAATGTCTTATTGGTCAACCCGTCAAAATTGCTGAAAAACCTGAAATAGGTGTATTACGGATTGCGCTTAGCGCACCAATGGTATGTCGAATGGCTGAAGAAAACCGTATTGCAGACGTGGAAACGAGAATAACACGAGAACTTGAAGATGATCGGCGGGTACTGGATAAATTATCGTTGATTGGCAAATATTATCACCTTTTTAAAAAACATCATTATAAACAATAATTTAAAACCTGACAGGTTTTTAAAACCTGTCAGGTTTGGATGTCAGGTTTGGATTAATGGAGATCAAAAAATGCTTAACAAGATAAGGCATGAAGAAATGAGTCAAGTTTTTTCACGCGCCTTAGAACAGAATCTTCTTCAAGAAGAAGATACTGCGGTGATTTTTTATGACTTGTCGCGCTTGACAGCACGTATCAGTAATCTGATTGAAGTGTTTCCTAAATCGACATTACATGCGATTGCTGCTAAAGCGAATCCATTGACGGCTATTCTTAAAAAAATTAAGTTATTAGATGTTGGACTTGAAGTGGCTTCTTTTCCAGAATTGTGTTTAGCTGAAAAAGCGGGGTTTTCCCCATTTAAAATTGTTTTTGACTCGCCCGCTAAAACCTATTCCGAATTAGAATATGCTCTGAAACGGGGTATATACTTAAATGCCGATTCTTTCCAAGAGCTTGATAGAATTGCAAAATTATCAGCAAGACAATTGTCAAAGAGCCTTGTTGGTATTCGCATTAACCCTCAAGTCGGGACAGGACAGATTGAATCGATGAGCGTTGGGGGCGAATATTCAAAATTTGGTGTGCCTTTACAACAAAATAGGCAAATGCTGATTGACGCTTTTATAAAATATGACTGGCTCAAAGGGGTTCATCTTCATATTGGATCACAAGGCTGTGCGCCACAATTATTAGTTAAAGGGATAAGAACCGTTTTAGACCTCGTCAATGAAATCAATGCCGCTTTGCAGCAAACTCACCAAAATCGTCGCGTTGAAACGATTGATATAGGGGGTGGACTCCCCGTTTCTTATCACAAAGATGAGCAGGCTTGCACGATGCAAGCGTATCAACAGCTGATTCAAGCCTCTTGCCCAGAACTGTTTGAAGGTGATTTCAAACTCATTACGGAATTTGGGCGATATATTTATGGTAATGTGGGTTGGGCAGCCAGTCGGGTTGAATATGTTAAGGCGACAGAGAAGATTAACACTGCAGTGATTCATATAGGAGCCGATTTATTTTTGCGTGAATGCTATAATCCAAACGATTGGCATCATGATATCAGTCTCGTTGATAACGAAGGACATCTCAAGCAAGGCAATGAAAAGGATTCTGCCATTGCTGGGCCACTTTGTTTTGGGGGGGATCTGTTGGAAAAAAACATTCGTTTACCTAAGATAGAAACGGGGGATTATGTCTTTATTCACGATACGGGTGCTAATACTTTGAGTTTATGGTCAAGACATAATAGTCGTCAAATGCCTAAAATTATCGGTTATTATGACAATGGAACCCAATTCGAGATACTCAAGGAACGAGAGAGTACAGACAAACTTTGGGCATTTTGGAGTTAATCAACGAGGAAGAGCAATGGAAGAAGTTAATAAACAAGCCATTTGGGAAAAGAAGGAAAAAAACGACATTGATATGACAACCAGTGGAACTGCTCTGAATGTGGAGAACTTGGGGTTGTATGCTGACCGGATTAGTGAACTGTTATCATCTGATGACAGCCTCAATTCAGCACTGATCAAACACCTTAAACAGGAAAAGAAGTGGGACAAATTTAACCCTAATCCCTATGATGAAGTCATCAGGCTTTCCAAGGCACTTCATCAAACTCTCAATAACTTAACAAATACGGGGGGTGAAATAGAAGTTGCTCAATATCAACAAACGGCTGACCAAATAATCAAGGCGATTGTGACTCAGTTTGAAAAATACGAAACACTCGCTTTGTTGGATAATAAGGCTTTGCCCCTATTGCAGGTAGCACAAAGAAATGTCATTGTTGATATTGCATCAGGCATCGGGCGCTTTATTAACTATTTTGCTGCCCATTTTGAGTCGGTTATTCAAATTGATTTTTCTGACGGGAATATCAAGACAGCAAAGGCATCACATGAACATTTAACTCATGTGGAATATCGGACGCAAAATGTCATGTCGGCTGTTTTTGGTCATGGCGAAGTTGACTTTATTTTTGGAAACTGGATTTTACAGTATTTGGAAGATCAAGAAGTTAAAACATTGCTTGACAACATTTATAACGGGTTGAAGATCGGTGGTATTGTTTTCTTTAGAGAGGGTCTCAAAACCAATTTTGAGGGCCGTGTGCCTAGAAAAAGCCAAAATCCAGCTCATTTCAGAGACAATGCGAGTATATATGATGAATGGTTCTTAAAAGCCAATTTGGATATTATCGAACAAGGTCAGATACAAACTTATGACGTTATCTTCAATAACCCGAATCAACATTATTGGATTTTAAAAAAGACTCAATAGGGAATAACAAGGATAGTTTCAATAAATCGTTAAAAATTGGGTGGATACGTGTTATAGAACCGCCCAATTTTTAACGATTTATTCGACTGGTTTTGAAGCTGTGATCAAAGCGAGTTGTGTTGGGAGTGGAATTTGTTTGATATTGACAAATCCAGTACCCTTAAGCCAAGAAGCGACATCATCTCCAGAACGATCACCCGCATTAGGCGTGAACCCAACAAGCAGATATAAATCCATCATCGTATCCAAAAACTGTCGTGCAGGGCTATGATCAAGTCGCATAAAGTCTTGTACGATAACCAATCCACCCGGTAACAGCGTATTATAAGCACGAAGGAAGACCTCACGAATTTCTTCCTCAGAAAGAAGCACTATCAGGCCAGAAATCAGTACCACATCATAATCGTTATCTAACTCAATGGTATGACAATCTCCCTCTACAAGCGTAATGCGATCTGCTAAATCGTGTTCATCTACGATTTCGCGAGCTATCTCTAGGGGTTCTTTTTGATCAACAACTTCAGCCTTTAATTGAGGATTAGCGGCACACAAAGCGATGCTATAACTGCCCGTTCCACCGCCTAAATCTAGCAGTTTTTGTTTACCAGTGAGATCAACATTTTCAACCAACTTTGCACCTTGCCCCATCATTGCACGATTGTGCTGGGCTTTCATGTAATCCGTCCAATAAGTGTGGGCATCAGTGAAACCATTTTCAAAAGGGAGTTCTGTTCGCCCTTCAAGGAGTAATGTGTCTAATTTACCCCAAGTATGCCAATAATTGGTAATATGGGACACATAATCGCCAAGGTACTTGGGCTGGCCAAGAACAAGGAATTCATTCGATATTGCTGAATTGGTAAACTTATCCCCTTCTTTTTCCAGAAGCCCTAAAATAGTACAGGCTTCAAGAAAAGCATGGATAAAGCGAGGATTACTCGCCTTAATCTGTTGTGCAATTTCCGTCGTTGAGAGGGCCTGTTTTTCTAGCAACTGAAACAAGTTCAGTTTAACAGCCGCTCTTATGACTGCAGAATTCCAAAAATTTAAGGTGAGGTTGTAGATTTGATCTGCCATATATTTATCCGAGTTTATAATTCGACTTTGTTATATTTAAGTATTTTAAAACAATTACTTATTGTATAAATAGTATAAATAAGCATTGGTTATACCAGACTATAAAAACTGTTGGATCGCGAAGGTAGGGCTAATACATTCACAGCTATCATACTTGGCACTGTCATCATAAACTGAGCTTTTTTAATGGCATTCCTTTAAAAAAGAAGATTCACGATAATTTTTTAGAGTATTTCACGCAAAAAAATTGTGTCATGCTGAAATGTAGAGGCTATTTCAAAAACTTTTACGTGAAATGCAAAAGTGCAACGAGTAATAGTAAGCAGTATACAAAATATTTAGGCTTATTGACAAGGCCTATCTAGGGTAATAAACCTTTTCAGTCAACAGCATCGATTTCCATAAATTAAGTCTAAAAATAATACGAATTGCCCCATTGCTTAGGAATCGTCACAAAATAAATTGGAGATTTATTGTTCAGAATTGTTAGTCTTCGCTCTTTAGGTACCTTGAAAATCAATAAAACGGGTTTTCACGCTAAAGTTGCGCGCAACTTTAGCGTGAAATGTGAAATCGTGAAAATTTATTTCGTGATCATTCCTTATCTATAAGTCTCTTTTTGCAAAAATTCTCCATTGGGCCAGGATGGTGCGGCAATGATTTCGCCGAGATTGGCTTCAAGTAATTTATCTCTGGCTTCTATTAATCTATTCACTAAACCGGGTTCTGCGGCAGCGTAAGCGGCCTCATTTTCTTCTCGTTTGACGACAATCCCTAATAGTTCTGTAATCGCGTTGCCTACGGAGTTTTGAGAAATCGTGACAATTAAGCGGCCTTTATCGTCGCGATAAAACAGTTGTTTATAGGCAGGCCGCCAGCGGATTTCATTGGCAAATTGGGGATCTTGAATCACTTGTTCTCTCAGATCACGAGCGACTCGTAGGAAGCGGCCGCTGTCTAATAAGACATCACTGATTTGATGGGGAAAATGCGCTTCGGCGGGGACTTTGGGATCGCCTGTCGAAACTAAAGAGAAGAAGGTGCGATAGAAGTCTAGGAACCCCAGTAACACTTGTTCATATTCATACCAAAAGTATTGATCCTTGAGTTTTTCCGCGCCCCCTTTGACTTCCCAACTGGGTAAACCTTGGGGATAACCGGTTAGTTTGAGAGCGGATTCTTCTG
>Ga0233403_10000682_pt1 | contig 16123 bp, 12 predicted proteins | sample Na_oxic_1_MG_FD_179866 | JGI IMG/M metagenome (GOLD analysis project Ga0233403, IMG submission 179866) | Seawater microbial communities from Saanich Inlet, British Columbia, Canada - Na_oxic_1_MG | ecosystem: Environmental > Aquatic > Marine > Inlet | place: Canada: British Columbia | collected...
ATGTTCGTCGGCGCGGTTTTCGGGCTTTTGATACCAAACATTTGAAAGAAGGGGCATGGCACTACTCACTTGACGGATTTCTGAATTTCTTTATTCACTGTCTCGAAGGGCAAACATTTGTTGAAGTGCCCTCCGGTAGAGGAAGAACCGATATTCTGATTCTATACCAAAATCAGAAGTACATTATTGAAACCAAACGATTTGTGAATCGCTACTATTTTCAACAAGGCCAAGGACAATTGGCGAAATATCTCCAATCCGAAGACCTTTTGGAAGGATATTATGTCGTTTTCAGCCAGATACACACGGAGAAAGATCAACTGAATTCCGAACAATTGATTCAGGGAAAACGGATATATACTCATATTATTCCGACCCAGTTTGAACAACCAAGTCGCGTACCGGTGCCAGAGGAACTCAAACTCACGGAAGCCGAACAAATTGCCAGTAACATGCTCAAAATGGACAAATTCACCATAGAACAGATCGCGCAAGCCACCGGCATCAATATCACAAGGATTATGCAATTAACGGGTTTATAAATCGCACCAGGAAGGGCGGCTGAAATCGCCGGAGGGTTTTAGCAAGTTTATGGAGCGATGTTAGCGGCAGCGTGGTTGAATTGGCAACAAACACCAACCACTACCGAGCAAGATATTTTTGGTTGTTATATGATTGGTGATAATTGGACTTTTATACGTGGTATTGTCAGTGATTTTGAAGCTGATTATCCGGTGATACAGCTTGAATTTTCTCCAGAATACTTTCAACGGCTCCAAGCTGAGACAATACTTCAAATCCTGAAATTCATTGTCAAGGGCGAAAACAATCCAATCTGATATCGTATGAGATTGACCCAACCCCATCTGTTTTTAACCAACTATAGGAAATCATTAATGAATGACAAAGTAACCGATTCCACAATCGAGAACGCTTCGGAACATGATCAAGTCAAGAAGTATTACGGTCAAATTTTAATGACTTCGCAGGATTTGCAAACCAATGCTTGTTGTACCGATACTCAAATGCCGCGCTACCTCAAATCGGCACTCGCTGAAATTCACCATGAGGTTCAAGCGCGTTATTACGGCTGCGGCTTGGTGGTTCCTGAGCAACTTGACGGAATGCGTATTTTAGACTTGGGCTGTGGCTCTGGGCGCGATTGTTATGTGTTATCGCGTCTGGTAGGCGAAAGCGGCGAGATTGTCGGTGTTGATATGACGACCGAACAATTGGAAGTCGCTAATAAACATATTGACTATCATACCCAGAAGTCTGGCTACACTCAACCCAATGTCCAATTCAAGCATGGCTATATTGAGCGCTTGGATGAACTGGATTTGGCTGACAATCGTTTCGATATTATTGTGTCTAACTGCGTGATTAATTTGTCGCCTGACAAGGAAGCGGTGTTGCGCGAGGCTTATCGACTGCTTAAGCCGGGGGGCGAACTGTATTTTTCTGATGTTTATGCGGATCGTCGAGTGCCCGCTGCATTGGTGAAGCATCCGGTTTTGTATGGTGAATGTCTGAGCGGTGCGTTGTATTGGAACGATTTTTTGACTATCGCGAAACAGGTCGGCTTTATCGATCCGCGCTTAGTAGAAGATCGGCCGCTAACGATTGGTAACGACGAAATCCAGCAGTTAATGGGCACGATTCGTTGCTTTTCAGCGACTTATCGCCTGTTTAAGTTGCCCGACTTGGAGACGGCTTGCGAAGATTATGGACAAGCAGTGATTTATAAAGGCACTATCTTGCATCATGAGCAACTATTTCAGTTAGACAAACATCATATGATTGAAACTGGCAAAGTATTCCCAGTTTGTGGCAATAGTTATCGGATGTTGCATGACACCCGCTTTGCACCGCACTTTGAATTTATCGGTAGTTGGGAGACTCACTACGGTATTTTTCAAGGTTGTGGTACCAACCTTCCGTTTGATGACAATCAGAATATAGCAGAAGCAACGTCTGGTAGTTGTTGCTAATTGAATTTAATAAGATGGGTTTCGCTCTACCCACCCTACTTATTTTCGGATAAATATAGATTTTCAGAAAAATAATTAGGTGGCCAACAGCTAAAGCAATTGTCTGAAAGCTAAAGTCCCCTAAAGGGGACTCAAAAGAATTTCATATCAAGGCCAACCGATTTATCTGACAAACTATAGTTTCCGGATAAATCTCCAAGGTTTGTCAAATTTCAGATTTTTTAGATAATAAACCATCATGTTAACAAATGTGATTAATCGTTTAGAAGAAAGTTTTATTGCTCTACTCCTCGCTGCGATGACGTTGATAACATTTTTTCAAGTCGTTGCCCGTTATTTTTTTAATTCGGGAGTCGTTTGGGCGTTGGAGTTAACCACTTATTTGTTTGCGTGGTTAGTCTTGTTTGGGATGTCTTACGGAGTGCGCGTTGGTGCCCATATTGGAGTGGATGCGATTGTCAGAGTGTTGCCTTCCAAATGGCAACGGGTTTTGGTAGTCATTGCCGCCCTGTTGTGCCTGGTTTATTGTGTGCTACTCTTGATTGGTGGATTCCAGTATGTTTATACCATTTATCAGTTAGGCATTGAATCTCAAGATTTGCCAATTCAGCAATGGATTCCTTATAGTATTTTGCCGATTGGACTGATTTTGCTGTTTTTTAGATTTGTTCAGGTGATTGTTAAGATTATCACACCGCATTAATGACACGGCTATTAATATGACAACGCTTTTTTTATTCAGCTTACTGTTGTTATTTCTTATCATTGGTGTACCCGTTGCCATCGCGTTAGGACTTTCTAGCGTGTTAACCATTTTATTTTTTTCTAACGATTCGCTGGCTTCATTGTCTTTGAAATTGTTTCAGAGTATGGAGCATTACACATTACTTGCCATTCCATTTTTTATCTTGTCAGCCACGTTTTTATCGACTGGCGGGGTAGCAAAACGGATTATTCGTTTTGCGATTGCCACGGTAGGTTCATTGCGCGGAGGCATGGCAATGGCTTCCGTGTTGGCGTGTATGTTGTTTGCCGCCGTATCCGGTTCATCACCGGCAACGGTGGTAGCGATTGGTTCGATTGTGATTAGCGGCATGGTGGCAACCGGTTATACCAAGGAGTTTGCAGCGGGCGTAGTAGGAAGTGCCGGCACGTTGGGTATTTTGATACCGCCTTCCATTGTGATGGTGGTTTATGCCGCTATCACCGAAGTTTCGGTTGGACGCTTATTTGTGGCGGGCATTATGCCAGGCATTTTAGCCGGCGTGATGTTAATGGGCGGAATTTATATTTTGGCGCGAAAACGCCAGTTGCCGAAAATGCAGCCTAGCTCATTGCGCGAAGTCATCGCCAGTGGCATCAATGCGATTTGGGGACTGTTATTGATAGTGATTGTCGTCGGCGGTATTTACAGCGGCATGTTTACCGCAACCGAAGCAGCGGCAGTGGCAGCAGTTTATGCGTTTATCATCGCGGTATTTTTTTATCGTGACTTAAAGCTTCGCGACGTGCCCAAGGTACTAACAGATTCTGGTCAAGTCACTATCATGTTAATGTTTATCATCGCCAATGCGATGCTATTTGGACATGTGCTGACGACCGAACAAATCCCTCAATACATTGCAGAGGCTATTACCAATGCCGGTATGGCACCTTGGATGTTTTTGATAGTCGTTAACCTATTACTACTGCTAGGCGGAAGCTTTATGGAACCGTCAGGATTGTTGTTGATTGTCGCACCGATTTTATTTCCGATAGCGGTTGAATTGGGGATCGATCCAATTCATCTGGGAATTATCATGGTAGTCAATATGGAAGTGGGGATGATTACACCGCCGGTTGGACTTAATCTATTTGTATTGGTTGGCATTACTGAAATGAGTCTGGTAGACGCGATTAAAGCAATCGCGCCTTGGCTGCTGATATTATTAACCTTTTTGGTTATGATTACCTATATTCCAGCCATCAGTCTGTGGTTGCCGAATTTGATGTATGGGCTTTAAGGTTGAAAAGGTTTATAAATAATCTATCATAATCAGAATTGACCGAAATTGAGAATTTTCAGCATATAGTGACATTCCTATATTTTTGTACCATTTTTAGTGTAAGTGGTTGAATAAACGGCCATGGTGCGTGCGATAGAAGAAGGAAGACAAACAGAAACAATTAGCACAGAAGATTAGATTTTTTCTGACTCTAACGTTTTCTGTTGATAACAAATCAAATGTAGGGTGGGTAACCGGTTTTTGTTGCCCACCATTCTTTTATCTTCAGAATAACAAAATCTCTCTAAAATTAATCCCAACAATATAACGGCTGTTGATCCCAATCAATAATTGAGCCAGTGATTGGTACGGAGTCATCAGACAGTAAAAACACCACTTTTTTAGCAATTTGCGGCGGTTGTAATAATTGCCCGGAAGGCAAAGAGGGCGCTGCCTTTTGTAACCAATCTTTTCCTTTTCCCATTTGTTGCTGTACCGCATGTTCATTTGGAGTTTCGGTCCAACCAATATTTAACGCATTGCAACGAATCCGATGCCATTTTTGGCTGTGCGCGACATTACGGGTTAATGCGACTAAGCCCGCTTTACTGGCGACATAAGGTGTTAAATAAGATTGTCCGCCGTAACTTGAAATGGAAGCAATGTTGACAATGCTGCCCTGAATCTGTTGTAGCTGCATGACTTTAATGGCGGCTTGCATCATAAAAAATGGGGCTTTTAGATTGACGCTGATCAATTCATCAAAAAGTGCCGCATCGGTATTTTCAATCGTACCGCGTGTGCTAATACCGGCTGCATTAACTAAGCCATCAACTCGCCCAAAATAATCACAACATGCAGTAATCAGATTTTGACACTCGGCTAATTGGGTTAAATCGGTTCGGACAAAATACGCTGGGGTGCCGGTTTGAGTTTGAATAGATTGGGCAACCGCCTCGCCGGCTTGCTGTTTTCTACCACAAACGATTAAACCCGCTGCACCGCAAATCGCCGCCTGACGCGCAATGGCTTCACCCAAACCTTGCGTCGAACCGGTTACAATAATAATTTTATCATTTAAATGACCAATAGGTATCACAGAAGACTTCATCAGGTTTTACCTTGTTAAAACATGCGTTTCTATTAGGCGAAAAGCCAATAAGGCTAATACCCATACAATCAGAATTGAAAAGCCTAGCACCAGAATGGAAATACCAAGCATGATGGCCGCTATCGCTTCCAAAGGCGTTTTGTGGTACTGGAAACCTTGCAAAATAAGCCCATTCGCTAACCATAACATGAGTCCTGATAACATAAATTGCGGAAATGACAAGCTGGAAAGAAATAGCACCGCTAACAACACCAAATAGATCACCGCCCCAAAAATGGGAAGCCAAACGGACTTCACACCTAACCGTGTTGCCATAATACTATCTGGTGCGGTTACCGAACCTGGAGCGGCGGATACCATATTAATTATCGCAATATAACGAAAATGGGAATCAATCTGTTGATGTTGTTCGGAAAGATTATCTGATAATGGGGGTTGTATGGCAGCTAAATTAAAGTAAGTTGCGATAAAAGTGACCAATACCAAGGTTAAAACATCAACGGAAAATAACTGGGTGAACACCACCTCCCAATGAACTTCTCCTAAATGTTGTCCCACCTCCAGTGACGCTAAACTCAGTAGCCAATCATCAGGTAGCCAAGGGCTGATGAAAACAGACGCTAATATCATCGGAGCAATCACCATTGTCCAACCCCGATAGCTAAAAATAATGAAAACCAGCCCGATTAAAAATGAGGCAATGGCCAGATTGGTCGGTAACTCAATAAGAGTTAGGATAATATTAAATGCAACGCCCATTAAAAATCCACCAAACAGCCAAGTGGGTAAATGTCCAGTCCACAACTTGAAGTATGCCCAATGAGATAAATTAAATCTTCCCCATAACCACAAACTTAAACCGGTTATCCAACTGGCTCCTAAAAACAACACGATAAGTGTCAAAAAAGTCGGTTGCGTGTCAGGAATAATCGGTGCGGTCTGCGCGACTAACGCGCCTAACACAACCAGTTGTTCAACTAAGGGCGTTGCAATCGCGTTCGGATGTTGACACAAGCGAATGTAAACTAACCGTTGAATAGCAGCGGCAATCAACAACAAAGCGGTTCCTATGCCTAAATATTGCGGGAATCGCGCAAATACCACTGCCGCCATCGCCGTAGTGATAGCGGCAGAAGAAATACCGAGCAAAATACCGACCAATACGGTTCTTAAACTTGGTCTTGAGAAATCCATTCTTTGAGCATCGCAAATTGCTTAAATAAATTGTGTTCCGGTTTCCCAGCCACTTGGGGTGATTTAAAAAACAGTGAATATTGTGGCTGCAATCCGCCTTCTTGACGCGCTAATGAAACCGTCATGAGTCTGGCCAAATCAACAATAATGCCTCCAGCCAGTGACGAGTCTTGACAATCAAAGTGCATTAATAACGACATAGTGACTCCACCAAACCCTTTAAAACGAATATGGTCAATGGCTTGTTTACGGTCGCCTAATTCGTCATCAGGGTGCGGCACATAATCAATGGTGACTTGTTGTTGTACATCGTCGTAGCCCAAAATGTCGGTGAGGCAATTGGCTTTACTGGTGGTTTTGGTTTTATTGGCACTTGGATCGGACAATGCCGCGCCATCTTGATTACCTAAGTGGTTATAACTCACCCATTGACGTACTTTGAGTTGTCGCACCTCAAAAATCGGCGCAATACCGGTTTTCATAAGCGTCTGCCCGGTTTTGCCGTCATGTCCCGTTAATGGGGTTTGGGTTTGTTCCGCTAACTGCACAATAGAAGGCACTTCGGCATAATTCGGAGTAAAGTTGGCATAAGCTACCCGGTTAGTTAAACAAGCGGCAATCGCATACTGCATGGAAGGTGTAATACTGGCATCATCAACTTGACAGGCGGCACGTAATGCTTCTACCGTTTCATAAGCCGCATTCGGTTCGGGTTTGGGCATGGTGTTGATACAATTCACAATCACAATATCATCCACTTGATTTTGTTGACGGAAACGTTCAATGTCGGCACACAGTTGTGCAACGCAACTTCCCCACTCGGCAGCGGTTTCGGTTGGACGTGGTACCGGAAACGGACGTTGTTTATCCCAACCGCCAACAACAATCTCTTCAATTTCAGGTGCTTTGGCAATCTGACCCAAGCTTTTTTCGCCAATCAGCATTTCGCACACCATGCCATATTTACCAACATGCCCTTGGCGCATCAAATCAAGCACGCTGATGACTGTGGTGCCAATGGCACCGCCTAATCCGGAAATTAACAAGCCCACTTTTTTTTTCATATTTAATAATCTTATCTTTTCAAGCTCTGTACCAGACAAAAGTTTGTAATCTATTGATTTATGGTAGGGCTTCTAATTGAGACATTTATAGACTTTCAGATAAATATTTTGGTCAGGAGCCCAAACTTGAGTTTGGACGTCCAAGATAAATCTTGGACTCCAACAACCAAATATTTTTCTGAAAAGCTATAATAAAATTAACCTAAGCAACCAGTCGGTTGCCCTTAATCGCAAACGAATCATTGAACACAGTGGAAAATAACAATCAAAAATTGTACCAATTCGGGATTGAACCCTATAGTGCCCAATGTTCCAATTTATACGGATTTCGATTCTTTGGTTGCTATTGGCACCATTAATCGAACAATTTCTCAATGCCGACACCTAGCAAAAATCCAAACAACTTGTTTTAAGTACCCGTTCATAAATTTTATGATATTTTATTTTGTTATAAGCTCTCATAAATAAAGGATTTCACGATTATCAAAATACCTGAAAATATATGGTTGGGTACTTATCTCTCTCTGAACAAGTTAAGCCGTTGTTCTATGACCATCGAATATTCGCAATCTATTCGCAATCTATTCGTAATCTATTCGTAATCTATTCGCAATCTATTCGCAATACCAAACTATACTCCAAGCGTTCAAGTTTTCTGATTTAAGATATGCCTGGTTTTGAAAACCAGTCTGGTAGTCTTGTAGGGGGCAGGTAAGCGGGCACGAGTCTCTTTAAGCTTAGCAGCACCACCATCTACCAAAAATCCGAAAATATGACCGTGCCGACTATAGAATCAAGCCGATTTTCAAAAAACCGGATTTCTGTCACATTATTTTTTTGATTGCCGGTTTGATCTCTCTTCAATAAGAAGGTAAAATATTTAAATTCGGCAAGTGATTTACTAACTCATTGAAAAGTTCACTTGGTGAAAAGTGACTCTGTTTTATCTCTAGGAATTTTGAAAATAAATTATTTTGCGTAAGGATTGGCTAAAAAACAAGCTAAAGCACCTATCTGAGTACTTTGGGGAAATTAATGGTTCTTCGATCCTAAGCAATTGTTCCCTTAAACAACTAAAAACGGCGGAAACCTCAAATGAAAAAAAATATCCTACAAGGTTTGCTTCACTCAAAAAAAAGATATTACGACAGTGAAGAAATTGACAAATTTGTCAAGAACCTTTACCAATCGGCTGACTGGTCAATTGTTTCTTACACGGCTTTAGGCGTGTTATTGGGCGGCAGTTTGGGCTATAGCTCCTTTAAAATGGTCACAATGGCGATTGGTTCCTCGGCAATAGGCGGCGCGATTGGTTATCAATTGGGACTCCGTTCCGCCTATAAACAAAAAGCCGAAGCTCAACTCGCCCTGTGTCAAGTGGAAATTGAAAAGAGTCTCAGAACTAAGTAGCAAAACGCCGGGATGATGAAAATGGTTAATGGTTAATTAATCGAGCCTCGTGGCGAAGGCTCATGAAAAAAAGGCGAACATGATTACACGGGCTTAAGTAAGTATTTTCATAATTCCTATTAAAAATCATAAACTTATATTATTTATAAAATATTTCAAATATTAGACATTATACCGATTTAACTTAATTTCTCTGGAGTGCAAGGCGTACCTTGCACTCCGGAATCTCGAACATTATTTAAATCGGTATAATGTCTATTAATCCGGTTAATCCAAAAATCCGTGTAATCCGGTTCGCCTTTCTAAGTATTTTCGGATTCATTCTAAACAATGCAAAAAAAATATGGCTCTGCCAAACATTTTTCGTGCCGTTACGTCTAAGTAAATAAACCGTGCGAAAAAAATTGTGAAAAGAGCCTCACAGATATTTGCAGCAGTGTATCATAAACCGTTACCGAACGTGGCGGGTAACCGGCTACAAGCAGTGGCTAAAAATCACCGGTCAACGCACCGCGAAGGAGATTAAAAAACCAACATGGTAACCCAAAACGAATTAAAGGCCTTTTACGAAATCGACCTGAAACCCAAGTTGTTATTTTTTGAAGAACAACGCAAACGTCTTGTCAGCAAACGAAAATCCCTTTGGATTATCTACGGTATATTGGTTATATTCGCCATTTTGACGATGATAATTTTTTTTATCTACGAGAAAGAAACAAGAGAGGTTTTGAGAGCCGCGCTTTTTTGGTTACTTGATGGTAAGTGGATTTTGGGGCTCGTTACATCTGCCACAATCTTCTATCTGATAACCGTCGCTATCGTCATCGTCAGTTCCTATAAGAAAATGAAAGCTTCTTATCAGACTCATTTCAAAATAGCGGTAGTTGGCCCTCTGGTGGCATTGATTGATGAAAACTTGAGCTATGCGCCGGAAAAAACCATCAGTGTTGAAGCATTTTACGCCAGCCAGTTGTTTAAGCAACAGTATGGGAACCGGGTTCAAAGTTGGAGTGGAGAAGATTATGTCAGCGGTATTTTGGATGGAAAGAACGTAAACTTCTCCGAAGTTTATGCACGAGAAGAACGAAGTTCCGATGAGTATAGTTACACTTTCACTATTTTTAAAGGATTATTCTTTATCTTCAATGTTAATTGGGATTTTGAAGGAACTACGTTCATTTTACCCAATGATAAACAAAGTCGTTTTAAAAAACTTTTGCAATTGCTCAAATTAGCAAAGCCGGCATTAGAAAGTGAATTTGTTGTTTATAGTGATAACCCGATTATAGCCAATTATGTTTTTTCGACAGCATTTATGCAGCGTTTACTGGCATTGCGTCGTCGGTTAAAAACACCGATCCATTTGTCTTTCGTTAATGGCAAACTGTATATGGCAATCCCGGTCTCCGAGGATTTATTTGATCCACCGGTGTATGAGACGGTGTTAAATTTTCAGCTCATCCAAACGGCTTTTGAATATATGCAGCTTGGTAAAGAGATTGTAGAAGAGTTAATAGCTCTGATGAAACAACCTAAATACATGGATTTAGCAAATTCATCCAATGTTTCGGGAATGACGAAGGACTTCCTGAAATACTTTAAATAATGGGTACACTTGAGCAGTCTAGTATCCATCCAGAATCGCATTTGGTTAGACCTGTTTGGTTAAACCGATTTGCTCTCAGAGTGATTATCATGAAATTATGCCCTGGCGTGTGGTGTCCAAGTACCATTTTTTTGGCCACCTTATCATTTTTGTTCCTTTTAACTCTTGGGTTATTTTTGAGTTTTCTTTCACTTAATTTGTTTGTTAATATTCCAATTCATGATATTGGTGACGTGACTTCAATTAAGGCTGATCACATTGATGAATCCAATGACGGAAAACTGGTTTATTTGACTGGCGACACCACAACCGATGACCTTGCAACCGATCCGTTATTTGGCGTTGTCGTTTCCGATGTCATTAAATTAAGACGGGTTGTGGAGAAATTTGAAGGCAAAGATAAAGGCTGGTCAAATACCACTTCGCCCCTAAACCAAACATTTGTGCCAAAACCGGTTAAATTGGGTGCATTTACGTTATCTTCGAGCCTTATAGATAAGATGTCCAATTTTCAGCACCTACCCATGACATTAGAAATATTTGAACAGATACCGGACAATCTTAGTATCCAATTGGGTGGTCAATTGCATTTCTACAACGACAATTACTATGTAGGACAAAATCCTAGCCGGCCTCAATTTGGCGATTTACGGATCAGTTTTTTGATGGTTAGCACTGGGACGGTGAGTGTTATTGCTAAACAAGTTGGTTCAGGTTTAGTTTCCGATCAAACTCAGACTGAACGGTTGAAATCTGGTGTAGCAAGTCTGGAAGAAATCATATCCGATCACAAAAATATTTCTGTAAAAATATACTATTTTTCAAGTTTTTACAAAAGATTACCGCTCTATTTTTTGGGATTGTTTACCCTATCCTTCGGTATGTATTTGATCTTCTTAATGTTGAAGGTACTTAACAATTTTCCGCCAGCTTGGACTCTGGGAGTCTCGTTAACTGGGTTTTTTGTGATTTTCTTAGAGTTATTATTATTTTTGATTGTTCTTATGTTGGACAAAGACGTAAGAGTATACATGGCAAACAATATTTGGGAAACAATTATGGTAACAATAATATCTTTTGTTGTCCCCTCAGCTATTTATATATTCCTTCTGTTACTCAGTAAATTATTAAAAGGCGTACCTTTTTTTGATAGCATCACTAAATGGTTCAATTGGCTTTCTGCCCTGATAATAAGCATCAGTCTGTTTCTTATCATTATCGCTAGTATTTGGATAAGCTATCTTCCGATACTGGGTGTTACCTTGATTATAATGGCCGTTGGGAACTTGTATTTCTTGAAACCGGCTCATCGGTTGTTGACACCCCTAAACTTTGAGCCACCTGAAGAACCCACGCTGCTCCAGGAAACGGTCGTTCCCCAGAAAACGTAGCCAAAATAAATTTTGGACTCCTCGAATGCCAAAGGTTTGGAGTCCAAACTTTAGTTTTGGATTTTTTCTTTCAGTTACGGCTTGTCGCCGAGGAACCAATACTATGACAACAACACCTTTTCATCAATCTATCCAGTTGATAGTTTTAACCTTTCTTTTTTGGGGGCCACCGTTGGCCCATGCACGGACGGATTGTACCCAAGTGACTCAAATTCCCCAAACCGAATGTGAGGCCCTGCTCGATCTCTATCAGCGCACCAATGGGCAGGCTTGGAAAAATCAATGGGGCTGGGGTTATACCAATGAACCTTGTGATTGGCACAGTCGCAAAAACAGCGTCTTTGCGGTTGCCGGTGTCACCTGCAAATCGAGCCATGTCATCATGCTGCATTTGAATAACAACCGGATCAACGGCCCAATTCCGCAATCAATAGGTCATTTGAAACATTTACGCTATCTGTTCTTAGCTAAAAATCGCTTGACTGGCTCCATTCCTGATTCCCTTAGCAACTTGAGCCAATTGACAAAACTCTGGCTGAATGATAATGAACTCAGTGGCACTGTTCCTGATTTCCTTGGCAAGTTGGACCCATTGAGAGAACTGTTGCTGAACAACAACCAATTCGAGGGTACGATTTCAGAAGTGATTAACCCATTGGATCAATTGGATTTTCTCAATTTAGCCCAAAACCAATTCAGTGGACTATTTCCTAAATCTTTGACCCGTCTAAATAAACTCATCATAGATGACAAGCACTTAAGTCTGTCTGTCTGTGCCATAGTGACCCAAATTCCTCAAGCCGAGTGTCGAGCTTTATTTGAGTTTTATCGCCAAACAAATGGCCCCGGTTGGAAAAATAACGCTGGTTGGAATAAGAGCAAAACACCCTGCGATTGGCAAGGCATCACATGCAATGATGGGCATGTCACGCGGCTGGAACTGAGCGGCAATCAAGTGAGTGGCTCAATTCCAAACTCGATGGGTTATAGTTTAAGCCAGTTGACCCACCTCAATCTGGCCAAGAACCAACTGAGCGGCACGATTCCATCGTCTTTGGGTCACTTGACCCAATTAACAAGCCTAAAATTGAACAATAACCAACTGAGCGGCAAGATTCCGGTGCCGATTGGCTATTTAAGCCAATTACAGTGGCTGGTTTTGAGCAATAACCAACTTAGCGGCTTTATTCCTACTTCACTTAAGAATTTGAAGCTTGTGTCGTCTCTCAATCTATCAGGCAATCAGAATCTCAGTGGTTCTATCTGTCCTTTTGTCACACAAATTCCCCAAGCTGAATGTGAAGCCTTACTACATCTGTATCGCAGCACGAAAGGGAAACATTGGAAAAATAACAACGGCTGGAATCGGACCAATACTCCCTGCTCTTGGAACGGAATTAGCTGCAACGGTCGGCATGTTACGAAGCTTTCTTTGTCTAGCAACCAACTCAGCGGCCCAATTCCAGAATCAATTGCTAACTTGAGCCGGTTGGAAAGGCTTGAACTGAGCAGCAACCAACTCAGCGGCCCGATTCCAGAGTCGATTGGCAACTTGAGCCGGTTGTTAAGGCTTGAACTGAGCAGCAACCAACTCAGCGGCCCAATTCCAGAGTCGATTGGCAACTTGAGCCGGTTGAGGTGGCTTTATTTGTCTCGCAACCAACTCAGCGGCCCAATTCCAGAGTCGATTGGCAACTTGAGGCAGTTGGAGTCGCTTTATTTGTTTAACAACCAACTCAGCGGCCCAATTCCAGAGTCGATTGGCAACTTGAGGCAGTTGACGCGGCTTTCTTTGTCTCACAACCAACTCAGCGGCCCAATTCCAGAGTCGATTGGCAACTTGAGGCAGTTGGAGTCGCTTTCTTTGTCTCGCAACCAACTCAGCGGCCCAATTCCAGAGTCGATTGGCAACTTGAGGCAGTTGGAGTCGCTTAATTTGTCTCGCAACCAACTGTCGTGCGACGAGATACCATCGTCATTAACCAGTTTTGGGTCAAGCACTTCTGTTTCTTGTGATTAGAAACTAAATAAATAGAACGGTAAGTGGTATCATTGAGGATCATATTTAAGTCGATAGGCAAAAGTTTTTTAACATTTTTAATCGGAATCCGATTTTTTAGACTAGAATCGGATTTTTTGACGAAACCACTTCAAATTGAAAATTGAAAATTGAAAACGACTATGACTCAATATACCACTGATGAAATTTACCAAAGTGATATTTTAACCGGAGTTTCTCGCACCTTCGCGCTGACTATCCCACAATTGCCGCCGGCATTGTGCAAAGTGATTAGTAACGGTTATTTATTATGCCGTATTGCTGACACAATAGAAGATGAGCCTGATTTAACGCCTATTCAAAAAAAAGAATTTTCTCAACAGTTTATTCAAGTCGTTGCCGGCGACACCAATCCGTCAGACTTTAGTCAAGCGCTATTTCCGTTGCTTTCTGACAGTACACTGGTCGCCGAAAAAGATTTAATTTTTAATACGCCCCGCGTGATTCGTCTCACTCATAATTTTACCCCACCGCAACACGCAGCGTTGCATCGTTGTGTGCGTATTATGGCCGAAGGGATGGCCGAGTTTCAGCAAAATAGTAGTCTAGCCGGTTTAAAAGATTTGTCAGAATTGGATCGTTATTGTTATTATGTCGCCGGCGTGGTTGGCGAAATGCTCACCGATTTATTTTGCGATTATTCGCGACAAATTGCCGAACAACAACCCTCATTGCAATCATTAGCTCCGTCATTCGGGCAAGCTTTGCAAATGACCAATATTCTGAAAGATATTTGGGATGACCAACAACGTGGGGTTTGCTGGTTGCCGCGAGAAGTATTTGCACCGTTAGGATTTGACTTAAAAAATCTGTCCCCCGGACATTATGATCCAGCCTTTGGCAACGGTTTGATTGAATTGATTGCGGTTGCCCATACTCATTTGCATAATGCGTTGCGCTACACGCTGCTGATTCCGCCGAATGAGAAAGGAATACGTCGTTTTTGTTTATGGGCTTTGGGTATGGCAGTATTGACTTTACGGCGTATTGTCAAAAAGCTTGATTTTTGCCAGGGTCAACAAGTAAAAATTTCTCGGCGCAGCGTGAAGGCAACCATTTTCGTCACTAATCTTGCCACCGGTAGTGATACCGCTTTGCGGAGCCTTTTTTATTTATTGACACGTTTACTACCAGCGGAAAAAGTTTAGCCATTTCTCTGAATCAATCACTCAACGATGCGGCTTCAAAAAGTTTAACAAACTAAGTTTTTTTCATAATATATTATTATTATCCATTGTTGATTTTATTTTATAAATTAGCACCAATTAAATTTGCTTTAACCAAAAAAATATCGTATAATGCGCTCACTTTTATGCCGGCGTAGCTCAGTTGGTAGAGCAACCGCCTCGTAAGTGGTAGGTCGGACGTTCAAATCGTCTCGCCGGCACCGTTTTTTGGTTATAATTTATTTATTTGTGTTTGGAAACCAAACCATCAATTAATCATGCACCCTCTTTTCAGCCGGCGTAGCTCAGTTGGTAGAGCAACCGCCTCGTAAGTGGTAGGTCGGACGTTCAAATCGTCTCGCCGGCACCGTTTGTTCACTGCCATATCGTGTCGGGCAACCATAAAGGATTGGGGGCAACCATAAAGGATTGCCCCTACGGTCATTATTGATTCGTAGGGGTAATCCGTTGTGGTTGCCGTCAAAAAAAATCCTTAACTTAATGGCATTGCACCGTTTGTTCCGTTCCACATATCAAGCACGCCTACTTGGGCTGGTCAAAAAAATCCTTCCTCTCTCTAAAAACCGGTTGGAAAAAATTTTTTTCAAACTCGGTATTGCCAATACTATTTATGTTCACAAAAGTTAACAATTCTTCCCATGCTGAATATACACTGCCATTACGTTAAGGATTTTTCTGAGGGCAATCCTTTATGGTTGCCCTTAACTTAATATGGCAGTGATGCTGAATACAGCCCATCCAATCTTCAATCATTCCAGAAATCAGCCAATTTGTCCGAAAGCTAAAGCTGACCGACTGTTCCCAAAATAAAAAAAATTGCCAAATTGTTGGGGATATCGCATTAATAAACATTACCCAAAAGTCACTCTGATATTAACTTGCTGGAACATTTAAAAAATATATTGCTCTTTTCAAAAAAGTTGTATATTCTTTTTAATATAAAGCACTCAGTATCTGCTTTAATATTCACCGGTTTTATCTGAAAACTTGTAGAATACAACAACTTCAATGAATCGTAGGAGAGCCTAATGTTACTAAAAACCCTCACTCAACTGAGCATTTTGCCGTTCATCTTGGCGAGTTTGCAAGTGTCAGCCGCTGAACCCACCAAGAAAGAAATTTGCC
>Ga0233403_10000684_pt1 | contig 16119 bp, 13 predicted proteins | sample Na_oxic_1_MG_FD_179866 | JGI IMG/M metagenome (GOLD analysis project Ga0233403, IMG submission 179866) | Seawater microbial communities from Saanich Inlet, British Columbia, Canada - Na_oxic_1_MG | ecosystem: Environmental > Aquatic > Marine > Inlet | place: Canada: British Columbia | collected...
TGTACCTTGCCGACATGGTTTACCGGAGTGCCGCCAAATATTACACATTCAACGATATTTGCCTGATGCGCTTCATCAAATTCGTGTGCGGGCAGGATCTGAAGGATGTCAGGGAGATTGACCTGAGCCGGCGGAATCTTTTCAACACCCTGAAGGGGCGCTTTCTGGAAATGGTGGTGCAGGTGACCATGATGAAGTTCAACCATGAGATGACAGACGGGGCGTTCTTCGGAAAATCAGGGGAGATCGAGGTTCCCCTGTTCCGGGTTGTTGACAGCAGATACGCCAAGGGTCTCAGGACGCGCCAGTATCAGATTGACATCTGCGGCAGGGAACGGATGCGGAACCGGTGCTGGGTCTGCGAATGCAAATACACCCGGACAAAAATGGGCATCGGGAACGTGAAAAAGCTGGAACAGGCCGCCGAAGCCCTGAGGCAGGAGGCCATGGACGCGGAACTTCCCGTTCCGGAGATCAGGATGTGGCTGGTCTCCACAGGCGGATTTACCCGGGAGGTACTTGAGTATGTGAGAGACAGGGATGATATTTACCACTCTGACTATGAAGGTGTCAACGGCATTTTCCGGGCCTACGGGGGAAATTACAGAATCCCCATATTCGGCAATTCGTAATCACTTCCACCATATCCGGATTTGTCAATCCGGGCCGAGCAGAAAAGCAGGTTTCCGCTCCGCCGATTTCATGGGAACTTTGCAACATCGCCGGCAAAGCCGAAATCAGGAAAATCTTTTCATCCTTATAACAGGGATTCAAAAACTGCCCCGGACTATATGGGACGCAGTTTTTTATTACGGAAGAGACAGCAAAACCGCCCATTTTTTTTGAGACGGAGAAAGATAAGCTCATGTTTTATGTAAAGATCACCCATTTTTTTGACATCATTTATCAGTTTACACTTTCTTCCGGCAAAAATAAATGATACTCACTTCTGCATTGGAGTAACAGTTCTGAAGTTTCTTTTCCGATTAGGACTGAAAAAAAGTTGCATCCCATTTTTGATGCACATATCAAAAAATAATTTTGTAAGCAAGCGCATTTTCAATATTGTCATAAAAATAAGGATATATATATATGTCTCCCCGTTGTCAGATGAGAAAAAATCAGCTCTTACATGAAATGGCTGTCCTCAGTCCGAATAAGGATGTCATATGAGTTCATCATATTGAAAAGAACCGTTTCTCATCCGGCATGTGAAATCCGGGTGTCCCGTGAAAATAGCCCGGCAATTAACTGCAGTAGCGCACAATCCCTGTTCAGCAGATCGAAAATCCCCAGGAGAAGCGCATGGAGTTTTTCAGGCATATCAATTTTTGGGAACAAAAGCATGCTCCGGAGTGCGGAAATGTGTTTCGGCGCTTCGGATTTTATAATCTTTCATAAAACAAAAAACAGACTGTCACGGAGAAAATCATGGCAACAAAAATCACTGTTATCGGCGCGGGTCCGGGAGGATATGTCGCGGCCATCCGTGCTGCACAGCTGGGTGCGGAAGTTACCGTTATCGAACAGGATAATCCGGGCGGAACCTGTCTGAACCGGGGCTGTATTCCTTCCAAAATAATGATCACCACAGCAGAACTGCTGGAAAAGTTTCACAAGGCAAAGGAATACGGAATCAGGCACGAAGGAAAAGTGGTTCCCGACATGCCGGGGCTGATGGCCCGGAAGGAAAAAGTGCTTGCGGATCAGCGCAAAGGCATATTGGGGCTTTTGGGTCATCATAAGATTCAGTATGTGAAAGGGCAGGGATTTGTCAAAGGTCCGAATCTGGCCGGGGTTAAAACGGACAATGGTGAAATCCTCGAAATTCCCTGGGACAAACTGATCCTCGCACCGGGAACTGAACCCCTGAATGTCCCGGCTTTCCCCTTTGACGGTGAAAAAATCATTTCCAGCAACCATGCACTGAATCTCCGGGAAGTACCGTCTTCCGTACTGATTGTGGGCGGCGGTGTGATCGGCTGCGAATTCGCCTTTATTCTGAGCGCACTCGGAGCAAAAGTGACTGTGGTGGAGGCTCTCTCCCGCATTCTGCCCCTGCCATCTGTGGATGAGGACTGTTCCAAAGTTCTCCAGCGGGAGATGAAAAAACGCAAGATCACTTTCATGGTCAGCAAAACTGTGGAAAGTGTCGAACACGGGGATGGAAAACTCCGCATAAATATCGGGCCTTCGCCCTTTCTGGAAAATCCCTCGGAAAAAGACAGGAAAAAACAGAGTGCCCAAGCCGATAAAATGCTGGTGTGTATCGGGCGCACTTCCCTTGCCGGCAATATCGGGCTTGAAAATATCGGCCTGATGACCGACGAGAGAGGCTGGATTCCCGTGAATGAGCGCATGGAAACAAATGTCTCCCAGGTTTACGCCATCGGAGACATCCTGGGCCCCTCCAAAATCATGCTCGCACATGTGGCATCCGCTGAGGGACTCATTGCCGCTGAAAATGCAATGGGAGGTACGCAGACCATGAACTACGAGGTCGTCCCCGGAGCCATCTTCACCATGCCCGAAGTTGCCAATGTGGGACTGACCGAGGCGCAGGCAAGGGAGAAGGGATATATGGTCAGAGGCGACAGCGTTCTTTTCCGAACACTCGGAAAGGCACAGGTCATCGGGGAAATTGCGGGACAGGCAAAAATCGTTTCAGACGAGGAAAGCGGAAAGGTGCTGGGCGTTCACATCATCGGCCCCCATGCCACAGACCTTATAGCGGAGGGGACTCTGGCCGTACAGACAGGATGCACTGTCAAAGAACTTGCCCGGACCATCCACGCACATCCCACCCTTGCCGAAATTGTCATGGAAGCTTCGTTCAAGGCTTTGGGCAGGTCTCTGCACGGATAGGAAATTTGAAACTTTCCTGCCCCTCAAAAGGGGACTTCCGAAGGCTGGCCGAGGATTTGACAATCCCCGGAAGCGGTTGATCAGAAAATCCCTGGTTATCGCCAGTGATGGTCCGGTTCGTGCTTCCGCGTTCAGGCGGCATCAAAACCGTCTGCAATGCCGGAAGCACTGCGCCTCTTTGAAAATTAGTCACCCGCTCCCGCCGGATTGCGATCAATTTCAGCTTTGGCGGCCCGGGTCTGTTTTAGTTCTTGGCGCAATCCGGGCCGAGCGACGGGGAGATGAATTTAAAAATTGCTGCTTTCAAATGTTCAGCAGATCGGAAATCCCACCTTTATTTCGGCGTGAGCTCAGACTTGGGCGAGCTCTGTCGAGCCGTCGAACGAGGTGGGTTCAAAATTGCTCAGACCAAAATATTTGAAATCATCAACCTGAAATGTTCAATATTTTTTGCCTTATTTTATATCTGACAAGCTGCTATATCAGATTGTCAGATGATATTTTGATGCCGGATGCTGATGTTTGCAAAATTGTGTTGGAAGATAGCAATGACCAATTAGCCATTTATGGGATCAGAGATTGAGGAGACCGTATGAAATCTGAAAATATCACCTTGTATTTCAAACAGGGACGCAGTGACAAAGTATATACCGCTTCTCTCGAAGAAGTTGGGAGCAACAGTTTTGTGGTGAACTTTGCGTATGGCCGCCGGGGATCGACGCTCAAGACCGGGACGAAAACAAAAACACCTGCGGCTTATGATTCTGCGAAGAAAACCTATGACAAACTGGTGAAAAGCAAAACATCAAAAGGCTACAAACCCGGCGCAGAAGGCCCGCAATATGTTCATACCGACACGGATACGAGGGACACGGGCATTCAATGCCAATTATTGAATTTCATTGAGGAATCTCAGGTCTCTCAGTATATTGATGACGATGACTGGTGGGCGCAGGAAAAATATGACGGGAGGAGAATGCTTCTCCGCAAAACAGACAGCATCACGACGATTAACCGGAACGGTCTCACCGTGGGCGCGCCGGATGCTGTTCTCACAAGTGCCGGGGATGTTGGTCAGACCTATCTTGTGGATGGTGAGGCCGTGGGGGAGACGCTGTTTGTGTTTGATATTTTGGAAACAAACACAGATGTCAGATCAAAGCCCTTTGCACAAAGATTGTCACAGCTTGAGAGTCTGGGGTTGGGCGGGGCGGTTGTCGTGGTTGAAACCGCGAAAACACAAAATAAAAAACAGGAATTGTATGACAGGCTGAATGCTTCAGGCGCGGAGGGCATTGTATTCAAGAAACATGCAGCCCCCTACACAGCAGGCAGGCCGAACAGCGGCGGAACTCAGGTGAAGTTCAAGTTTTATGCCACTGCTTCTGTTGTTGTCACGAAGATCAATGATAAGCGCAGTGTCGCGGTTGCGATACTCGCTGATGGGCATCAGGTTGAGCTGGGGAATGTCACCATCCCGCCAAACAAAGATGTTCCGCCAACGGATTCAGTGATTGAGGTGCGCTATCTGTATGCCTATGAGGGCGGGAGCCTTTACCAGCCCACATATATCGGTGTGCGGGATGATATCCGTGCTGAGGATTGTGTCGTCTCACAATTGAAATATAAAAAAGAGGCATGACCCTGGATGACAAGATAGACCTCCGAGGTTTCAAAAACCTCGGAGGTCTTGATCAAACGGGAGCCTTTACCAGCCCACATATATCGGTGTGCGGGATGATATCCGTGCTGAGGATTGTGTCGTCTCACGATGACAAGATAGACCTCCGAGGTTTCAAAAACCTCGGAGGTCTTGATCAAACGGGAGCCTTTACCAGCCCATATATATCGGTGTGCGGGATGATATCCGTGCTGAGGATTGTGTCGTCTCACAGTTGAAATATAAAAAAGAGGTATGACTCTGGATGACAAGAAGACCTCCATGACAAGATAGACCTCCGAGGTTTCAAAAACCTCGGAGGTCTTGATCAAACGGTCTTGATCAAACCGGAGGCCAGACATGAAAAGGATCACTGACACGCATACTCTCATACAGGGCGATCCCCACGGATGTTGACAAATTGAGACAGCGTATCTTATCGGAAATGGGAATATGGTAAACAGTGTCCTGATACATGGATAGGATGATTTTTGGAAGCCCTCTGGTCTCCGAACCGAAAACAAGAAACTGGCGGGGCGAGAAAGGCATTGACCGGAAATTTTTTTCGCCTCGCTTGGCAAACAGACACACCTCTTCTCTCCGAACCCTCATTTCCCCTCTGAATTCCTCAAAATGTTCCCATACCGAAAGTCTGACGCTGGGCCAGTAATCCAGACCTGCCCGTTTCACTTGCCGGCTCTCAAGAGAGAATCCCAGAGGTCTGACCAGGTGGAGGATCGCTCCGGCCCCCAGACATGTCCGCCCAATGTTGCCCGTGTTCCAATGCACCTCCGGCGCGATCAGAACCACATGGCGTTCAAAGACTTTGCTTTTATCAGCGATTTTATCTTTCATCATATTCGAAGACCTGCGAGGCTTCAGAAACCTCGCAAATATTGATTAAGTCGGAAATTTGGAGGTGTTGACACACATGGCCTCACACTTTCGGAATCTGGTATTTCTTCGAATATCCTCTCGGAGTGAGCATGAAATCCAGAAATCTCACAGACGCACTGCTACCCACAAACACTGTTGTCTGCATATTGACGGAAGCAGTATCAAGGTCTTCAAGACTCCGGATTTCAACCTGCTGTTCCTCCCGCATGGCACTGGTCACAATTCCCACAGGTGTGTTTTTATGCCTGTGCCTGAGAATGATTTTCTGTGCGGCCCTGAGCTGCCAGTTTCGCTTTTTGCTTTTGGGATTATAGATGACGATGACAAAATCGGCTTTGGCCGCGGCCTCGATACGCTGCTCAATCACGTCCCAGGGTGTGAGCAGATCGCTCAGGCTGATCACCGCGAAATCGTGGGTCAGAGGCGCGCCCAACAGGGATGCCCCGGCGCAGACTGCGGGAATTCCGGGAACCACTTCCACCTGAAGCCTGGCATTGTCATTTCCGATTTCCGATTTCAAATTTTCCCGGGGAGGTTTGATCGGAATGTCTTTTTTTTCACACATTTCAAACACAAGCCCGGCCATGGCATAGATGCCGGGGTCGCCGCCTGAGACAAGGGCGCAGATTCGACCTTTCAATGCCATGTCAATAGCGGTCTCAACCCGCTCCACCTCCTTCATCATGGGCGTGGCCACAACTTTTTTGTCACCTGTGAGCGGGCGTATCAGATCAATATAGGTGGTGTATCCCACCACTGTGTCCGCAGACCTCAGCACATCAGAGGCCCGCTTCGACATATGATCCGCAGCGCCCGGGCCGATGCCTACGATGTAAAGTCTGTTCTGGCAATGGCTGCTGTCACATTCCGTGTTGAGTGCTTCGCCACGATCAGTTTTCCCATTTTTGATGCAAGAATTGCTGCTGCTTCGCATACACTTTTGACTCCCACATGCTTTTCCACCATTTCGGAGGGATTTTCAATATTCGTTACCTGATTAAGTTCCTCTCTGCTGAAAAACTTCAGTTCGAGGTTCAAATTTTGCGAAAGGGCAATCAGGCCGGTTTCATCTTCCTTTATATCTATGCTTGCAATACTTTCCAGACTGTTCGGAGACAGATTGAACTTCTCAAGCACTTCGTACAGCAGGGCCTTCATCTCGGCCATGTCTGTGTTTCTGTTGCATCCCATTCCCAGTGACAGGGAGCGGGGACGCAGTATGAGCACCTCCGGGGGCAGTTCCATCTGCACGTCATCAATGAAAACTCCGGGAACGCTATCCGGGAAGTGAGAAGTGAGAACTGAGAACTGAGAAATTTTATGACACAGAATTCTGAAAGGATCATGAAGATGTATTTTTCTCCCGGTGAGAAAGGCCATGCTCACTGTTTTTATGGCCTCCGGATTTTCAATGAAAAGATTTGCCGCTTTGGCAAGCACATCAATGCCCGGGACATTGTTCACATCAGTGGCTGTGGTGATCACGGGGGTTGCACGGATAAGTTGTGCGACTTCCCGGGCAAGCTCATTCGCTCCGCCAATATGTCCGGAAAGAAGACTGATCACATGCCGGCCTTTCTCATCAACAACAAGCACCGCCGGATCAAGGGTTTTATGCCTGATGTGCGGAGCGATCAGTCTGACTACAATGCCTGCGGACATGATAAAAATATGGCCTGCGTATTGTCCGAAGCTCCGGGTCACAGCCTGGGACAGGCGAGCGAATCGGTATCCGGAGAATCCGGCAGGCACTTCGACTGATTCGGAAAGGCATACAATCGCCACCGGAAGTTTTTCCGAGATTCTCACAGCCAGTTTCGCTCCTTCCGGTGTAATGGCCCATATTGCAAGCCCGGGCCTGTTTTCCTCAGAAAAAGACATTGGCAGAAAATCTTTCATTTTTCATCCTAATTCCTAATTCCCAATTCTCAATTTATTTTTCATTTTCCCAATCCCAAACCCAGGGTGGCGCTGCGCTGACCCTGGGCTGTTATATTTAACCCCTTCGGGGTAAGGATTTCTTAATTCCCAATTCCCAATTCGCCTCACAATATCATTCTGTGAACATTCAATGCCTAGCCTGAGCGTCACGCGGGTGTTCGGTTTTGCAGCGGACAGGGGGAATCCGTCCTCGTCTCTGATCTCAAGAACAGTGGCCTTCTTTGCAGGCCCTTTTTTTCTCAGCACATCAACCTTCTCCCCCTTGAGAATTTTATTCCGCACATCTGTCCAGATACTGCCCTCTCCTGCTGTTCCGCAAACCTTTCCAAGAAAAACATGCTCTCCCCAGTACCCGCTTTCCTTATAATTCAGAGCCGTCTCATCAGGATTTCCAAAATAAAACCCGGTACAACTCCCCCTGTGATTCACGCGGGCCAGTTCCTCAAGCCAGTAATCTCTGATGCCATATTTGGCTGGGTCAGCATAATAAAGGTCAATGGCTTCCCTGTAGACCTTTGTCACCGAGGCCAGATAACTGATGCCTTTCATACGGCCCTCAATTTTCAGGGAAGTGATGCCGGCCTTGATGATTTCGGGAATATGTTCGATCATGCAGAGGTCTTTTGAATTGAAGACATAGCTTCCCCGCCCATCCTCCATAATGGGAAAATACTCCCCCGGCCGTTTTTCCTCCACCACCGCATAGCTGAAACGGCAGGGATGACAGCACATGCCGCGGTTGCTCTCCCGCCCGGCCATGAAGCTGCTGAGAAGACATCTGCCTGAATAGGAAATACACATGGAACCATGGACAAAAGCTTCCATTTCCACGGAGGTGTGTTCCGCAATATCTCTTATTTCGTCCAGAGACAGTTCCCTTGCCATGTTGACTCGCGTGATCCCCAGCTTTTCCCAGAACAGAACACTGTTATAATTCGTGGTGTTGGCCTGGGTACTGAGATGCAGGGGCATTTCCGGCAGAATTCGCCGGGCCTCTGTGAAAATGCCCGGATCCGCTATAATCAGAGCATCAGGACGGATGTCGCCCAGTTTACGAAGATAGTCGGCAACAGCGGTCTGTTCGTGATTCCTCGGATATATGTTGCAGGCCACATACACTTTGACACCGTGTTTATGGGCAAAGTCCACGCCTTCCCGCATTTCCTCACAGGTGAAATTCCCGGAGAAATTTCTCAGACTGAAATCTTTCCCCCCCAGATACACTGCATCCGCACCGTAACAGACCGCTATCTCAAGCTTCTCGGAATTGCCCGCGGGTGAGAGAAGTTCTATTTGTTGTTTTTTTCTTCGTGACATCGGAAATGCCTGCGGAATCTTTTGATACGGGCCTCAATATCGGCTGAGACTCTCAGCAGCTCTCCGAGTTCCGTTTCAGTCAGATACGGAGACAGTTCATCAAGCAACTCCGATATCTGGGGTTTGTAGTAGTAAATCAGCACTGCGATATCATTTTCGCAGATACTGGTGCGAATGAAATTTCCTTCTCTGTAAAGTGATGGCAGCGCGTAGAGTTTGAGAAGCAGAAGCCCTTTCACAGTGGCACATGGGATAACCTTTTCCTCAAATCGCTGATTTATGGCACACTCACGAAGCACCTTTTCAAACAGGGGATCACTGCTTAAAAAAAAATTCACTTCCAGTTCATCGAATCTCCCATACACAAAATGATTTTCCTGCTCAATAATTTCCACCTGAGACAGTTTTTTCAGAGAGGCTTCGCTGATGATCATATCTATATCATCTGTGTTGCGAATTCTCACATATTGCAGCAAGGCAAGACCGCCTACCAGAAGATGCTCAATCCGCTGTTTGTCCAGAAGGGCAAAGAAACGATGAACGCTTTTGGGCAGACTGCTGGTCCGGTGTCTGCCTCTGAACATAAAGGAATCCCTAAGGGCTTTGCTGATTCGGATAGTTTTACTATAGTCCATATAATTGTCCAAGCCAGGTAAGATTTGAATTTAAAGAATAAAAGTTCCGCATAATATTCATCTCCTCTGTTTATAACTGGCGAATGGCCCGAAGAACTTTCGTTTCTTTCCTTTCCGATCTCTCCGGATTGCCAAAGACGGCGGAAAGTTCGGATTTGGCAATCCGAACCGGGCAGGGGGATGAGGTTTTGTAAATTAGGAGTGCGAAAACTGAGCAAAGCAGTCTTTTGCAGTAATTTGGCACTCCGGCTCGGGCCGAAACATCTAATCCATGTGAATATTCCGAATATCCATAAGATTTATATTTTTATATCGCTCGGTGCTTATTGATTTTTTGATCTGCCTGAAAATCTTCTCTTTCACAGATATCTGATCCGCCACATCTTTCATTTTGGTCTGCGTATGAATTTTGCAGGCATGGAGTGCCGAGTCCAACTCCGGTCCGATTTCGCCCTTCTCCACAAGTATTTTGACAGCCTCATGCTCAATATCCTTTTTCTCAAATTCCAGACGAAGGCCGTCATGTTTCACTTCCAAGTCAACGATTTCATTCTCAAGTTCCTGCATCACCTTCAGGGCCAGAAAATCTCTCCTCTCCTCTTCGTTCTGAGGCGAAATATAATGAAACTGCCCCTCATCCACAGCACACTCCAGCCACTCCACCTCGTCCGCCCGCTCGGACTCGCCGAATATTCTCAGCATCTCCTGAGCCTCTTTTGAGGGCAGATGAGCGAGCGTCATGCAGATGTCCTTCAGTTCGGAGGACGCTGTGAGCGGAGAAAAAAGCTTTCGCTCAAGTTCCGCATAATCTTCCGGTTTGTAATTCTCCGGGTTTTGGATATCTTTGTGTTCGGTCATTATTGCCTCCCTGTTTCATTCTTCAAGTTCTCCGTAAACCTCTTCGTATCTGTCCTGAATGCAATCACAAAATCCGTAGTTGTCATCAGCATTCACAACAATAAGATACGCTCTTTTCTGAAATTTGTCCAGCAAGTCTTTCTTTTCCAAAAATTTCAGGACATCTTCAAACATATCCACCGGTCTGACATAGAATTCTTCACTGTCGGGGAAGAATTCAGAATTGAAAGCAGAGATGCTTTCCACATAGGTCAGCATGATATCGGCGATGAGTTCGGGATTCTTTGTCAGCTTTTTGAAATCGTTCACCGCTTTTTTCGCCACGGAAAATCTTGCTTTGGGATTTCCCCTTGTTTTTCCGTCAACAAATTCTTTCTCAATGATATTTTTGTAATGCTTCATAACGCTCCGAACATCCTCAGCCGCGTCCGTCTGCATTTTGTAATATTCCCTGACCTGCGGGAATTTCTGGCACAAGGCCGAAATTTCCTGAACCAGTTCCTTCTTTGTCTTTTTGCCAAGCTCTTTTTTCAGGTTTGTTATGGTGAATTTCATTACCCGGTTTCCTATCTCAGATATTTATCTTGGACAGCCGCATTCTCTATAGCGGTTTTATAGTCCCGCATCAAGGCGATCACTTCATCCGCCAAGCTACGGTAGTCATTGGGAGCAAGATCAGCATATTCTCCGTGAGCGATGGTGTTTCGTCTTTCCAGCAGGCTTTCATCTATGAGATTGTTCTTGGCCTTGAAAGGCTCCGGATCAATTCCGATTGACAGAGCGATGTTTTCGAAGACAGAAGAACTGAGATTTGATTCGGTGTCAATGGCATCTCCCATTTTGAAAATCGCTCTTTCCGACAATTCCGCAAGCAAAAAATCCACAATCTCTCTGTTCAGGTGCGAACGTCGAGACAAAGACAGTTGGTTCAACTTTTTCTTCAAGCCGAATACGATGAAGCATGAAGCCAGTTGGTCGTATCGGAGCCTCCCCAATGCGCGTATAAAAGCGGAACTCCTGCTCTTACCATTGTATTTTTTCTCAAACGGCCTGAAAAACGTGCAAGAAATCTCAGATCGGCAATCTCTTTCAGTCGCCATGAAAATTCACGGTCAAGGAAATCCTCCAACTGGCTCAGTGTTCTGATTTTTTTCACGGCTTCAGGAAGTCCTCAGCAATGGGGAGAAGACGGGCCAGGCGTGTTATGCCGCTGACATTTGAACTGTGTTCGAGGAAAACCTTGTCTGACCACAAGGCTTTTGATTTCTCTATGACAAATTCATCCTGTTCCGTCTGTTTCATCTCTTCAATCCGGTCAATGTTTTTGGAAACGCCTATTGCGATGACTTCGAAAACAGACATCAGAAATCTGCCTTTGAAAGCCTTGCCATCCCATTTTTTGAATGCTTTTTTATTCAACGATCTGTCAAGCAGTGTGAAAGTGCGTTGGAAAATATCATCTTCTTTTTTTATTGAAAACGAATCATATCGGGCCATTTCGATAAGTGAATTGTCAAGATATTCGTGTATGTTCATCCTGCCGTCATAAGGGATGTTGCGAAAAGCGGAAAAACGCAACGCAAGTTCCGTATCCGCCTGTTTTTTTGTGGCTGTGTCTGTAAGGGCAGTTGTATTGGTAAAAGGTGCATAAACCGCACAGGCTTTCAGCCATTCATAAAACTTTTTGTTCAGCATGACCGCCACGCAGTTTCGCACCTCCTGATTTGACAAAGGAGACCCGCCAGTGTTCAGTCTTTGGAAAAGCTCGTATTTTGCAGAAGGATCACTTTCTTTTTTGAGAATCTCGACCCGGATACGCGATCTTTTCATTTCCCGCTGATTCACCCTTCCGATGCCATCGTCTGCTTCATCGGATGTGGGATTCCAGTATTTCCCGGAAAGGCTTGGCAGAAATTTGGTTCCTTCCAGAAACGAAGGTGAGTCAATCTCGCCGTCCGGGAGTCGGCGAATACCGACAAATTCAAAAATGGTGGATAATCGCTGAAGCCCGTCAATCAGTTCCCATACGCCATCCTCATTTTGAAAAACAAAAATCGGAGGAATCGGAATGCCGAGCAGCAAGGATTCGATAAATCTTGTTTTCTGTCCTTCTTTCCACCTGAAAAGGCGTTGAAAATCAGGATGAATGATAATGTCATCATCTTTGTACAAACTGATGATTTCTCCCACAGACATCTCATAACCATCTGCCACAATTTCTTTTCGTGCTTTTTTGATTTCGTCTTCCAAAGACATCTTATTTTCTCCTAAATGAAAAACTTAACCACTAAAAGAATCACAAGCCGCAGATTTCCAAAACCCGCGGCCTGCGATCCTTTTCCGGCGAAACATCACCGGATTATTTGATTAAATCACTCCCCACTTCCTACACTGCTTCAATCATGGCGAAAATCTGATCGTTGTCAAAGCCTTTGAGACCGATGGCACCGGAGCGGCACGAGGCCACGCACAGGCCGCAGCCTTTGCACAGTGCGGAATTGATTTCCGCTTTGCCCGGGAAGAAGCGGGCATCTTCCGGAATAAATGACGGCGCTGAATAGGGGCATACAGACACGCACACGCCGCAACTGCTGCAAGACATGGGGTTCACGCCTGCGATCTCCCCGCTGGTGAAAACCTTCCTCTGCGCGAGCAGTGTGACAGCTCTGGACGCTGCGGCCTTGCCCTGTGCGATGGATTCGTCAATGGACTTGGGATAATGTGCGAGTCCGCAGAGAAAAACACCGTCAGTGGCAAATTCCGAGGGTCCCAGCTTTGCATGGCGTTCCACAAAGAAACCGTCGTCGTTCATGGGAACCTTGAAGAACTGAGCCAGCTTCTCATCTCTGTAAGGCACAACCGCCGAGGCCAGCGTGAGGATATCCGGGACGATCTTCACGGGGCGATTCAGCACATGGTCAGTCACTGTCACCGTGAGTTCGCCGTTTTCCAAAGCCACCTCCGGCTTGTCCCCGGTCTCGTAGCGGATGAAGATAACGCCCTTTTCCCGGGCCTCCCTGTATATGGTTTCACGCTCGCCATAGGTTCGGATGTCCCGGTACAGGATGTATACCTGCATGTCCGGATTTCTGTTTTTCAGTTCCAGTGCGCTGTCAACAGAGTGGGTGCAGCATACCCTCGAACAATAGGGACGATCCGGCTCCCGTGATCCCACACACTGAATGAAAACCGCTGTCTCCGCATTTCTGACCGCGGGATCATCATTCATAAACATGCGATCCAGTCCTAAGTTGGTGACAATTCTCGAATCCTGACCGTAGAGATATTCTTGGGGAGTGCGTTCCGACGCACCGGTGGCAATGACAGTCACACCGTGTTCGACTCGCTGTTCCACATTATCCCAGACCAGTGCGGATTTGAAGTTGCCCACAAAACCCTCAACATTTTTGAGCGATGTGTTCAGATGAACCCTGATGTTCTCCTGCCTCTCAACATCAGCCACCATGTCGGCAAGCAATTTCCGGACATCATCCCCGATCCATGTTTTGTAAAGATTCCGGGCCTGTCCGCCCAGTGCGGCATCTTTTTCCACGATATGCGTCTCAAAGCCCTGCCGGGCCAGACTCAGAGCCGCAGTCATGCCGGAGATGCCGCCGCCGATGACCATGGCGGTCTGGTTGACAAGCAGTTCGGTTTCTCTGAGGGGTTCCTTCAGCACCACCTTTTCAAGCGCCATTCGCACAAGGTCTTTGGCTTTTTTCGTGGCAATGTCGGGATTGTTCCGATGCACCCAGGAGTCGTGGTTCCGGATGTTCACCATCTCGAAGAGATACTTGTTCAGGCCAGCGTTGAGCAGGGTTTCCTGAAAAAGCGGCTCATGGGTTTTGGGCGTACACGCGGCCACGATGATGCGGTTGAGATTGTTCGTCTTGATGATCTGGCTCATGGAATCCTGCGTGTCCTGGGAACAGGAATACATATTGTCGTTCACATATTCCACATAGGGCAGTGTCGCGGCATAGTCCCTGACCGCGGGCACATCCACCACACCGGCAATATTGATGCCGCACCGGCACACAAACACGCCGATCCGTGGACGCTCGTTCACCACGTTGATTTCATCCACCTTTTCCGGGGATTTGGTCAGCGTGTCCCGTGATTCGCTGAGGATTTCCCCCGCGGCCGCGGCAGCCGCGCTTGCGTCAATCACAGATTGGGGAATGTCCTTGGGCCCCTGGAACGCGCCGCAGACAAAGATGCCCTCTCTGGACGTGGCAACGGGCATGTCCGTGGGGGTTTTGCAGAAATTCCCATCCGTGAGTTCAATACCCATGGATTGGGCCATGGCGATGATTTCGGGATTGATCTCCAGACCCACGGAAAGCACAATCATGTCAAAAATTTCGCTCTTTATCTCGCCGTTCTCATCAGCGTAGCGCACTTCCACATCATCGCACCCGGGAACCGGATTCACCGTATGAACGCGGGAACGGACAAAGCGGACACCCTCGTTTTTGGCCCGTTCGTAATATCTCTCAAAATCCTTGCCATAGGTCCGCATATCCATATAAAATATCGCACAGTCCAGATCATCTCCGGCGTGTTCCTTGGCAATTGCTGCCTCTTTGACCGCGTACATGCAGCACACCGAGGAACAGTAGGCATTGTCGCAGCGGTTGATATCACGGCTTCCCACGCATTGAAACCACGCTATCTTTTTGGGTTCCTTGTGATCCGATGATCTTGCCAGATGCCCCATTGTCGGCCCGGACGCTGAAAGAATGCGCTCGAACTCCATTGAGGTTATGACAGCGGGGAGTCTCGTGTAGTTGTAGGTGTCAATCCCCGAAGGATCAAAAGGCGTGAATCTGGGTGCGAGAATGATTGACCCCACATCCAGTTCCACAATCTCGTCCTGCTGGGAATGGTCTATGGCATCCACGCCGCAGAATTCCGTGCAGACCTTGCATCCGCCGGTTTTGAAGTGTATGCACACGGAGCGGTCAATGGCCGGTGTGTTGGGAACAGCCTGTGCATACGGCACATATACCGGCTTCCGGCCAATGAGGCCCATGTCGTATTCCGAGGGAATCAGTCTGGTTTTGTGTCTGGTGATTTCCTCCCGGATTTTCTCAAGTGTGATATGTCCGGTGGGGCATACGGACGCGCACGCGCCACAGGCCATGCAGATATCCGTCCGCGCGTGGAAAGGGGTGTCCACTCTCATGTCCACTCCCCGGCCCGTGAGGCTGATCACGCTGTTGCCCATTTTCTCGCACATTCTCACGCAGAGACCGCAGAGAATGCAGGTATCGGCCTCTTTTCTGAACCGGGTCTCCGTGATGCCGTATTTTTTCGCCAGTTCCCTCAGCAGTGGCACATCCGGACAGCGCGCCAGGAGCAGTTCCACAATCAGTTTTCTTCCCTGATGGACGGCTTCGCTGTCCGTGCTGATCTCCATGCCCTCCCATATGGGATAGTTGCACGCGGTGACAAAGCGGCTCCGCCGGCCGTCAAACATTTCCACCGTGCACAGCCGGCACATGCCCGCGGGTTCCAATGCTTTATGATGGCACATGGTCGGAATTTCCACCCCGTACTTCTCCGCCACATGAAGTATGTACTGTCCCTCTTCTCCCTGGACTTTTTTACCGTTGAGCTTGAAATTGATCATAAGAAGTTATCCCTTGAAGATAATAGTTTGCGGGAATTGGGAATTGGGAATTAAGATGTCGGTTATTTTTCAGGTTTCCCCGCTCTGTTCCCAGTTCCCAATGCTGTCCGCTGTTCTGACAGGCTGTTATCCGACCATTTTTCTCAAAACAATCCGCTCCGATCACAATTTATTTTCCCAATTCCCAATTCATCCCTAACCCAGGGTGGCGCTGCGCTGACCCCGGGCTGTTATATTTAACCCCTTCGGGGTAAGGATTTCCCAATTCCCGATTCATCCCTAACCCAGGGTGGCGCTGCGCTGACCCCGGG
>Ga0233403_10000685_pt1 | contig 16102 bp, 14 predicted proteins | sample Na_oxic_1_MG_FD_179866 | JGI IMG/M metagenome (GOLD analysis project Ga0233403, IMG submission 179866) | Seawater microbial communities from Saanich Inlet, British Columbia, Canada - Na_oxic_1_MG | ecosystem: Environmental > Aquatic > Marine > Inlet | place: Canada: British Columbia | collected...
CCCGTTCTGACGGTCTCATGCAACCATGTACTGTACGAATGAATTGAAGACAGTCCCTTTGGGGGGGGTCAAATTAGCCTCCAAGCCGAGGCTTGAACACCAATTTACCACTCTTCACTTCTCAATACCAAGTACGAGAAAACCTTTCTCGTTATGAGTCAACCTGACTCATCACTCATTATAGGGTGACTTAGTTAGATTTTCAAATCCTCAAAATTTATTGGACAAATTATTGGACAAATTGTACAAGAAAGTCTAACTTTGTCCCATTTTTTGATAGCAGTTAATTTGCTCTTCCTGATTGTTCAGAACTGATAACCGCTGTATCCTCTACTGGAGTGGTTTCAGCAACTTTATCTTCTACTTTAGGGGTTGCAGCAGTTTTATCATCTGCTTTACTGGTTTCAGCAATATCTCTTTTCATACACATCAACTCAGCACTGGCAACCAATTTATTATCTACTTTAGCGGTTGCGGCATATTTCCACATACCACGGGTAATGCGTAGTATTTTGACTTCAAGCAATAATTGATCGCCTGGTTCCACTGGTTGTTTAAAGCGGGCTTTATCCACGCCAACGAGATAATACAATGAATTATCATCAGGCGGTTCATCCACTGTTTTAAAGGCTAAAATACCTGTCGCTTGTGCCATGGCTTCAATAATCAAAACGCCAGGCATAATAGGCCGATGTGGAAAGTGGCCTTGAAAAAAGGGTTCATTATAAGTCACGTTTTTTATGGCAACCAAGGATTCACCTTTAGTGTAGTCTAACACTCGGTCGATTAATAAAAACGGATAACGGTGATGAAGGTGTTGAAAAATTTCATGGATATCTATGCGGTTCATAATTCACGCCTTAATTTGAAGGGTGAGACTTGTTCTATCATTTTTTCTCAGCTTGTTCTAATTTTTTTAAACGTCGCGCCATGTCATCAAGAGATTTGAGTCGATAGTAATTTCTATGCCAACGTTGGTTAGGTTCTAATGGTGTGCCTGAAGAATAGACACCTGGCTCATGAATAGACTGCATGACTTTTGAGCCCCCCGTGATTTGCACATGATCCACTATTTCAAGATGACCGGCCATGCCTACATCGCCTCCAATCAAGCAATAGCTGCCGATGCAAGTGCTACCTGCAATACCGACACATCCTGCCATGGCAGTATGTTCACCCACTTGGACATTATGCCCAATTTGAATTTGATTATCTAGTCTAACACCATTTCCAATTACAGTATCGTCTAATGTCCCTTTATCTATCGTGGTATTAGAACCAATTTCTACATCATCGCCAATGGTGACACCGCCGAGTTGAGGAATTTTAACCCATTTTCCGTTATCGTTGGCATTGCCAAAGCCATCCGCGCCAATAACGGCACCGGGATGGATGATGACACGTTGTCCTAATTTTGTGCCTGTACATAAGGTGACATTGGCTACCAATCGAGACTGATTGCCAATTTCAACACCGCGCTGGATCACACAACCGGGGCCTATTTCAACCTCAGAACCGACTTTGACATCTGCTTCGATGACGGCCTGTGGTGCGACTGATACGCTAGCATCCAAACGCGCCTCTGGACTCACCCAAGCGGTGGGATGTATGCCTGGGGGTTGACGTATTGGCGGATTGAACAAGGCGGCAGCCTGTGCATAACCTAAATAGGGATTATCCATGACCAGTTTCGGCACGTCTTGACATAGTTGCCGATTTTTGTTGGCTATGATCACAGCTGCAGCTTGTGTTGCCAATAATTCTTTTTGAAACAGACGATTGGTAAAAAAACTGAGTTCCTGTTTGCCTGCCTGCTTCAAGGAGGCGACACCGATAATAGGCAAATCTGTTTTTGAAGCACCTTCTAATTCTGCCCCAATCTGTGTCGCTAAATCAGCGAGACTTATGGTTATTGTCATCCGATTAAACCTGAAATTCTGAACTTATGTTCTCCTGAACTCCTTCCTTGAAAATCCGTAGATCGCGATTTTGTAGTGAATTTCACGCTAAAGTTTCGCTTCGCTAAACTTTAGCGTGAAATATAGAATAATGCAGAAATATTTCTATATATATATCCGTACAGGGGAACGATCTACCCATTATCCCCTCGCTGAAGCTTAGGGTTACTTATAGTGGGGGACACTATACTTCATACTTCAAAAGAGACATAATTGACAATATTTTCAGTCACTTATCCAATATTTCGTGTATGAGGTTTGCTGTCCCCCACTATTAATTAATAAACACTCGTTTTGTTGAATGTAACAATTTTTCAACATTATCACCAACTCTTTTGCTTTCATAATAAGTTATAATGTAGAAAAAATTTCTATATTATCAACACTTCACTATATTTTTAGCAACTATACATTCCATTATGAGTTACTGCCATTCCAGACGGCTCAAAACTTGATCTGTAATATCAATACTTTCACTTGCCCAGACTACCCCTTCGCTGAGAATCAAATCATAATCGTCTATTCTAACAATGTCCTGAATCACTCTGCGAATGACTCTTTGAATTTTATCCAGTTCTTCAGTGTGGCGAATGTTATAGTCTTTTTGAAACACCTTTTGATCACGTTGAAATTCACGTTGCTTTTGCCTAATCTTCTTGCTCTTTTTCTGCGCCTTAGCCTCGCTCATAAATTGAGCGTCCTTGTTGAAGCGATCTATCCGATCCTTTAATTCCTGGCCGGCATTGATCAAATATTGTTGTCTTTCTGCAAATTCTGTATTTAAGCGTTCAATCGCTTTCTTGAATTGTGGCGCTTGAGCCATCAGTTTGATGGCGTTGACGAAACCAATTTTAATTTCCGCAACAGCTGCGGCTGGGGACAGAATACTGCAAAGTAAACCTACAATAATAAAATGACGTATTTTCATCAGTTATCCGTTGTTAATCATAACACTTTGTGAAACGCTGTGTTGTGTATACTTACCATTGTCGAGAAAACTTCGGAAAACTTTTTTGCATCCAATACTTTCAATGACTTACAAACATAAGCCGAACCAAAAATCAATGACTTACAGACTTTTCCGAAGTTTTCAGCATTGTCATAAATTAGCACTTTTTTTTAACAGACACAGCCAACAACATCAGCCGTTGTCGCAACGCGAAAGTCAGGTGGTGGTGACTAACCAAATACGAATAATTATAATCAGTGGACAGTATATTAAAAAAAATGAGTCAACAAGTCATCTATTCATTTTTTAAGAAAAAATACTAACGAGCGTAGCGAAAACCTGTTGTTAGCTCGTTGTACTTTTACCAATTAAATGTTGTACCAATAGTGAATTGAAAGGTTTGAATTTGATCACCTTCTTTCCTGTTAAGCGGTTTAGCTAAACTAAAACTTAATATCCCTAAGGGGGATAACCAAATCGCAGATATACCGGTTGAATAACGTAGCAGATCGGCATCAAATTTATCTTCGCTGCCATAAACATTTCCGGCATCCAGAAATGTAGAGAGTCTAAATGAACGCACTTTTTTGGTAAAAGGTATTGGCAAAATGATTTCTGCGTTTCCAACCACTTTTAAATTACCGCCCCAAGGGAGTCGGTTAGAATCATACGGCCCTAATGTATTGGTCCGGAATCCGCGAACTGAGCGTGGCCCACCTGCGGTATAATTCTTAAAAAACGGTAAGTATTTGTCCTCACCATACCCATCGCCATAAGCAACCTGACCTTTAAGTAAAAAGATATACTCTTTTCCCAATGGATATAAAAAATGCTGACGATAACTCAGCTTATAATAATCCAGATCGCTAAACGGTAGCGCCACTTCAGCCGACACCGAGTGTAACATGCCTCTATCAGGAAAGAAAACGCGATTACGGGTGTCATATTGGAACCTCGTATTCAAGCGATAAGAATTATAACGATTGCCATTATCCTCAATAAAATCAAATACCTCATTAGCACTTGAGCGCGTTGTATTGAGTTCTGTCTTGTCAAAAGCGGCACCGACATAGAGACGATTAAATTCGCTCAGGGGCAAACCATAATTGAGACTGCTACCATAAACATCAGTGGTGTAACGACTTAAGTTAGCTTGTTCTGCATCCATGGTTCGGTAAAACAAGTCAAAACCCCGACTGACACCATCTATAGTCGTATAAGGGTTCAAATAAGAAAAACGATAAACGGTAGTAATTTGACTATTATTGAAAGTCAGTCCGACACGTTTACCAGAGCCTAAAAAATTATCTTGAACAACGCTCGCATTAAATAATATCCCCCCCGTTTGTGAGTAACCAACACCTGCCATCAAGTTACCTGAAGACCTTTCTACGACGTTGTAGTTGATATCAACCATATCTGTGGTATTGGGCACTTTGAGTCTTTCAACCGCGACATTATCAAAATAATTTAAACGTTCTAGGCGAGTCAAGGAACGTTTAACATTTTTTGTAGAAATCCAACTTCCTTCCATCTGTCGCATTTCGCGACGTAAGACTTCATCACGGGTTCTAGTATTGCCCTTAAAATTGATTTGTCGCACATAAATCCGTTTACCGGGATCAATAAAAAAAGTCATGGCCACCGTTTTAGTCTTTGAATCGATTTCAGGTATGGCATTGATCTTGGCAAAATAATAGCCTTCATCACCAATCCGTTCAACAATCGCTTCCCGACTTTTACTGACTACTTTGCGCGAATAGACTTGATCCGTTTTCAGGGTGAGTTTATCAATTAGCTCTTGTTCTTGTACAATTAAATTACCGATTAATTTTATTGTCGAGACGGTATATTTATCGCCTTCTGTCAGATTAATTGTGATATAGACATCTTTTTTATCAGGCGTAATAGAAACTTGCGTTGAATCAATATTGAAATTGATATAACCCCTATCAAGATAGTAAGAACGTATCGTTTCCAAATCCGCTGCGAGTTGTAAGGCTGAATATTGATTATCTTTATTCCAGAATGAAAACCAGGAGCCTGTACTCTGTTTCATTTCATCAAGTAAATCGTCATCGCTAGTTGTTTGATTACCAACGAAGTTGATTTGCTTTATTTTCGTAACCATGCCTTCTGAAATGTCGAGTTGTATTGCGACACGGTTGCGGCTAATTGGCGTAACGGTTGATTGGAGACGCATCGAATACTTGCCTAAATTTAAATACTCGTGTTTCAAGGATAATTCAACTTTTTCAAGCATTGAACGATTAAAGACTCGTCCTTGAGCAAAACCCATATTTTTAAGTACGCGAGTCAATTCCTCTGTTTCAAGGGTCGTATTACCTTCAAAAGTAATTTTAGAAATGGCGGGTCGTTCTTCTACTACCACGATTAAGACATTGCCTTCCCGTTCTAGGCGTATGTCTTTAAATAAACCCGTTTTAAACAAAGTCGAAATGGTAACACTTGTAGCGTCTATCGAAAAACGTTCACCAACCGTCACGGGTAAATAATTGAACACTGTTCCTGCGGAAATCCGCCTTAATCCTTCTAAACGAATGTCTTCTATTGTAAAGGTTTCAAATCCATAGGCAACTGACTGCCAGAGTATAAAGCTAAAAACGAAAAACCATTTCATATCAGTTATCACATCAACTATCAATTATCAAATTATCAATTTCACTTAAGAAGTTTTTATCGCGAAATACTTCTTAAGTGAAATTAACTTTGGTCTACGTTCCAACGCAGTAATTCGCTGTGCGAAATGAACTTGAGTTTGCAAGCAGGGCAACTTTATTAACCCTCAAATCAAAATTAGAGCGTTTCTTCTCGGTTTGTCTACGGGCGAACATCAGCATTTATATCCTTTATCAAATAACAGTATTGATGTGATGTGATCTGATCTGATAATTGATTACCTAAGCAGTCGTTCTAAATCATTGAATATCGCCAATGTCATTAAGCAGAGCAACAATGCCAAGCCTATCCGTTGTAAGAAAAATTCTGTCTTTTCAGTAACGGGGTTGCCTTTGATCCATTCTATCAAATACATCAATAAATGACCCCCATCAAGTAAGGGAATAGGTAGTAGATTAAGGACACCCAAGCTGACACTGATTAACCCTAAAAATGACAAAAAAACATCAAACCCCAGTTGAACTGATTGTCCTGCAAACTGGGCGATACTGATAGGGCCACTGATATGTTCATAAGAAACTTGCCAAGTTAACATCTTGACCATGACGCGCAAAGTTAAGACGCTGATATCCCAAGTTTTTACGATCCCTTGTATAAAAGCATCACCTAAACCATAACGTACTGTGCCTTTGTATTCATCAGGTATCGTATAGCTTCTGGGGCTATACACCCCCATCCGCCCTTTCCCATCAAGATTATCGGGTATCAACGTTAAATTGAAGCGTTCATGATTTCGTTCAATGACTGCGCTTATTTCTTGTTCTGGGTGCTGAACAACATACTTGGCCCAAGTATTCCAATCGCTAATCGTTTGATCATCTAAGGCGATAATTTTATCACCTGGCTTGAGTCCGGCACGTTCAGCGGCAGAATCTGGCATGATATTGCCGATGATAGCGGGTGGAGAGGGGCGAAAGGGTTTGAAACCGAGTTTTTCAAAAAATTGTCCCTCAGCAAAATCATCAAGTGATATCCCTTGTAAATCCAAGGTTAAATCATATTGAGTGCCTTCTTGATTTTGCACAGAATAGACGATGCTCTCATTATCATCAAGTAATTCTTGCAGGGTGGTTTGTATGACATTGTCCCAACGTACAGTCTGTTGTTCATTAACGGCAATAATCTGATAGCCAGTTTGAAAACCAGCCTGATCTGCCAAACTGTCGGGGGTAACCTCGCCTACAAAGGCTTTCATGCCGGTTATACCCACCATATACATCAGGGTATAAACGATGATGGCGAATAAAAAGTTAAATAAGGGGCCGGCGAAAACAATGGCAGCACGCACCTTTAGAGATTGTCGATTAAAAGCCCGGTGCAATTCATCTTGTGGCACGGAGCCTTCACGCTCATCAAGCATTTTGACATAGCCGCCCAAGGGAATGGCCGCAATCACAAATTCGGCATTATCTTTGCCAAAGTTTTTTTTCCACAAAGCTTGCCCAAAGCCTACCGAAAAACGCAGAATTTTGACACCCAATCGCTGCGCTACCCAATAATGACCAAACTCATGCACAGTCACTAAAATGCCAATAACAATGATAAAAGCCAGTAAGGTTTGTACAAATAACATTTTTTAATATAGGTGAATTGTGTGTGTTCGAGGCAAAAATTTTGACGCGCAAAAAGTTTTGCGTCGAACCGAAAGGAAGCGTTTGCCAGTGTTAATTTGTTATTATACGCAAAAGTTTTTGCGCGCAAAACTTTTGCGTGAAATGTATAATTGATGAATGCTCAACTTTCAATAAATCATCACTGATGAAGATTCACGGCCTCTTGGGCTAACTCACGAGCTTGGGTGTCGTCTTCAAGAATCGTGTCGATTGAAGTCGCGACTCTACCCGTTAAACGGGATAAGGTGGTTTCAATCACTTTATGAATAGCGGTAAAACGCAAACGCTCTTGCAAAAAGGCTTGTACGGCAATTTCATTGGCTGCGTTCAATATCGTCGTTGTTGTGCCACCTGCGTTCATTGCCTCAATGGCTAATTTTAAACTGGGGAAACGATCAAAATCAACAGCTTCAAAATCCAAACGAGCTATATCGATCAAACTTAAACGGGAAACACCTGAAGCAATGCGTTTAGGCCAAGCTAACCCATAAGCAATAGGGGTACGCATATCAGGATTGCCTAATTGCGCGAGTACCGATCCATCAATATATTCAACTAGCGAATGAATGATACTTTGAGGGTGTAGCACCACTTCAACTTGTGTTGGCTTAGCGGAAAATAACCAACACGCCTCAATGATTTCTAGTCCTTTATTCATCATCGTGGCAGAATCTACCGATATTTTACGCCCCATCTTCCAATTTGGGTGGGCACAGGCCTGTGAAGGGGTGATTTCATGCAATTGTTCGATAGGGGTTGTGCGAAACGGGCCACCTGATGCTGTTAGCAAAAGACGGCTAACCCCCATTTCTTCTAAGGTATGCGCTAATGGTGCAGAATCATCGGGTTTAACTTCTGAAGTTTTGAAATGATGAATTTCTGAACGATTGATGGGCAGACATTGAAATAGTGCATTATGTTCACTGTCAATTGGCAGGAGTTCGGCGCCATGTTGCTGTACCGCTTCCATAAACAATTGCCCTGACATGACTAAGGCTTCTTTATTAGCCAATAGGATTCGTTTACCCGCTTTTGCAGCGGCTAAGGTGGGCAATAAACCGGCGCTACCAACGATTGCTGCCATTACCATATCCACTTCAGGCAAACTCGCGACAAAACTCAGTCCCTCAGTGCCGCTTAAAACCTGCACAGGGGAATTGAGCTTTTGTAAGCGCAGCGACAACTGTTCAGCGGCCTGTGTTTCGGCCATCACGGCATAACGAGGTGACCATTGAAGACAGAGGGCTTGTAAACGATCAATTTGTTGATGCGCTGTTAGCGCAATAACTTCAAATTCATTGGGATATAGTCTAATGACATCAAGGGTATTGAGACCAATGCTGCCAGTCGCTCCCAGTATAGTGATTTTCCTCAAAACAGATGTCCTAGTGAAACAAGGCCCATGACAAAAATGGGCGCGGCAGAGGTTAAACTATCAATACGGTCAAGTATACCACCGTGACCGGGTAAGATGTGACTACTGTCTTTGATACCCACTTGACGCTTAAAGACGCTTTCCAATAAATCGCCTAGAATTGACACTATCACGGTCAATAAACATAATAACATAAAAAGCAGTAATGTCATGAATGACATTGATTTGAATAGGGCATAACTGAATGAAACCACTGAACTCATCAACAAGGCCCCCAGTACGCCTTCCCAAGTTTTGCCTGGACTGATTTTATTGGCCAGTTTTCTTTTTCCCCAGCGTTTACCCATAAAATAGGCACCACTGTCAGCGGCCCAAATCAATACGAATAAAAACATCACCCATTGTCCACCATAACGTTCATGTAAATGCAATAGGGCAAAAAAAGTGGAGAGCAAAATAATAAAACCCAACACGGCTTTAGGAAAGGGTGAGGCCAATATCATTTCATAGCCTTGTTGATAACGCCATAGCGACAATCCGGCCAATAGCCACCACAAACAAACGACAAACAAAACCAACATCATGGCCGGTTGCTGTCTAAAACCGTAGGCCATTAACAACATCAAGCAAGTTAGGGTAGCATAAACAATCCGTATTTTCCAAGTATGCCAGCCACATAACCCTGCCCATTCCCAGGCACCCAGCACGACAAAAACACTCAGCACGGATGCCAAGATCATAGAGGATAAACTCAATACCCATACAATTAGGGGAATTAAAATAATGGCTGTGAGCAAACGTTGTTTAAGCATTTTCTTGTTCAACTTGATCGGCCGTGCGTCCAAAACGACGTTGACGGGTTGCAAACGATTCCAAGGCCTTAGTAAAAGTCGCTTTATCAAAATCCGGCCATAAGGTATCGGTAAAATACAGTTCTGTGTAGGCTAATTGCCACAATAAAAAATTACTGACCCGTTTTTCTCCCCCAGTACGGATGAATAAATCGGGTTCTGGTAAATCCGCTAAAGAGATTTCTGTCGCTAAAAGACTTTCATTAATCTCACTACTTTGCAATTGGCCTTGTTCAACTCGCGCAGCAAGACGTTTAGTCGCTTCAACAATATCCCAATGTCCGCCATAATTGGCTGCAATCACTAGGTTGATGCCAGAATTGTTTTTTGTCTGTTCTTCTGCATCAGCAATCAGTTTTTGCAATTTTTCTGAAAACGCTTTTTTATCACCAATAATGCGTAAACAAACGTTATTTTTATGTAATGTATCAACTTCCCGTTGCAAGGCCGTCATAAACAAATCCATCAACAAACTCACTTCTTGTTTAGGACGCCGCCAGTTTTCGCTACTAAATGCGAATAAAGTCAATGCTTTAATATCGTTTTCAGAACAGAATTTGATGACTCGACGTACCGTCTCGACTCCGGCTTTGTGTCCAGCATAGCGCGGCAACAGCCTTTGTTTAGCCCAACGACCATTACCATCCATAATAATGGCAATATGGCGTGGTTTTTGGTCTTTCGTTTTAGAAGCCATTATCGATTATAACTACAAGGATTATTTATAAGAAAGGATATAACTACAAGGATATATATATAACTACAAATATATAACTACAAATATATAACTACAAGGATTATTTAATAAGAAAGGATTAAATCATAGCCTTTATGAGTTCGTTATGTAAGTCTTGATGACCTATTTTTTTGCTGAAGTTTCGTTGGGAGCTTATTAGTTAAGTGACGCTCTTATCCGCATCGAATAAACAATCCTTGTAGTTATATATCTATTAAACTTCCATTAACTCAGCTTCTTTCTCTTGCAGCACACTATCCACTTGGGCAATCATTTTATTCGTCAATTTCTGAATGATTTCTTCACCATGATGTTCCTCATCTTTAGAAATCTCTTTATCATTCATTAATTCCTTGAGATCATGATTCCCATCGCGACGTATATTACGGATAGCCACTCGCGCCTTTTCAGCATCATGGCGTACCACTTTAACTAAATCACGCCGCCGTTCCTCTGTCATAGGAGGTAAAGGCACACGCAGCAAATTCCCAACATTCGTAGGATTCAGTCCGAGATCAGAATCCCTAATCGCTTTTTCAACGATTGATACCATATTCTTTTCATAAGGTGCAACCCCTATCGTTCGTGGATCGAGTATAGTGATATTAGCGGTTTGATTGATAGGCGTATCTGTGCCGTAAAAAGGTACATTAATGTGATCGAGTAAAGAAGTATGAGCACGTCCACTACGAATTTTGATAAAATCCTCTTTCAGTGCTTTAACACTTTTATTCATCCGATCCTCTGCATCTGTTTGAATCATTTCAATCATTTCATTCATATAGACAACCTCACTTATTTATTAATCAGCGTTCCTTCATCAAACCCCTTGATGGCACGGACTAATGCAGCTGCCTTACCCATATCAAGCACACGTAGCGGGATATTATTATCCCGACACAAAACAATGGCTGTCGTATCCATCACACCTAAGTCAAGTTGAACAGCTTCATTATAACTTAACCGCGAAAAACGTTTAGCTGTTGGATCGATTATTGGATCTGCCGCATAAACACCATCCACTTTAGTCGCTTTGATCATCAGATCGGCTTTGATTTCAATAGCGCGTAAACTCGCCGCTGAATCCGTCGTAAAAAAAGGATTGCCCGTGCCGGCCACAAAAATCACCACTCTGCCTTTTCTCAAGTGACGAATAGCACGTTGTTGGTTGTATTTTTCGCAAACGGAATCAATCTGAAGGGCAGACATCACACGCGCTTCTATCCCGACTTTGGCAAGGGCATCTTGCATTGCTAAACCATTCATCACCGTTGCTAACATGCCCATGTAATCCGCCGAAACCTGTTCAATACCCGTTGCTTTCAGCTGGGCACCGCGGAAAATATTCCCGCCGCCAATCACCAAACCTAATTCAACACCAAGATGCACCACGTCATGCAGTTCAGAGACAATACGGTTTATCCCCTCAGGTTCAAAACCAAAATCAGCATTGCCCATCAAAGCTTCACCGCTGAGTTTCAACAACACGCGATGATAGGCAAGGGAAACATCAGACATAATATTGCTAACCTTCACCTAGTTATGACTTTTCTAGGCTTATGTTCCAACGCAAACTAAAGTTTGCACTCCAACACAAACTAAAGTTCGCAACGCAAACTCATAATTGGGACAAAAAGTGGATAAAAGTTTCAGACAAATAAGTAATTCATCTGAAACGATACAAAATATTCAAGTTGATGACAAGACAATAATTCTAATCGGTCTTTTGTACCTGTTGCATCACTTCTTCTACAAAATTGTCGCTTTTCTTTTCAATACCTTCACCCACTTCAAAACGTTCAAAATGGGCAACACGGGCACCATTAGCCTTGAGTAATTTTTCTACGCTTTGTTCTGGATCCTTGACAAACGGTTGACCCAGCAGAGTGATTTCGCCTAAAAACTTGTTCAGGCGGCCCTCTACCATTTTCTTAATGATCTTATCAGGTTTACCTGTCTCAGCCGCTTGTGCCCGATAAATTTCTTCCTCTTTAGCAATCGTCTCGGCAGGCACTTGATCTCTTGACACACAAATGGGACGACTCGCTGCAATATGCATCGCAACATCTTTGGCTAATTCAGCAGAACCTCCGCGCATATCAATTAAAACGCCAATCCGTTTACCGTGCAAATACACACCCATGTTGTCGTGCTTTTCCATCAAAGCAAACCGCCGTACATTGATGTTTTCGCCAATTTTGGCAATTAAATCATGACGTGTTTCTTCAACACTTTTTCCGCCCAAATTGGCAGCCTTCAAGGTTTCCAAATTGGCAGGCAGTTCTGTTAAGACGATGGCAACGAGCGCATCACAAAACGCTTTGAAGTCATCACCCTTAGAAACAAAATCTGTCTCGCTATTGACTTCTACCATCGCAGCATGGTTATCTTTTTGCTGTATAGTAATTAAACCTTCGGCAGCAATTCTATGCTCTTTTTGTCCTGCTTTAGTAACACCTGATTTACGCATGGCTTCAATGGCAGCCTCAATATCACCATCACTGTCTACCAATGCTTTTTTGCATTCCATCATACCCGCACCAGTGCGTTCACGCAGCGTTTTAACCAATGCTGCTGTAATCTTCATTTCTCAAAACCTCTTGTTGTTGTATTTATCATTATAAGACTGGCTTCCGCATCCGATTCATTATTCCACGCAAAAGTTTTTTTTAGCCTCAACTTTTGCGTGGAATATTCTAACAAATCTTAATAATAGCACTCAATAATAGTGAGTGAATATACCCAAGACCTTTATTTCTATAAATTTAAATTATTGAAATCATATATAATGAGTTTAATTTGTCGTCCAGTATTCACGCTAACTTAAATCATGAATTGATATGCCATGAATACTGGATATTTGAACGAATGAATTTCTACGGCTTATACCGATTGAACTTCAGGCACGGCAGGCTCGTCCACTGTCTCCTCAATGGGTACTGTTTGAGAATCGCTCTCCTCAACTTCCACAAAATCGTCTTCCTCCGCAGCCTGCAAGCTCGCTTGGCGGCCATCAAGAATAGCATCTGATATCCCATTAACATACAATGTGATAGCCCGAATCGCATCATCGTTGCCTGGGATGACATAATCAACATTCAAAGGACTGTTGTTGGTGTCTACAACACCAACAACAGGAATACCCAATTTAGTGGCTTCTTTGACGGCAATTTTTTCATAGCCCACATCAATGATAAACAACGCATCAGGTAGGCCATTCATGTCTTTGATACCGCCTAAACTGCGTTCTAATTTATCCAACTCACGAGTCAGTGACAGCGCCTCTTTTTTCGTTATACGATGTAGAGTACCATCTTGTGTGAGCATTTCTAAATCCTTGAGACGCTTGATAGAAGCCTTGACCGTTTTATAATTGGTCAGCATACCCCCCAACCAACGACGATTCACGTAAGGCATATCACAGCGAATAGCGGCCTCTTTAACAGGCTCTTGCGCGGCACGCTTAGTACCCACAAATAAAATAGTGCCTTTTTTGGCAGTCATTTGGCCCAAAAAATTCTCGGCATCATTAAACCGAGGCAGGGTATGTTCAAGGTTAATGATATGAATTTTATTACGATCTCCAAAAATATACGGAGCCATTTGAGGGTTCCAAAAGCGAGTTTGATGCCCAAAATGTACCCCTGCTTCCAGCATTTCACGCATAGAAATATTTGACATAGATATATAAACTCTTTAAAAAGTGGGTTATTCCTCCAGACACCCCATATATTGACTCTGATGGGAGCACCCAAATTTATGTGACGGTGTCTGTGTGATATTGTAAAAGCGCGTGTCTTATACCATAAAAGGCTCATCACAACAATCTAATTGTCATGGCTGTTATTATAAAAACTCAACAAGAAATAAAAAAAATGCGCGTCGCCGGGCGTTTAGCGGTTGACGTGTTGGACATGATCACACCTTATGTGCAGGCCGGTGTGACAACGGACGAATTGGATAGGTTGTGCCATGAATACATCGTTAATGTACAACATGCGGTGCCAGCGCCATTAAATTATAATAAATTTCCTAAATCCATTTGTACCTCTGTCAACCATCAAGTCTGTCATGGCATTCCTAAGGCCAAAAAATTGAAAAACGGGGATATTCTGAATATTGATATTACTGTCATTAAAGATGGGTATCACGGCGATACCAGTCGCATGTTTATGATTGGTAAACCCAGTATTCGCGCCAAACGCCTTGTAGAAATTGCTTATGAATGTCTCTGGATTGGCATTCAGGTTGTCAAGCCCGGGATTTACTTAAATGAAATAGGCCGATCCATTCAAAATTACGCCGAATCTAAAAAATGTTCTGTTGTACAAGAATATTGTGGACACGGCATAGGCCAAAAATTCCATGAAGAGCCCCGCGTTTTGCATTATTATAGTAATGAAAACACGGATAATGTTCTTTTGCAAGCCGGCATGATCTTTACGATTGAGCCTATGATTAACGCGGGTAAACGACATATCAAAATATTACCCGATAAATGGACAGTTGTCACCAAAGATCATAGTTTATCAGCACAATGGGAACATAGCCTTTTAGTGACAGAGCAAGGTGTTGAAGTACTCACCTTAGGGGCAGACGAAAAACCCCTTTATCAGTGAACAGTTATCAGTTATCAGTGTTCAGTTATCAGTTACCCCTTATCAATTGGAATTGTATTAAGTAGGTAAACTAGGCACTGGGGTTTTACGCAAAAGTTTTTGCTTAAAAAACTTTTGCGTAAAACGTTGAATGGGATTGATTCAAATCAATGAGTTAGCTTGATAAATACCCTTAAATATGAGTGGTTAAAAAAGATTTAAGTCGGTACTTTTAACATTTTGCTCATCTTTAATCAGTCTCATCAGCGTCATCAGTGTTCTATCCGATATTTAAAAAAAGTTTATTTTTGTTTGTTAACCTACTTATGAGGGGATAGAAAAAATTAAAGAGCTCTCATCGGATTTGATTTGATTAGTTTTATAAATCAATTCTATCAAACCCTCTTTTCTAAAAAATCCCTCTATATGAAAAGGATTAACTGTTAAAAAGCACGCTTATTGAAGTTTAGACAGAAAATGACCACAGTGCCATCAGGTTAATCTGTTTAATAATAAGCGTTCTATCCTTGAGAATTGAGAATTGAAAACGGTTCATTGAGAACTGATGATGCTAAACGCACCGCGTAAATCGCCCGTCTCAAAACCTGTCGCCTTATCAGAAGGATACAACACATTCAATTTAGCCTGAACATCCTCACTAATCTCACTACCATGACAAATTAAACAAACCTCTGCCGTTGGAATGGCTTTCATATAACGTATTTTACTCTGCCCATCAGCGGCCTTAACCACCTCAATAAATTCAAGTTTTTTGGGATCCTCACCCGCAGCCTTGCGTTTTTCAAATTGCTTTAATACCGTCTCTTCCCAAGCATCCGGGGCATTATCTGCATTACGCGGTTTTAGACTTGTCCGTGTGATTTCAAAGCTCGCCTTCTGAGAAAACTCAGTACTGATTTGAGGGGCCTTCGTTTGACACACCTCTATCGCCTTCGTTGGACCACCCGTTTTCATAGCAGCCTTTAATTCTGATTGTAAAGCAACCCCGAAATCATTAAGGGTACTACGATAGGTAGCCATTTGAGCCTCCATTTTGGCTTCGTCCATCTGTTCAGTAGAACAGGACAATAGACTTAAAACAAGGCAAGAAGAGGCTAGGCCTAAAATCAAACGTTTCATAGCATTTCCTTTTGTTAATTCGTTAATTGTTAATTGTTTTTCACGCAAAAGTTTCGCGAAACTTGAACGTGAAATGTGAAATGGTTAATTGTCAACGTAAATGAATTACAAATAATAGGGTGTGATTAAAACTGCATGGCCTGGAACCCCCAGGTTCCACCTGGGGCTATTCACATTCAACC
>Ga0233403_10000686_pt1 | contig 16084 bp, 15 predicted proteins | sample Na_oxic_1_MG_FD_179866 | JGI IMG/M metagenome (GOLD analysis project Ga0233403, IMG submission 179866) | Seawater microbial communities from Saanich Inlet, British Columbia, Canada - Na_oxic_1_MG | ecosystem: Environmental > Aquatic > Marine > Inlet | place: Canada: British Columbia | collected...
ACCTTGGGATATTTCATCTATTACTTGCTCTTTTCCATCCTTATGTTCAACAACCACCTGAAGCCGTCCACTCACCACAATGTATAAGCTATCTCCAATGTCTCCCTGCCGAAACAGGGGGTCACCACCTCGAAGATGAAGCCACTCTATTCGGCTTTCAATTTCTTGATAGGTCACATTAGGCCCAAACAAATTGGGCAAAATAGTTACTAACTGTCTGTGGCGCAAACGCTGCTCAATGATATGCGCCATTTTTGGTAACACCTCCGGAAATTTTTCCACCAAATTTTCAAAAGCAGCCTTAGGCAGTTTGACTAATTGAGTATCGCTCAAAGCAACGACACTCATAGAGCGTTTTCCTCCAACTATTATTTCTATTTCACCAACAATATCACCCGCACTGATTTCGTTCAAAACAACTTGACTGGCATCTTTGTGAGTGAAAATCGCTTTTAATTGTCCTTTTATAATGAGATAAAGGGCATAACTAGGAGCCCCTTCTTGAAAAAGCGTTTCTCCCTTAGATAAGAAAACATGGGTCAAGTCGGTGGCTTTAAGAATATCCCCATTAATTTTGGCAAAAATTGGATTTTTTATCAGGATAGCCACTAACTCTAATTATCAAGTAGTTATAAATTAATTATTTAAGAATTGATTTATAATACCGGCATTGGTTTGTAGGGACTACGAATTAATCATTCATGGCAAACTTGGGAATGGAATAATTACCGCCATAAGCCTTAAATAGGTTGTTAATTCCTTCATAATCAGAGGCGTAAATATCGGGCCGCGCTTCGATATAAGTGAGCACTTCAGGTGTGAAACCACCGGTAGAAACCAGCCACAGGTGTATATCAGGGACTTTGGTGCCCTCTTCTTCATGCGTCGATATCAACACTTGTGCCGCACTCTCAAGCTTTTTAACTTGTTTAAGAGCCATTGGGGTTTTGGTATATTTACACTCACAAAGCCAAACTTTATGACGCTTTTGTTCTTTGCCAAGCACATCAATCTGATAAGGGGGCGTTTTGGAGCCTTTTACAGTCATGGTTTTAACAACTTGGAATAATGGCACCTCCACTTCACGAGTTTGACCAAACCAAGAGCCGGGTAAAAGCTCATGGTTAAACTTCATCATGGAGACTTCGACTACCATCTCCAGAAATTTACCTTTCAGGGTATTCATTAAATTCTGTTGGCTAAGGTCAATTTTGTCAATCCCTTCCAAATCTTGTTCATACACAAACTGAATAAAGCGCATGAGAGTTATGTCATTAAAAGTATAATATCTTGCGGCCGTCCTATAGACCAAATCGGCCAAGTACAGTTTTTCAATCTTCTGTTCGACGGCTTGTTTGGGAACCTTGAGCTTTGAAGCAATGGCTTTAATATCCACCGGTTGATTGTTATATTGAGTGAAATAATAGATGATTTTTTTACCCAACTCTAAATCATCATCGGCATTGATATATTTTCGGTTATTATCAAAATGAGTCTGCCAGAAACCGAAAATTTTACCGTTTTCAATCTCATAACGGATAACCCGATCAATGGCTTTCTCATCTTCAAAGCTTTTGCCTTCACACTTAGAGGTTGCCAAGCAATATAAATAATAAGGGTGTCCTCCCACCTGAGTACTAGCATAGAGGGCCAGTTCTGGTGTCGTCACCTTATAAGGGGCATAATATTTCAAGGTATTGAGTAAGAGTGCGGCCCCATCTGGAATGGACAGGGGTTTTATATACATAAAGTCAAATCGTCCACCCAAGGGTCCGCCCATGACGGTTCTGAAAATGAGAGTCACAGCAGAGCCGGATACGAGCATGGGTGCCTTACGGCTTTGAGCTTGCCTATCATAAGTGGCTGGGAGATTGATGGCACCCGGACCATTCAGGCGACCTTTAGAATCCATGTCTGAAAAAAGTTCTTGCGGCATGTCGTAGATATAGAATTTCAGATCCTGAAATTCATCAATAATCACAGCCACTCTGATGTTGGTATAGGATGCCAGTTGTTCTGGCTCACAGATAAAGGCATCCCAATGAATCAAAGCATCTTCATCACCGTGATGATTATATCTTTCAAGAAAATCCCCAATCGACTCCTGCGCCAGAAGAGCTGCCTTGTGGGTTGTTTGATAGGTTAACAATTTTTCCAGACCCATCTTTTTATTTCTAAACAAGACCGGGTCTTGTTCACAATAGGCCAGATACTGTCTGAAAAAGGTGGTGGCGTATTCCAACAGAAACTTTTTTAAGGTTCTTTTTTCTCGCGTCATTTTGAAATAAAATGGGGCTACTTGATACTCTGGCTTAAAAAAGACGGTATTCACCAACCGATCCAATAAGACCGTCTTCCCTATCCGTCTGGGTGCCATGAGTGCCGTACTCCACGAACCCATGCGGGAAATAGCCTTAACCCATTGCTCTAATTCCCGCAACAGTTCTACCCTATCCGTAAATTCATCCTCGTGTACCATCTCTTCGACGGGCCATATCTTGGTTTCAAGCATAGTTTTATCCTTTTAAAAAGATAGATAACATCTCATTCAGTAGATTGCCTTTTCTTCATTTGGATTAAGTGTACCACCCATTATGGCAAGAAACAATTAAGAACAAATAGCTATAGCGTTTCCCGATTACTTTTGGAACCAGTAATAACAGTTTTTCGAGGCCTTGCACAACGCAAACTCGACCAACAGTTTATCATTGTTAAATGCTCTAATTACATGACTATCGGTTAAATTGCTTTCCGTCTGCCTGAGTAACTGTTACTTCGTCCATTAAGAACAATGTAAAGCGCATCGCCATGTTCTCCTTCTTTAAAAAGCATTTCCCCTTGGGATAGGGAAATAGGTTTTAATTGGGTAGACAACTCTTTTAATATGTCATCATCAATATTTTCAAAAAAATAGATATTTTTTAAGTCAGTTAATAAATCTGAATAAGACACTTTTTCATTCTATAGATTCATTGATAGAATTTTCTTAGCCACACATTATTTTGTTCCCAAACTTTGTTTCAATGGTACTGCAAAGGAATGCATACCATGCACAGTTAAACAATATGCAACTCAACACGCTTACCGAGAGACGCTGCTTGGTTGGAGGGCATCTTGCACATAGGGTGTTGACAGAGAGCTATCTTGTTCAACATTTTTCATGCAACTTTTGTGTCGTTTGAGCTGATTTGATTGTGCCCCTGATTTTTAATTCAATACCAATTGCACAATCTTCTTTAGTTAAAATTTTATGGTCATCAAACTTTCCAAATAAACCAATTACAATTGCTTGTAAGACAGTCGTTTTACCAAAGCTATTTTCACCGGTTGAAAATAACCATTGACTATCTAGTGGGATTGCCGACAAGCCGGTTTTAATAATGCTTTGATAATTTTCGATGTGAAGTTGTTTAATGGCACCGGGTAAAGGAGGTGAGCGATTTAAAAATCGTCTTCTTCTATCACTAATTGTTTGTAATCGGGATAAGTCCGAAATTGCTTCATACAAGTTTCTTGGCCCACCCCATTTAAGAGCTGATTAAAACTCGAAAAAGAATAATCATTTAAATTGTCTACATATTCAGGTTTGATCGGATTCATCAACAAATAATTTAGTCGTGTGAAGTAATCTTTTTTCATTACGGGGACAATAATCCCAGTAATTCCACCAAATTGGTAGTTCACAATGAGTGGCACTACGAATTTTGGTTGCTGAATGACTGTGGATACGTCCCATTATCTTTGATAAATCAGTACCTTTACGGCTCACGCCTAGTACCTGATAATGGTTATCCAGAATAACCTAATGATCGAGTTTCCAATTAAATAATTGAAAACTTTCTTGAATAATGGTGAGCAATTGGGTTTTTAAATCAGAGTGTCTGAGCAAATGGCGTTTGTTGTAAATAGCACTCGTAATAAAATAGGACGTATCATCAATAAATAAATGAGCGGGCGTATGGGAATGTCGTTTTAGCATTAGTATAAAGTGTGCAAAGTACACTTTGCACTCCTAATTGTTAATTGTGCAAAGTACGCTTTGCACTCCTAATTGTTAATTGTGCAAAGTACGCTTTGCACTCCTAATTGTTAATTGTGTTTTCGTTCCAGGCGTACCTTGCACAGTTTTCAACTTATTCCCAATTTCTTTTCTAGGTAGTGAATATTAATTTCACCGGCTTGGAAAACGGAATCTTTGAATAAGGTTTTATGTAGGGGAATATTGGTTTTGATACCATCAAGGATGATCTCATCTAAAGCCATTTCCATGCGTGCCATTGCCAATTCGCGGGTATCAGCATGGGTTATGAGTTTACCAATCATGGAATCATAGTAAGGTGGCACACGATAGCCACTGTAAATATGAGAATCAACGCGCACTCCGAGCCCACCGGGGGCATGATAGCGGGAAATGACACCGGGTGACGGCAAAAAACTTTCGGGGTCTTCAGCATTTATGCGACATTCTATCGCATGTCCCTGAAACTGAATGTCTTTTTGTTTATAGTGCAAGCGTTCACCGGTCGCTATTAGCAATTGTTCACGGACAATATCAATGCCGGTGATCCATTCGGTAACCGGATGTTCAACCTGTAAACGAGTATTCATTTCAATGAAATAAAATTCCCCATCTTGGTATAAAAATTCAAAGGTGCCAGCACCGCGATAGCTTATTTCTCGACATGCTTTAGCACAACGTTCACCAATCTTATTGCGAAGCGTTTTACTCAAACCGGGGGCTGGAGCTTCCTCAATTATTTTTTGGTGACGACGTTGCATTGAACAGTCGCGTTCACCCAAGTGAATAGCGTTGCCATGACTGTCAGCCAAAACTTGAAATTCTATATGACGCGGATTTTCAAGGTATTTTTCCATATACACTTGATCGTTTCCAAAAGCGGCGGCGGCTTCCGCCCGAGTCAAAGAAATGGCGTTATGTAATGATGCTTCACTATGCACAACGCGCATACCACGTCCCCCCCCTCCGCCGGTTGCTTTAATAATCACTGGGCAACCAATCTCGCGGGCTAATTTTAAATTCTTGTCTTTATCTTTGCCCAGTACACCATCGGAGCCGGGTACACAGGGAACCCCAGCTTGTTTCATAGCCGCAATGGCTGAGACTTTATCCCCCATTAAACGAATGGTCTCTGGACAAGGCCCTATAAAAATAAAACCACTTTTTTCGACTTGTTCAGCGAAGTCAGCATTTTCTGACAAAAAACCATAGCCGGGGTGAATAGCGACGGCATCAGTCACTTCGGCAGCACTTATGACGGCCGGAATATTCAGATAACTATTGGCGGATGGTGGTGGGCCAATACATACCGATTCGTCTGCCAATCGTACATGCTTGAGATCACGATCCGCCTCAGAATGTACTGCCACAGTTCTTATACCCATTTCTCGACAAGCCCTCAAAATACGCAAGGCAATTTCACCACGGTTAGCTATAACGACTTTAGACAGCATGTATTTAAACCCTCTTTAGTTATCAGTTATTAGCTATTAGTTATCAGTTAATATATTCTTAACTCAGCCAGAAATCCGATTTTTTTCCAAAAATAGGATTTCTTTGACGTTTAAAAAAATATTAAATAACAATAGGTTAGCAATTTTCGCCACAACTGTTCCGATCACTATTGGATCGATTCACAATATTTGTACAAGTTATTTTTTTACAGTTAGGAACGCGCATAAAACAACTAGGGCAACCATAAAGGATTGCCCCTACAAGATATGGATTTGGGGTAATCCCTTGTGGTTACCCAAAGTTGTCGAAGTTATTACATGCACGTTCCTTAGGAATGAGACTTTAATAACTTCCGAAACTTTCAAGCCATTTCCAAAAAGGTTTTTAAAACCGGTGCGGTTTAGTTTCTCGTCTTATTTAATTCTCATTCCCCTTACTCAATTACAAACAATGGCTCACCATATTCCACCGGTGCGCCGTTTTCTACTAAAATCTTGGTAACTACACCGGCTTTATCAGATGTAATTTGGTTGAGGATTTTCATGGCCTCAATGACGCATAAGGTATCTCCTTCATTTACCATTTCTCCTTCTTCAGTAAACGGTTTGTTGGTGGGAGACGATGCTCGATAGAATGTCCCAACCATTGGTGAGCTTATAATATGTCCTTTGGACTTATCAGTGACTGGCTCCGGCTTAATTGGTGGTGGGGTGGGTAACGTGACCGGCAGAGACTGCGCGGCTGGTTGCATTATTACCGGGGCAGAATTTGGATAACAACTGATACGCACGGAATCTTCACCTTCGTGAATTTCTATTTCCGATATCCCAGATGTTTCAATTATTTCTACGAGTTTTTTAATTTTTCGGATATCCATGAACCTACCTCGAATTCGACAAAATAGACAGTGCTGCTTGCAAAGCTAGGGTATATCCTTGCGCTCCAAGTCCGCTGATGACACCGACGGCAATGTCTGAAAAATAGGAATGGTGTCGGAAAGGTTCACGGGCATGTACATTAGATAAATGTACCTCAATGAATGGAATAGCAATGGCGAGTATTGCATCGCGCAAGGCAACACTAGTATGTGTGAAAGCAGCCGGATTGATTATAATAAAATCAACCTGATTGTGATGGGCTGCATGAATTTTTTCTACTAATTGGTGTTCACCATTACTTTGAAAAGTAGTGAGATCATGACCGGCTGCTTGTGCCATAATGGCAAGCTGTTGATTAATGCTCGCTAGAGTGGTCTTACCATAGTGTGTCGGTTCGCGCTCCCCCAGCAAATTAAGATTTGGGCCATGTAGCACGAGTATATTAAACATATTGGGTCAATTTGGTTGGTGTTAATTCGGTGATGCAGTGTGGGTGTACAATAACATAATTTAGGTAAATCAATATAGCGCATAAGCTTTGTGTGGTTGCCGGACAGCAAAAGTAATTTATACTGCACACGGGCACAACTTAAACTTTTATGTAGGGCTCCCCAAGTCTTTTTCTTGCCCACCAGCCTCATTAGAAAAGTTAAATTTGTTCCCGCGCTGAGTATAAATATAACTAGTAAGTCAATATTGTTACAATCCGGATAAAATTAAACCCTAACAGTCAACATAAGTTAAATAACAGTGAATAAAATGGTGGTTCAAACACCTGAACTCAACATGCTTTGTATTAATTGCCTGTCTGATAAGGGGCTTCGTTCGTTATGCCCGCAGTGCGGTTATGATGAGCGCAAACATAAGGAGCATCCTTTATACCTTAAGCCCAGAACTATTCTTAAAAATCAATATGTTATAGGGACAACCCTTGGTCAGGGTGGTTTTGGCATTACTTATATTGGGCAAGATTTATGGTTGCAAAAAAAAGTAGCCATAAAAGAGTACCTGCCGGTAGCACTCGCTACCCGTGATATTGTCATGTCAACTATTATTCCACTTAAGCACCAAGAAAATACTTTTAGTGAAGGATTACAATGTTTTATTGATGAGGCTCGCAATCTTGCCAAATTTGATCACCACAATATTGTGCGGGTAATTAATTTCTTTGAAGAAAATCAAACCGGTTATATGGTGATGGATTATTTGGGAAGTTTGAGCCCAATGGACATTTTAAACCAAGCCGGGGGATGCTTACCAGTGGATAAGGCACTAGCCATAGTCTTACCTATTCTCAATGCCCTTACCGAAGTTCATGCCCAACATATTTATCATCGTGACATTTCTATCCAAAATATTCGTATTTTAACTTCAGGTGTGCCAGTATTAATTGATTTTGGAGCAGCACGGCATATTGTGGGTGGACAAAGCCACACTTTGGATTTAGTGCTTAAACATGGGTATTCACCATTAGAACAATATTCGGGAAAGGGCAAAATTGGGGCGTGGACGGATATTTATGCTTGTGGTGCATTGTTATATTTAATAATTACCGGTACATTGCCCCCAGCAGCAACGGATCGATTTTGTGAAGATAATTTAATCGCGCCGGTTATGCTTGGCATTACGATTTCTTCGACTGTCAATAATGCCATAATGCGAGCATTGGCAATTAAACTTGAGGAACGTTTTCAAACCGTTTTTGAATTTAAAGCTGCTTTGCTTGGAACAGCCCCAGACGATAACACTACTATTGAAACTCTGAATGCTCCAAAATTACAAAAAAAACCTAAAAAAAATGTCGCTATAACGATAGTAAGTATATTAATGGTATTGGGGGGAGTGTTTTTTTACTACCAAGAGGATATGTTTTCTTCAATCACACCGCCGCTTAAACCGTTAATTGAACAACCAAGAAAAGTAGCACTTTCTCAACCACAAAAAACGTCAGAACGAAAACCGTTACTTGAACAACCAAGAAAAGTAGCACTTTCTCAACCACAAAAAACGTCAGAACGAAAACCGTTACTTGAACAACCAAGAAAAGTAGCACTTTCTCAACCACAAAAAACGTCTCCGCTTAAACCGTTAATTGAACAACCAAGAAAAGTAGCACTTTCTCAACCACAAAAAACGTCTCCGCTTAAACCGTTATTTGAACAAGCACAGGCGCAGTGGATGAGTTACAAATTGATGACACCGGCAGGTGATAATGCTTATGAAACTTATCAGCAAATTCTGGCAATGGCTCCGGATAATGCGGGGGCACAAGCTGGATTACTTATAATTGCTAAACGCTATTGGAAATTATCTACAAAAGCAATCAAAGCTGGCAAATGGACTAAAAGCTTAAAGATGATTAGGCGGGGTTTACAGGTAGTGCCGGCTCATGCTGATTTGCTTGCGCTTAAACAAAAAGTTATGGCACACTTAGCCGCGCAAAAACAAGCACAAGCCAGAGCCACTGCCGTTCAAAAACTATTAACTCAAGCCGCCCAACATTTAGCAAAGTCACAATTTCAAGCGGCAAATGCCACCTATCAAGAAGTCTTTACCATTGAATCTGACAATAAGTTAGCATACGCCGGGCTTAGGCAAGTAGCCAAAAAATATTTGCAATTGGCACGTACTAAAAGAGGGAGTATCTCCAGCCGTTTAGCATTTATAGATAAGGGATTATATATTTTTCCGGATCATCAAGGTTTGCTAACTTTGAAACAAAAATTGAACGAAGTAAAATTAGCTCGGCAGCGTGAGCTTGAGGCAAAGCTGGCTCGACAACGCGAGCTTGAGGCAAAACAACAACGCGAGCTTGAGGCAAAGCTGGCGCGACAACGTGAGCTTGAGGCAAAGCGGCAACGCGAGCTTGAGGCAAAACGGCAACGTGAACTTGAGGCAAAACGGCAACGCGAGCTTGAGGCAAAACGACAACGCGAGCTTGAGGCAAAGCAGGCTCGACAACGCGAGCTTGAGGCAAAACGGCAACGCGAGCTTGAGGCAAAACGGCAACGTGAGCTTGAGGCAAAGCAGGCTCGACAACGTGAGCTTGAAGCAAAGCAGGCTCGACAACGTGAGCTTGAGGCAAAGCAGGCTCGACAACGTGAGCTTGAGACAAAGCAGACTCGACAACGCGAGCTTGAGGCAAAACGGCAACGCGAGCTTGAGGCAAAGCCGACTCAACAACGCGAGCTTGAGGCAAGGCCGGCGCGACAACGTGAACTTGAGGAAAAACGGCAACGCGAGCTTGAGGAAAAGCAGACTCGGCAACGTGAACTTAAGGCAAGGCAGACGAGACAGCGCGAGCTTGAAGCAAAGCAGACTCGGCAACGTGAACTTAAGGCAAGGCAGACGAGACAGCGCGAGCTTGAAGCAAAGCAGACTCGGCAACGTGAACTTAAGGCAAAACGGACACAACAAAAAATTGATAAATTACTGAAAAAAGCTAGAATTCAACTAGCAGCATTGCGCTTGACAATACCGGCTGGTGACAATGCTTATGAAACTTATAAAAAAATCTTTACGATTGCTCCCAATTATCCAAAAGCTAAAGTTGGATTAGTAAAAATAGCCGATCAGTATGAACGACTTGCACGTATTAAACGCAACGATTTGCACCAAAATTTAGGATTAATTGAACGAGGTTTAAAAGTTTTACCAACACATGCCGGCTTAAAAACACTCCATAAAAATATAACCAAGCAAATGCAGCGCGTGAAAGTAGAACCGATTTCTAAACCCCGTGTAACCAACGTCGAGCCGAAACCACCGCCAAAGCCAGTTGCACCACCGTCTCGCTCATTCCCATCAGTATCAACAGTGCAGAATTTATTGACTATAGCGCAGCGACATTTTGAAACCGCCCAATTTGAGGCTGCGTCTCAAACCTATAAAAATATTTTGATGATTGACTCTGACAATAAAATTGCCACCGCCGGTTTACAACGTATTGCCTACTACTATGAACTTAAGGCAAAAGCACAACTAGAAAATCTATCAAACAGTTTAGCTTTGGTTAAAAAAGGGTTGGCTGCTTATCCCACCCAAAGTTTATTAATCTTGCAAGCTGAAATAATCCGTCGCTTTAATGAAAAACGGGCTGCTAAACCACCCAAGAATATTATTTTTACACCTTCTTTTTGACTAAAAATACTGCTTGAACAATACAGATGAGCGTTAACTGCTGTTTGGGTTTTGCAATACCAAACAAAACGTTTCCGATTCAATCTGAAACATTACGGAGCCAGTTGCAAACTGGCTCCAGCAAAATATACCTTTTACTAAAAAATACCGCTTGAACAATACAGATGAACACACCGGCTAACCTTACTTGCTTGGCAATGACAATTGCCACCATATTATCGGCTAAAACTTGCATAGCTCAAGAAGATATACTGATTATTCCTAACACGTTTACTTCCTTAAGACAATTTGAATATTCAGTTTACAATGGCAATGTTAGAGGTGACATTCGTTCACTTGGAGGTGGTATCACCGGCATTTATAAACGTTTTTACATAGATTTATCCGGCGAAAGAAACATGACTACCAATGAAGAATCTATTATTAATGGCTTATCTAACACCATAAAATTTGAACGCACTGACTTTGCGGCATCTATAGGCTACGCCGTTAATGATTCTATCAGCGCCTTTGTAGGTTATAAGTATGGTAAATCAACCCTCACAGAACTTGTACCTTCTCCATTTGCCGGGGCTAAAACCAGTTTGGCGGGGAAAGGTGTGTTTATTGGTGCCGGTGGCGGCTCGGCGGTGAGAGACTGGGGCACTTTGTCATTCAGTGCTGCTTATGCCAAAATGGTTGCTAACTATAATTCTTATGATATTGGAACAACCGAAGGCGATGCTTCCGGCACAAGTTTAGGGATTGAATGGAAAGCCTCTATTACGACAAACCTTTATTATGATTTATCGATGGTACGCCACGACTATTATTATGAAAATTTTCATAAGGTTGACTTCGATATTTCTGAACAAATTCTTTCGTTTAGAATTGGATTGTCGTATCGTTTTTAAAATTAAAGCCCGCCATCGTCTTTAACCGGTTAAGATTGGTTATCTGAATTTGCTTTCTGTGGGCAAGGATTATTCCTTTGTCCTGAAATTTATGGAACAGGCGGCTTATAGTTTCTTTGGTTAGTCCAAGAAAATTGGCGATATCATGGCGAGCCATTGGCAAAATATAGTTGTCCGCAGAATAATAACCTCGCTCACTATAGCGATGCGATATGTTCAGCAAAAATGCCGCCAGTCGCTCTTCAGCCGTTTTTTTTCCAAGCGAAATACTCTGATTAAGATTGCAAACTAACTCATCGCTCAACAATTGCCGGAGTTTGTGCTGAATTTGAGGTACTAAGTATGCAAATTTGTCCAGCATGTCGAAGGGAATCTCACATAAAAGGCTATTTTCTAAAGCTTGGGCATCCATCAAATAATTCCCACCATGCATACCAGCTAGTCCCAAAATTTCACCAACTAGACGAAATCCCAAAACTTGTTCCTGAGTTTGACCATTTTTTACCAATAATTTAACGGAACCTTGGGCAATCGCAATAATTGAACGAAGTTTGTCACCTTGGTGAAACACAAAATCGCCTCGTTTCACAAACTGCTTACGATTAGTTGTTGGGCCAACCATATTTATTTCAGTACCATTTACTACCAAAGGATTACATAAGATAGAGAAGGTACATTTGTCACAAGAAATAATCAGCATAATATATAAATAGGAATTTGAACTATGATTAAATGATTATCATGTAGGGTGGGCATTGTAGCAGTTTTTTTTGCCCACCCTACACTTTACTCAACCAGAAATCCGATTTTTTGAAAAAATCGGATTTCTTTGAAGCTTTAAAAAATAGATAAAATATTAATGAGTCAACAATCTTGAACTATGATTTAATGATTACTATGATTGTCTAAAGTGTACTTTAGACAGTGAGTTAAGAAGAATATGATTGTGATGAGCCAGTAATCATATTCTGTAAATTACTTTTTGTTAACACCTCTGTCAACTGGTTTTTTTCAGCCGCAACGTTTTCGGCTTCATCTATAGATGTTCAGATAAATAACTTCACAAAAAAACCTCGGAGGTTTTGGAACGCTCTAAATACAATTTGTATGATGCAGAGCATCAAGGCAGGCATTCCCAAATAGAATTTGGGAACGAGAAATAAATTGGCCAGTGACCTTTCTAATTCGTTATATTCATTAATAAATACCTCTGGCGGCTCTTTGGAGCCCGTTTGTCAGTTGTTATTAACCGTTCGTCAGCCTAAATAATGCCGGTACATGCTTATCGTGTTCAAATTGTAGCATACGTGAAAGTAAAGGTGGATACGCTATCGCTTTATCCACCCTACATTGTGTTCAATCTCAATCTGACGATTAAATATTTTTAATTAAAATTAATTATGCCAGCTTCCGCCCTCGAAAAAACTAATTTCCTTCACCGGAATTTGCCACCAGTTTGGCCGGTTGAGTATGATTTAATCAAACCCCAAATTATTGACCGCCCCGGCTGGATTCCGCCCGAAATCACGGAAAATTGGGATACCAGTCCCTACGCCTACCAAACTGAGGAGGAAATGATGCCCCAAGGTGGACCACATGGACAATTATCCGGTTATTTGTATGGACTTCTTAGTTCTCGTTTAGAACAAAAGAATTTAATGCTCTTGCAAGATAGTTTTATGCTTTACCGCGATCAATCTGGCATTAAACAACGGATTGGCCCCGATTTACTGTTGATGCCTCTGCAAAAACCGGCTCCGGCTTCTTATGATTTAGATGTTAAACCACCACCTAGGTGTCTGGTTGAAATCACATCTCCCAAAAGTCATGACAAAGATTTAGATAGTAATCTGTTGCTCTACGCCAGTTTAGGCATAAAAACTTATTTGGCAATTGATTTGATGGTTCCGCATCAAGATGAAGTGCGTGAACAAATCGAATTACATCTGTTTCGATTAGTTTCTGGACGATTGGTGGAAAAAACGCCGGATAAACCGGGATATTTGACTTTGCCCGAAATGGGATTAAAAATCAAAGCGGCAGGTCAACAACTTATTTTAGTTGATAAATTAACCGGTGAAGTGTTACTTGATGTTACCAAATTGGAAGAGGCTTTAGAATCTGAAGTCGAAAAGGCTAAAGAAGCCCGACAACAAGCACTTTATGAAAAACAACGCGCCGAAGCCGAAGCTAAACGTGCTAACGCCGCCGAACAACGGGCTCAAATCGCATTCTCTGACGGTGAACAAAAAAAGGCTCTCGAAACCGCCGGCAAAATGTTAGCTAAAGGTTTTGACTTGGCTGAAATTGCAGAATTGACCGGGCTTTCCATTGACGAATTAGCTGGCTTGAAATAGGTTAATTATCAATTAATAATCCTATTTGGCTACGAGAAAAATTTATTTCAATGGTGAACAGCCTATTGAAATATCAAGTAGCAGGTGACCATAATTTGGCTGGATGGGGTTCTTTGGCTGGACGGGGTTTGCAACCCCGTCCGAAATGTTTCTCGTTCCGTTCCCAAACGATGTGAAGGAATGCCTTCAACTTTGCTACGCAAAATACAATGGGTGTGGCTACTTTAGGACGACGGGGAATATGAGTAATATTAGCATATTGTCTAGAATTAGGACAGTATTTTTGCTATATTAAGCAAGGGTAACTATATGTTGATTACTTATGTCGAAATTATTCACTAAGAACTCATTTGCTGGAGCAGAAGAAAAATTTTTCCAGTTAAAAGATTTACTCAGTAGCGCTCAAGCGAAGAGAATGAGGTTAAGTGAAGTGGAATCTATGATAAAGGACGATGGTCGGGAGCTATTACGTTTGTTGTTGCAAGGTTATGTAGATGAACATGGGTTATGTGACATTGGAGATTTTATCGTTGGTTCGGATGGAGTTGTTAGAAATCATAAAAGAATAAGAGAACGTGAAATAAAAACATTATTTGGTTATATAAAAATTAAACGAGTTGGATATGGAGCCCATGGTAAAGACAGTTTATTTCCAAAAGATGGATTGTTAAATTTACCACAAAACTCCTATTCCTTTGGTATACAAAGACAGATAGTCGAAGAAGCTATTAGAGGTTCTTTTGAAGAAGGTATAGAAAGTATAAAAAGGATGTTGGGCATCATAGTTCCGAAACGTCAAGCAGAAAAAATTGTTTTATTGGCAGCTAGACATTTCGAGGCTTTTTACGAGCTGCAACTAGAACTGAACGCTAAAAAATTAGAGGAACAACAAGCTCTACCATTGTTAATCCTTACTGTAGATGGAAAAGGTATAGCGATGAAAAAAGAATGTCTCCGAGATGAAACTCGTAAGCGAGCCGAAAATAACTCACACAAATTAACGACCAGATTGTCTCCTGGAGAAAAACCGGATTCTAAACGAATTGCAGTAGTTGCTTCGGTATATCTAGTTGAACGATTCGTAAGAACTCCAGAGGAAATAGTTGAAGAACTGTTTGAGAGCCGAACTCATACAAAGAGAAAACGTCCACGACCAAAGAAAAAGCGAGTTTGGGCAAGTTTAGAACATTCATTTAAAACAGTGATAAGTGAAATGTTTAAAGAAGCACACTCTTATGACCCAGCTCATGAAAAGGAGTGGATAGCATTAGTAGATGGAGATAAAAAACAAAGACTCTATTTGTTGCAAGAAGCTAAGCGATATGGTGTTAAAATAACAATAATTTGTGATTTTATTCATGTTCTTGAGTATTTATGGAAAGCGGGTCATAGTTTTTTTAAGGTTCCAAGCGATTTGGAAAAGTGGGTTTCAGTTCGATTGTTGAGAGTTCTCCAAGGAAAATCAGGCTTGACAGCAGCTTTCATTATACGTTCAGCAACTAATAAGGGTCTAACTCAAAGGGAAGCTATTGATCGTTCAGCAACCTATCTATTAAATTTGTCTTCCTTTTTCAATATCATAACTATTTGACCGAAGGTTATCCTATAGCTACAGGGGTTATAGAGGGTGCTTGTCGTTATTTAGTCAAAGATAGAATGGGGATTACTGGTGCTCGATGGAGTTTGGAAGGTGCCGAAGCGATTTTGAAACTACGTTCTTTGAAAGTGAGTGGTGATTTCGATGAGTACTGGAGCTTCTATGAAGAACAAGAATTTATTAAAAATCATTTGGAGAAGTATTCAAACCCCTCATTTTTAAAGGAGAAAGCATAAAAAACGCAAATTAAAGGATCGTCGTCCTAAAGTAGCCACACCCAAATACAATTTGTATGATGCAGAGCATCAAAGCAGGCATTCCCAAATAGAATTTTGGAACGAGAAATTTGTATGATGCAGAGCATCAAGGCAGGCATTCCCAAATAGAATTTGGGAACGAGAAATTCGTTGTACTTCTATTCGTTATACTTAATTGCATTATCCGTTAAATCCAACTTTTATAAATTTCATTGAATCCACAAATATGTTGTATTAGGAGAACGATAATGATTACTTTATTTAATCGCATCTCTTTTGACACAATTTCGATATTATGCAAATGGGTAATATGCTCGTTGCATACCATTTTGGCAGTCGCTTTATTGCTTATATCGCCACTGATTTTGGCTGCACCACCGACCATTACTGGAACTCCACCCACTACTGCTAAAGTCGGTTGGACTTATAGTTTTACGCCGACGGCTGAAGATGTTGATGGTGATACGTTAGAATTTTCTATTAACAAAG
>Ga0233403_10000687_pt1 | contig 16075 bp, 15 predicted proteins | sample Na_oxic_1_MG_FD_179866 | JGI IMG/M metagenome (GOLD analysis project Ga0233403, IMG submission 179866) | Seawater microbial communities from Saanich Inlet, British Columbia, Canada - Na_oxic_1_MG | ecosystem: Environmental > Aquatic > Marine > Inlet | place: Canada: British Columbia | collected...
ATTTGATGACTAGGAAGAGTAAATATCTCCACTAAAAATAAGTGTTAACTACTTGGAAGCAAAATTTAGCTATTTTTACTTTACAATTCACCATGTTCATACTAAAAACTGAACCCCGAAACGTGAGGAGGATATACTCGAAAAAGGTATATACAAGCTCTGGTTGAGAGAACATACTGCAGCATCGCCGTAAACCTGCGCTTTTCTGTCAAAGCTTTGACAGAGAAATCTTGTAGCCTATCAAGTATCAATTTCTCCGTTCATCGATCTGACAAAAGCGCAAATTCTGGCAATGTGAAGTATATCACCAATAAGCTAATTAGGAGAAAAACAATGCTTTTTAAACGCTTATGTGGATTCATCCCCCGTCTTGTATGGGCATTATCACGCCCATCACCAAGGAATTTCAGCGTTTTGCTGATTTTGGGCTTACTGACATTTGCACCAACAATAGCAGTAGCAGCAGCACAAGTATCCATAGATGGTGCAATAACTCAAACCCTTAAAACCGATGGCAATGGCAATGGGCAAGTCGATCCCGGTGACACAGTAGAATACAGGGTGACACTACTCAATACTAGCAGTACTGCGCTCGGAGCGGGTGCTGATTTCTCGGTAAAATTTCTTGCCGATACCACGATTATGGAAAATGTCATAATTACGGATCCAACGAGTGGTGTCTTACCTTTTTACTTTAATGCTACACTGGTGAGTAATAATGTGCCTACTATCAATAGTGATTTTTCGACCGCAACCCTGAAAATCAACGGCACCATAAAATCGTCTGCCAGTACTACGTCGGTGCAAGTTACCGTCAGATTGGAAGGGACAGGTACACTGGCAGCAACAAATACCGAAAAACAGATCACCACGACTATTATTTATTTCCCTCCGCTGCCACAGGCTCAACCAGCAGCATCACCACCACCCATCATCGTCTCAGTGGAATCTAGCCTAGCTTTAATGTTGGCCTTGCTGGGGATTGTGGCTGTGGCTGCTAGATTTCAATGGCGGAAAGAGCGGAGGTGTCGGTAAGGAATGGCCATGAAATAATTTTCCTGTATTTGAAGCACCCTTCAAAGTAGTGGACAGTTTGTTTGTAAGGAATGGATACGAAATAATTTGCCATTTTGCCATTTTGTTTCGGGAATGGAGCGGAGCGGATTTCCCGAAACAGCTAAAAACCGGGAAATTATTTCATGAGCATTCCTAAGGCAAATCCAAAAAATAAATTATCCCGGTTGCGAGTTGCGAGTTCGATTTTTGCGAAGCAAAAATTTTAACCTCGAAACGTGTTTTTGTTGCCCACCATTCCCGGTTTTGATCTACTCTATGCACACTAAGTTGTAAGTTGTTCGTAGGGTGGGATAGCGGGCTATCATAGGGTGTGACCTCCATTTGATGTAAGCTATTTTTATTAAGTATAATTAATAAGTTATCATTTTTGTGGTAAAAATAATACAAATTTTAAATTGTTTCAAAGTAATTATATTTAAGTTTTGTGATATATAAAAATCAAGGTAGTCTTGTATCGCTTGATGAAGAGTTGGTTGGTTATCTTTTACGGCATCGATATAATCTGCTTTTTGTTCAATAACTACTTCAGCAATATTTTTTTGACAGCCCATTGCATCAATTGTGACCAAACAGCCTTTTAATTCCAAACTTTTTAGTAGTGTCTTCCATTGCGGTAATTTCGTTTGATTTTTCATCGGTTTTAATCCAATAGTGAACGGAACAGTTTTTGCATAAATTTCTATACTATTGTTATTTAAGATTTTTTCAAGCTTCAAAGAAATCCGATTTTTTGAAAAAATCGGATTTCTGGCGTAAAAATTTTTTCAAGCTTCAAAGAAATCCGATTTTTTGAAAAAATCGGATTTCTGGCAGTGTTAAATTTTACAAACAGAAACTGATGCTAAACCCATTACTAATATGCTGTAAATTTTAACCATACAAAAAATATTGTTTTTATCATGCAAAAAGTGTTCCGTTCACTATTGGTTTTAATCTGTCCTAACACTAAATAATTCGCAGATGCCCATTAACGATCGGTACGCCGGTGCTTTGGGATGGTGCTATGTCGTCATTAATTCCCTTCCGAGCCGAAGTAACTTTGGCTCCGGTTGTTCCAGTTTCAATTTGGAATAATCCAGTTGATATAGTTGGAGATGTGCAAGTCTACTTTGGCTATCGGCTCATTGAAAGTGGAAATCTCGTTTACTCACGAGAAGACGTGATTGGGATGACGTTTACTGAGTAGTTGTAAGGGGGTACCACAAATTTGAACCGCTCACAACGAATGGCCCTTTGAGTTTATTCGTGGTGATTTTTAAATGGCAAAACGATTCCAGCGATATTGATAACGGGAGATTCTAAATTAAAGAATATTTTGTAGGGAGGGCAGTTTTTTTGGCCCACCTTAAATTATTTCCTGAAATTGTAGGGTGGGCAGTTTTTTTGGCCCACCTTAAATTATTTCCTGAAATATTTATTATCCTGAAAATCCTTGAATCCGGTAAATCCTGATTCAGACAATTAAGTAGGAGAAACTGAAAATGAAAAGTTACGCTCAACTGAGCCTAGTGCCGGTTTTATTGAGTTCACCATTGCTGTTGTTGGCCGGTGATCTTGATTCTACAACAACTCCAAAGAGTACCTTAAGTTACACGCTTGAGGATATTTACAAGCGTCTTGATACGGGCGAGACGGCGACTAAAAGTACATTTACTGAACCGTCGTCTGCTCCGGGTAATATGGGACATACACTGAATGAAGTGTATGAGAAAGCCAATGCATTGATGAATAAGATAGGGGTGCCAAAAACTGGGCAAACCAAATGCTACAAATTTTCTGATAATACGGAAGAAACCTGTGATGCGTCATCACATAAAGGGCAAGACGGTAATTACACAAAAGGAGCATCTGTATCGCCTCGTTTCACTGACAATAGTGATGGCACCGTTACCGACAACCTGACTGGGCTGACTTGGCTGAAAAAGGCAAACTGCATACAATCGGACTATCCTTCATTTGATAATGATTTTACTCAGAATGGGGAAGTGACTTGGGAACATGCTTTCGATTTTGTGATAGGTATTAATAATGGATCGTATCCTAATTGTGGTGCTTCTCAGACGGATTGGCGTTTACCCAACATCAAAGAACTCCAAAGCCTCATTGATTTTGCTTATTTTGACCCAGCTTTGTCTAATGCGGCTGGAGATGCTAAGTGGACAGATGGTAATGCGTTCTTGGGTGTGAAGTCGGACTACTATTGGTCATCTACCACCGACGCGGGTAACATAAACAAAGTTTGGTGCATGATATTCGATAACGGCAAAATTTCGAACGACCCCAAGTCTGGCAACGAACAACATGTATGGCCGGTGCGAGGTGGACAATAGATACTTTGAATAGGAGAACCAAAAATGAAACGTTACGCTCAGCTGAGCCTAGTGCCGGTATTATTGAGTTCACCATTGCCGTTGTTGGCTGGTGATCTTGAGCCAAGTGCCGCTCCGGGTAGTACATCAAGTTACACGTTGACGGATATTTACAAGCGTCTTGATACCGGAGCAACGGCGACTCAAAGTACCTTTACGGAACCGTCATCTGCTCCGAGTAGCACGGGGCATACACTGAATGAGGTGTATGAGAAAGCCGATGCAGCGATGAATAAGATAGGGGTGCCAAAAACCGGGCAAACCAAGTGTTACAAATTTTCTGATAATACGGAAGAAACCTGTGATGCGTCATCACATAAAGGGCAAGACGGTAATTACACAAAAGGAATATCGGTATCATCTCGTTTCACCGACAATAGTGATGGCACCGTTACCGACAACCTGACGGGGCTGATTTGGTTGAAAAAGGCAAACTGCATACAATCGGACTACCCCTCATTTGATAACGATAAAAGATTTAGGGAAGCAGATAATGATGGGAGAGTGACTTGGGAACATGCCTTGGATTTTGTGATAGGTATTAATGATGGCTCGTATCCTAATTGTGGTACTTCTCATACGGATTGGCGTTTACCCAACGTCAAAGAACTCCAAAGCCTCATTGATTTTGCTTATTTTGACCCTGCTTTGTCTAATGCGGCTGGAGATGCCAAGTGGACAGAGGGTGATGCGTTCTCGGGCGTGCAGACGACGCGCGGCGGTTTTTATTGGTCGTCTACCACCACCAACACGAACGACATGACCAATGCATGGGCGATGGCCATCGGCGATGGCCACCCTGACCCAGGTGATACCAAGAACGCTACCAAGTATGTGTGGCCGGTGCGAGGCGGACAATAGACACCTTGAAACTTTGGATGCTTTGATGGGGGGCCGGGGTAATGCTGTAGGGTGGGTAGAAGCGAAGCGGAAACCCACCATTTCATATATATAAAAAGGTGGGTTTCGTTCCTCTACCCACCCTACGTTTGCTTTTTAACAAATATGGAGTATAAAAAAATGAAACGCTTAAAACAATTTGGCAGTATCATGATGTTGTCCAGCCTACTCACGCTGGAAGCTTTCGCCGCCAGCAATATTGACACCACCGACAAATACGCTTGGAACACCAACAGCGGTTGGGTCAATTTTAATGCGAATCATGGTGGCGTGACTGTCTATGACGACCATTTAGAAGGCTATGCTTGGGCCGAAAATATCGGTTGGATTCGGCTTGGCACTCATACTAGCGGTGGGGCACATACTTATGACAACGATGCCGCTAATAACTATGGTGTCAACCATGATGGCTCTGGCAACCTTTCTGGCTATGCTTGGAGCAAAAATGTCGGCTGGATTAAATTCGATCATGGCTATAGCCCAGTCACTATTAATGCAACAACCGGTGACTTTGACGGTTATGCTTGGGCCCAAAATGTGGGGTGGATTCATTTTAAAAAGACCGGCAGTCCGGCCTACAAAGTATCGTATGATGTACCCGCTAGGCCAACGGTTGATTTATCCGTTAGTAGCAACAGTGGTTCGGAAGCTGCAACCACCCAAATTACAGTCACTGCCACCGCATCCAGTGCCGTCACTGGCGATAAAACGGTTAATTTAGCCGTGACCGGTGTTGATGATAGCGATTATACACTGAGTGGCACGACCATCACAATTTCGGATGGGCAAACCACTGGAACCGTTAGTTTCACCGTTCAAGATGATAATAACGTGGAAGGCACTGAAACCGCGACGCTGACAATGAGTAGCCCTTCTGCGGGTATAACATTGGGTAGTACAACGATCTAAACTGTTAGTATCACCGATAATGACAGTGCGCCGCCGCCTCCAGCCCCTTCGCCGACTCCAGTTCCAACGCCTACACCAAGGCCAAGCACTTCGTCTTCCAGTTCTACAATAATAACCCCAACTGGGCCAATCGTACAATTTGAAGGTGACGGTAGTGGTTCTGTCACCGCATCAGAGCGTAGTAGTGGCAAATTTTCCTGTCATTCCAGTGAAACCTGTCCAACCCAAATTCCAATCGGCTGGTATCGATTCGAGCCCAGTGCCAATCAAGATTCCGAATTTGTGGAATGGCGTGGCGAAAACAGCTGTAAAAGTGGCGAATATACCACCACTTTTGGTGGTACATGTATCGCGGTGTTTAAGTTGCTACCACAACCAGACCCAGCAGATGTAATGCCATCCCCGGATACGCCAACTGTGCAGGATACCACGCAACCACCTCAGAGTGTTCCTACTCCGCCGGATGTTACGCAACCAACTCTAGATAGTATAACAGTACCGGTTGTCACTGAGCCCTCACAACCAGTGGAAGTTAACTATGTTGGTTTCAGTGACCAAGCTTATACAGCAACTGAAAACGCCGGCAGCGTAGACATTACCATCAACCGTATTGGCACTACCGGTTCAGTCCGCGTTGACTTATTAAGCTCTGATGATTCGGGTTTTGCTGATACCCATTACCGCTCAATTGAGCAAACGCTGTTCTGGGCCAAAGGTGATGATACCGCAATTAAGATTCCAGTTGAAATCATTGATAATTCGGAAATTGATGGCGACAAAAACGTAATCCTCAGCTTAGGCAACGTGGCTAATGCCGAGTTACGTTTAGGTACTGTGGTATTGACTATTGTGGATGATGATGACAAACCACAAGTTGTTGTCAAACCAGAACCACCCAAATACACCTTGATCGTTACCACAACTGGTGAGGGCCACGGAAGCGTTGCCTCCAATAAAGACGGTATAACCTGCGGTGATGATTGTAGCCAAGATTATTTAAGTGGCACCGAAATCAATTTAATTACTCGTACCGAAGCCGGTTCAATTTTTGCTGGCTGGGCCGGAGACTGTAGTGGTGATGAAGGTAATTTCATGGTGGTAATGGATGCTGCGAAACGGTGTACCGCCAAATTTGCCATGGCACCGATTGAAGAATCGGTTATTATAATTGAAGAACCAATCGTTATAATTGAAGAACCAATCGTTACAATGCCGGATGAATCTGCAACCTCCACTACAGTTAGCAGTGGGCCGGCATCAATAGGTAGTGTTGCCTGTAATACTTCTGATAAGTTGGCGGTAGGATGTGATGCTCATGTAGAAACCATTACTTACCAAGAGGTAGGAGAACATGGCAATTTGACCGGCGGTACTTTAGATCATCCACTTACCAATGCCGGTCTGGTTTCCAACACGAAGATCACTCCTACTGGTAGTTTGAAAGGCGGCAAAGTCTCCGGCGTAACCAACAATGAAGGTTTGATAGAAAACGTTGAATTTGTTGGAGCCTCAATTAGTGGCAAAAATGCGGACGGTGAAGTGGTCGGAACTATCGGCGGTAAAATCATCCTCGCCAGTCAAATCGGTGGTGTAGTTGAAGATGTCCGGTTAGCTCCGGATACGCAGATTGTGGGGAGTGGAACACCAAAAGTTGGTTCTGAAAGGAACATTGATAGTATTGGTGGACTCATTATTGGCGATAGCGAAAAACCGGCCATTTTGGAAAGATTGCATATCAAAACCAAGAGCCGTGTTTCCAATGTGATTATTGCGGAAAACGTCACTTACGGTGAAGATGTAACTTTCACCAATGTTGAGTTCCGTACCAAGGTAATCCGAAAAGTTACCCTGAAAGGTCGCATTAATGGTACTCGTTTCAAAGAAACCTATACCAAAGTTGAATCCGTAACCATTCGTGCCAACAGCCATCTTTCCAACTTGGACATTGGCGATAATGTGGTATTTGAAGCCGGCGTAACGCGGGATGATAGCGTCACTTTCTCCGTTCACCAACGGTATATGGAATCTCACACCATCGCCGCGCTACCAAACCTTAATGGCATCGCTGCCCTTGATAGTCAAAGAAACAATGTCTTAACTTGGGCCAAATTACAAGGCGGAGCCAGATTTGGAGCCGCTGGTAGCCGCTATCGGAAAATCGTTACGTTCAAGAGAAGCAAGCGGAAAAACGTGGAGATTCTCGGTAATGTGCTGACAGATGTGAGACACATTGGCCTGAAGGCGGATATTTTGGTAGTTGCTGCCCACACGCCACCGGGAACATCATCACCAAGCTTCTACATGTTAGACCGTAATGGTACGCCGGTGCTTTGGGATGGTGCTATGTCGTCATTAATTCCCTTCCGAGCCGAAGTAACTTTGGCTCCGGTTGTTCCAGTTTCAATTTGGAATAATCCAGTTGATATAGTTGGAGATGTGCAAGTCTACTTTGGTTATCGGCTCGAAGAAACGAAGACTATTGTCTATTCGCTAGAAGACGTGATTGAGATGAAGTTTACTGAGTAGTTGTACTGAACAATACCATCGCCAATTGGATATTTATTTCGGGAATGGAGCGAAGCGGATTTCCCGAAACCTAAGTAATATTGGGGTTTCGGGAAATTGTACCTCATTCCCGAAACAACAAATTTTGACATTGGCGAAGGTATTGACTGAAGCATAAGTTTTTAATACTTTTTTATACCTTTTATTCTCACAAAGCTGAAATCGTGCTATCATGCACCAGTGCTGAACGGAGGGCGTACCTTGCACCAGCCATTTGCATTTCAAAAGTCATCGGCTGAAATATCTTCTAACCGATATTCAACAAAAGATTGATCGCGTAATTGTCGCGCCCAAGATTGAAATTCTTCCTCAATTTTACGTTGGTGGATTTGGTGGGTGGCTTGGGTACGCAAAGCTTGTTCGGTGTTATCATACTCGCGACGTTCCAATACTTGTAAAATATGCCAGCCATGAGGTGATTGAAATGGTGTACTTACTTGGTTTTTAGGCAAACTACTCATTATGTCTTCAAATACCGGCCCCCAAGTGGATTCACCGGGATTAACCCAGCCAATTAAACCGCCATTGGCAGCCGTTTTTATGTCTTGAGAATTAGCCGCCGCTAATGTCGCAAAATCGTCGCCTTGCTCAATGCGATATTTGAGTTCTTCTAAGTGCTTCTGGACTTCAACCTTTGACATTATCTCACTAGTTTTCATCAAAATATGCCGCACTTTGCTTTGCATAACAATAGTTTGTTCGTTACCGCGCTTTTCAACCAATTTGATGATATGAAAACCACTGGCATCGCGGAGAGGCCCACGAATCTCACCGACAACCATATTGTTGACCACTCCGTTAAATAAAGTCGGCATTTCCCCAGCCTTCAACCAGCCTAAATCGCCACCTCTAATGGCGTTAGAACCCTCTGATACTTTAAGTGCCATTGTTCCAAAGTTGGTACCTTCTTTGAGTTTTGCCAAGACTTCTTGGGCTTGTTGCTGTTTAGATTCAATATCTTCTGGCGATGGTGCAAGTGGTGTAGCTATTAAAATATGCCAGATATGATACTCGTTATTCTCGGTGCCTTGTTGTGCTTGATTTGCCAGAAAATTTTCAATCTCGCGTTCCGTAATAGTAATACGATTGACAATTTGCTGACGTTGTAAACGCTTCATTATCATCTGGTTACGAACTGTTTCTCGCACCTTCTCATAACTATGGCCTTCTTGCAACAACCTTTCACGAAAGCCTGCCAAGTCCATCTGTTGTTGTGCAGCAATTTTACGTATTCGCTCGTTTAAGCGGCTATCATCAATCTTTATGCCGGTGCGTTGTGCCTGTTGCAATTGCAACTTTTCCATGATGAGACGTTCTAGGACTCGTTTTTTTAAGGCTTCGTATGGTGGCGACTCACGAGTTTTTTGGCGCCATTCCTTCAAAGCGAGATTCAATTCCTCTTGTAATACTGTATTGACAATTACATCGTCGTTCACAACGGCAACAATATAATCAAGAATCTCTGTCTCAGCCATCACTGGCATAAACCGGTTACCAATCAACAAACACAATAAAGCAATAATCGTTTGGAGTAATTTTTTCATAATTAGCTGAATTTAATATGGTTTCTCGTTTCTCGTTCCCACGCGCCGGCGCAATGCCATTAAGTTAAGTCTTGGAGTCCAAACCTTTAGATTTGGAAGTGTTTGATTTTAAACGACATAATCCAAAGTCTTACGGTTTGGATTCCAATAAACATTCCTTAACTTAATGGCATTGTAGCAAAGGTGTCACTGCCATATCGTAACGCCTTGGAGTCCAAACCTTTAGATTTGGAAGCCTTGGAGTTCCAATAATATTCCCAAAGTCTTACGGTTTGGATTCCAAGAATAATTCCAAAGTCTTACGGTTTGGATTCCAATAATATTCCCAAAGTCTTACGGTTTGGATTCCAATAAATATTCCCAAAGTCTTACGGTTTGGATTCCAATAATATTCCCAAAGTCTTACGGTTTGGATTCCAATAAATATTCCTTAACTTAATGGCATTGACACCGGCGCGTGGGAACCAGAAAAATTTACAACGACCTGCGGGGTATTGGTCTCCCCGCAGGTCTGATATTTAAATAACGTTAAAAATGATCACGGAATCCCGGAATACGTTGTTCTAAAAATGAATCCGCTTTTTTACCTATCCCGCCAAAACCTTTCAATTCCAATTGCAGGAAAAAGCCATTCAAATAGCCAAAGCCATCAATATTGTTTAAGTAACGTCGCGTAATTCCACGTATTGCCCAACAACAACTACTATATTCTATACCAGTGAATGCTTCTAAAGTTCTTTCCTTTGGTAGTGAGTAATTCCAACGTCCTAAAATGCTCCAACGTGAACCCAATGCCCAACGAACCGATACATCGGTTTGTTCTAACGAATCATCACGCATACGGTAAGACACGTTTGCAATATGCTGTTGGTCAGGATGATAACGTATACGCATAACCGTATGTTCAGTATTTTCAGTGTGTGGGTTCCAGCGGATCGTCGATGAAATTCGCCATGCTTCTGCAAATTGTGTGGCTAACTCCATAATTATATTAGAAGATGGTTCGGTTTCTACCGATTGCCCTGGGTAAGTTACGCGCCTATCTCGAAAGTAATAAATTTGTCCAAGGCTGGCTCGCAAATGTTCTTCTCCGGTATCATTTCCGATTAGACGTGAAGTCATTCCTAATGTTACCTGATGCCCGTCATCAATCCGATCCGCCGCACTGAAGCGATTATCACGAAATAACTGTGAAAAAGATAAATCGTACTGGCCGGTATCGAAAATAGGGATATCGTTTTGTTCCCGATATTGAGTATAGCGATAAAACAAACGAGGCTCTAAGGTTTGCACTAATTTGGTGTCAAACATACTCATATCACGTTCAAAAAACAAACCACTATCCGTACTGAAGGTAAATAAAAAACGGTTATGGGTTGTAGTTTGGTCAGGTGCGAGATTGTCTAAATCATAACGAGTGTAACGTAGCGACAATGCCGGCACCACAAAAGTGCCGGGAGTGCGCCAAGGAAAACTGAGGCTCGGTTTAAGATCAAAACGATTGCCGATAGGCCCATCAACCACCTCGGTATTACGATAAAAACGCACCAATTCTGTCTCAAGTCCCCAATTCAACCCGCGATTGAATTCGGGTAAAGTGGTTTTCAAAAGTAATTGCGGCATACGTTGATAGGGACGTGCTGCCGGATTTTTGTCCAGCGTTTGAAACGCTTGTAAACGCCCAAGCACATTCCAACCATTGCCAAAATAATATAAATCACCACGCCGTTCAAGGTGGGTAATACTCGCAGCACTTATATTATTACCCAATTCTTCAAAATAGCGTTCATCAGAAACATAATTAAAGTTAATATCGGTGTGCAAACGTTCGGTTATATGGTTATTATGCTTAACAGCTAATGAGATACGATCTCCCCCAAAGGCTTGATCATGAGGCGAATACTCAAATTCTACATTGTTTGTAGCAGTTTGCCCTAAGTGGCGAAATTCAGTTTTCAATAACAAACCGCGCCGCGACATATAACGTGGAGTAAGCGTCACATCATAATTGGGTGCTAAATTAAGGTAATAAGGAATGCTAAATTCAAAACCAGTTTCGTCTGAACTTCCTACACGGGGTGACAAAAAACCAGATTTACGCTCATCACCGATGGGAAATGATAGATACGGAGTATAGAAAACCGGTATATCTAAAATGCGTATGATTGCATGACGTGCTGTGCCTATACTACTGGCATCATCAAGCGTAACTTGGTTGCCGGATAAGTACCAGAATTTTTTATTAGGATCACAAGTAGTATAAGTAGCTTGCTCAAAATGAACCACATCTTTAGAATCCCTTATAACTTTGTCAGCTTGCCCCCGTGCCCGTCGATTTAATAGCCAATAGTTGGCATTCGTCATTTCACCTTGGTTCTTGCCACGCAATTTGAGAGTAGAACCACTAATAACAAAATCCTTATCCCAAAAAAGAAAATCTTGTTCAGCATTAACGATATCTTGATTACGATCATAGACGACGAGACTAGTACTTAAGATTTGATCGGCTCGTTGCATCAAGACATCACCGCTAAATGTGGATGTGCCAAGCTTTTCCTGCACTAACGCATTATCAGCAAATAAACGGATCGAATCTCCCTGAAGTGGTGGTAACTCTGGGCGGTGTGGGACAATTTCAGTAAACGGCTTGCATAAAGCAAATTCATCCCACGCCGCCACAGTGGAAATATTGTATAAAACAAGTAGTAGTATTATGTATCGGTAAAGTTGCACAGTAGTCGTGTGTTTAAACGGTTGGTTGGCACCCTTCAGTTATCCCCAAAATTGCTGTGGGATTGCCCTATATTGAGCATGTAGGGCAATCCGGTTGCCCCCAACATTTTGCCAAAGATGCCTATTAAATAAAATCATTAAACTGTAATAGACAATTGTAATTTGCACAATGTAGATAGTATTTTTCCGTTTGTCAAGTTTTATTGGCCGGTTGGTCACGTTTTTGAAAAAGGATTGAAAAAGCTAACTACAAGGATTGCCTATAATAAAGGATTTAAACCCAAATATAACGCCACGATCTAATTCTTTATTATAAACAATCCTTGTAGGGTGGGTAGGAGCACTGCGTAAACCCACCAACTTAAAATAACACCACAATCCAATCCTTTGTTAGACATTAATACCGATTTAAATAATGTTCAAGATTTATTCGTTCTAGGCGTACCTTGCACGAGCGCCCGTGCAAGGTACGCCTGTAACGAATGAGAAATTAAGTTAAATCGGTATGATGTCTATTATATACAATCCTTGTAGTTATTGTTATTAATGCTAATACTTAATATTTAATGTTAGGAATCCAAAGTGGAGACAGTTTTCACCATGTAATACAATTTTTATAGGTAGCGTAAACCCACCAACTTAAAATGACACCACAATCCAATTCTTTATTATATTCTTTGTAGTTCTTGTTATTAATGCTAATTTTTAAGAAGGATGGTAAATTTAATATCGAAAACTAAATTTATTGGTCGTTATATTGTGACTGATCCTAATATTTGTCATGGTAAACCAACATTTCGAGGAACACGTATATTTGTTGCAGATGTCTTAGAACAAGTAGCAAGTGGGATGATTTGGGAAAGTATTATTGAAGATTGGCATGGTAGTATTATCTTCGATGCTATTGCTGAAGCAGTACAATTAGCCAGCCAAGCATTTCTTGAACACGTCGATGAATATATTTTGGAGCCATTAGCCGCATGAATATTTTGGATGAAAACATTCCAGAACATCAGCGACAAAAACTCAAAAATCGGCGTATTCGAGTTTATCAAATTGGCGATGATATTATTAGTAGAAAGGGAATAAAAGACGATGATATTATTAATCAGGGGTGCATTCCCATTTTTACGGTGGTTTAATAGTTCCATAGGTTTCACCTATGGCTATTCACGTTTAACCCTGAAGGGGTTGTTTAACCCCTTCGGTGTGAAACGTAAATAGCCTTATGTGAAACCTATGGCTTCGAGGTTTTGAAACGCTCTACAGTTTTTACTTTGATAACTTCAGGAAAATAAATGTCATTCAATTTAGAAACTTTGAAGACAGAAACGTCACAAATTGAACGAAAAGAACGTGCTATTTTGGCTAAACTTATGATTGAAACTTTTGAGAATGACGATGATGACATTAACGTATTCGATTTATGGCTACAAGAAGCTGAAAAAAAGCGGTATCAGTTGTATAGCGAGGGCCAAATCCAATCCAAAGCAGCATCAATTGTATTTCAAGAAGCATTTGCGAGCCTAAAATGAAACCTATAGATTTTATTATAAGTAATATACATAACTTCGTTGAATAACAAGGCTGGGAGGTGATATTGGTAATATCAACTTTTTTAATTGGGATATTAATAGTTAATTAGCTAATTCTTTTCTCAGAACTTACATTTAAATGTAATGGGCTACTCGACAAACTTTATGGAAACGGTAAAATCGGAGATACCTAAAAATTTCAGAAAAATATTTGCAGCCAAACCTCAGATGTTTTGGAAACCTCTGAGGTTTTTTGTGAAATTATTTATTCTTTTCATCTATAATCGTATTTCTTCAACCCACTGAACAAGAAATGCTTGAAGCGGCTCAGAAATTGATGCAATTGTCAATTATTAATTGTTATTTACACATTTCAAAATTGATTTAGGTTCTGGCTTATAATTAGTAGATTCTTGCCGGACAAGTTTGTGACTGACAATTTGTAAAGAGGGATTACCAGTAGTGCCATCTGCGGTAATATCGGTAAGAGAGATTGGTGATTCGTTATTAATAATTGAATAATTGTCCCAGTTACACAGATGGAATCGGTGGCTATTCACGTTTAACCCCTTCGGGGTTGATTAACCCCTTTGGTGTAAAACTTTAAACCTCAAAGAAATCCGATTTTTTCAAAAATCGGATTTCTGGCTGCGTGAAAATTTTTTTCAAACCTCTTCAAAATCCGATTTTTTTCAAAAATCGGATTTCTGGTTGATTTTAACCATACAACCGTAATTCGATGTTCAATGAACCTAGTGTAAAAATGCTAAGTGCCTTTTATAGCTTTTATGTTTTTCCAAAGCATTGCAATGGCTCCGGGCAAATCACGCCATTTGAATATAACGCTAATCAGCAATTGATTAAAGTGATTTAAAATAAACAGCGAGTCGCCAAGAGATAAATCTCATCTCCGGCTACTAAAAACTAAAGTACCCGCAATTGGGCTCTTTATAAATTTACCTTCATCGTAACATGATGAAAACTATTTAATCTATTTATTAGGTATCTTAAGATGTTAAATCTTAAACAAAAACGCTATGTAGAACGTATTCAGGAACTCATAGCAGAAGGTGAAAACCTCGCAAACAATCCACAACTCTCAAAAGAGGGTTATAAAATAATTGGCGATAATGCTAAACGAATTGAATGGTTAAGCAAAGTCGAAAATATTATTGAGACCACTTTTGGTAAAAACAGCTCACAATTTAGGCGAAATGAGAAACTTTCCAGTGGCAAGACTCATTTGCCGACGCAAATTCATAAAATTGTGGGGTTATTAAGAGGAGGGTTGAGCGACTTAGAAGGCGGTTATTTAGTTAGTCAAGAATTCTTAATTGCTGGAGAAATTTATGCCACTGTTTTAGAACGGGCTAAAGACTACTTCTATAAGCTGAAAGACAAAGATGTTGCTGCCATGTTAGGCAGGACTGTTTTAGAAGATGGGTTGAAAAGAATGGCACGCCAAGAAGGTTTGGAACTCACGTATCGTCCCAAAAATCGTCCCAAAAAGAAACCAAAGGAAGCCTCTAGTTTGAATGAAGAACTGAAAAAAAAAGGACGGTATCAAGAACCGCAACGGAGTTCAATTCAAGCTTGGCTCGCTTTTGGGAATTCAGCAGCCCATAGCAAATTTAACGATTATGATGATGATGGAGTAAAAAACATGCTTGAAGGAATTGAGCATTTTTTAGAAAGTGAATTTGGAGGTAACCCATGACAGGACATCAATATTTAGCCGGTGTGCTAGAAAAACAACGACTGACGGGTATGGACTTAGAGCGATTAAGAAATACTCGTGATCAGATCGAAAGAGATTTGAAACCTATCCGTTATGAATCCCGTATTTATTATGGCGGTTCATACGGCAAAAAGACTATAATTAAGGAATCATTTGACCTTGATATTGTGATCTACTTTCCACATACTGACCGTCGTTCACTCAGGGACATGTATAAATCTGTATATTATTCTCTGAACCAAGCTGGCTATAGAATGAAAGAACAACGAGTTGCATTAACATTACAATTACCAAAACAATTTTATGTTGATGTTATAACTGGACAAGCAAAGGATGAAGACTTCTACTACGCCGATTTGTACAACATTGCCGAAAATAGTCGAATGCGGACGAGCCTAAAAATGCACATTGATGATGCCCGTCGGGTGAAAGACACTATCAAGCTGATGAAGTTGTGGATACGAAGGCATTCATTAGGAATGCAAAAATTTTCTATGGAGCAAGTGGTCATCCGTGCTTTGATAGACAAAGACGAAAGCGACTTAGAGATGTCTTTTGAAACAGTTTTACAATACCTTAAACTTACATTTCGCAGTTTAAGCAGTGAGTTTTTCGATTTTGTTTATCAAAAAACCACATAAATAATAATCATTGTAAATATATCCGTTAAAATCAAACCGTTATAAAAATAACCGGACAAATATA
>Ga0233403_10000688_pt1 | contig 16057 bp, 15 predicted proteins | sample Na_oxic_1_MG_FD_179866 | JGI IMG/M metagenome (GOLD analysis project Ga0233403, IMG submission 179866) | Seawater microbial communities from Saanich Inlet, British Columbia, Canada - Na_oxic_1_MG | ecosystem: Environmental > Aquatic > Marine > Inlet | place: Canada: British Columbia | collected...
AAAATCCCTTCTTCTTTCGCGAGCCGGCGGGTCATCTCAAAGGCTTCCTCGTCATCAATGTTGACCTTCCTGTCAAGCAGTTCCTTGTCGTAAATCTCCGGGCAGTAGGATTCCTTCATGTTTTTCAGTCCCTGAATCTTATGGCCCATATAAGGTTCAACACCCACAATCTGAATATCCGGATTGTACTCTTTCAGCCCCCTTGAAACCCCCATGAGTGTGCCGCTTGTGCCAAGCGTGGCAACAATGCCTGTCACTTTTCCCCGGGTTTGTTCCCATATCTCCTTTGCGGTTCCCTGATAATGGGCATGCCAGTTGGCCTCATTGTTGAACTGGTCGGTCATGAAATAGGTTTCGGGATTTTCCCTTGCCAGACGGTAGGCTTCCTCAATGGCGCCGTCTGTTCCCAGATGGCCCGGGGTCAGCAGTATATCCGCGCCCCGGGCCTTCAGGATTTTCTGCCGTTCCACACTGGCGGATTCGGACATGGCCAGCAGAAGTTTGTAGCCTTTCACTGCACAGACCAGGGCAAGGCCGATGCCTGTGTTGCCGCTTGTGGCCTCAATCACGGTTTTATCCGGAGTCAGTTCACCGGACTTCTCTCCGGCCTCAATCATATAGAGCGCGGCTCTGTCTTTGATGGAACCCCCGGGATTGCAATATTCCAGCTTTGCCAGAATTCTGACCTCGGGGTTCGGGTTCAGGTTTTTTATTTCAACCAGCGGTGTGTTGCCGATGGCATCCAAAATTGAATAACTCATTGTTTTAATATCCGAATTTGTATAAATTTTAAGATAATCAGCAGATTGAAAGTCTCCCCTGAGGTGCGGGGGGCGACACACTCTGCCGTCTCAGGCAAAAACCCCGCGCCCAGGGGAGGATTTGATCCGCTTCCGCACCCGGTTTTCGATCTGCTGATAATGTCTGTCAGTATGCCATTCCGGAGGTGCAAAGCCCCTGCTTTATGCTACTCTCCGGAATCCGTGTTTTCTTAGGGGATTTCCCAAAAAATAAACTGTCCATAGCCGATATTCCCACAAAAGGGGAATCGCAACGTCGGGCCACAGAAATCCCCCTTTGGGCGCGGATGGGATTTTTCAGGTATGTATTTTTTGGGAAGTCCTTATCATACTTGATCATCAGGTTTTTTTCTGTGAAAATAGGAATCCGTTATCCTTTTAAGTAAGTACCTGGTTTAAGTAGCTGGTCAAAAGTTCTCCATGATTTCCTGTCATCAAGGAAGAGGACATATCATTCCGGGCGGAAATGGGATGGGACTTTTTCCCAGTTCCGACTCCGGCTCCGCAAATATCCCGTTCAAAATTCTCTGGGCTTGCAAATGATTTCTTTGATACGCATATCAAAAAGATCAGACTGGTTTGCGGGTTTCAACACCAGTGCCGCATCCGCGCCTCTTGCCGTACCTCCGATGGAAATGATATCTTTTCCGCTGAGTGCGCCGGCATCTGCCGCCATGATGGAAATCTCCACCGCAACCTTGACACCCTGCCCGAAAAGTCTCAGAGTGTCAGCAATCAGCAATACCGGATAACTTCCCGTATATTTTTTTGCGATGGAGCGTTCCACGCCGGAAAGTGCATGAGTTGCGCTTACAACTCTTATTCCTTTGTTTTCGAGGTCTTTTCTCACATCATCGGGCATGACGTTCTGAAAGGCTTTTTTGAAACCGCCATGATATGTCACCGTGATAATTTCAAATCCCTCAAATATTTCCAATGCCTTATAAGCAGTATCCCCTTTTGACGATGCCAGAACCACCTCATTCAGGCCCAATTCCTTTCCCCGTTCATAAGCAAGTTTCAGGGTTTGTTCGCTATTGGCTTTTCCCGCTTTTTCAAAATACATAAAATGTTCTCCTGTCCGATGTCTAAGCTGAATAATTCAAAATTCAAAAACAGATTGGCGAATCCGAATCCTGCCGATCTGCTGATATTCAAAAACCCCCCGTGCCTTCAAGGGGGAATAATTGGTGTTCCCATTTGATCGGGTTTTGCCCCCGGTTTCTGAAATTTTTCGATCTGCCGATATTCAAAAACACCCCTCAAGAGGGGATTTGGTCAGATTTCGCCCCTCAGGGGGGAATTGGTGTTCCAAAATTGTAAATGCGCCCGATGGGGGATTTTCGGAGCCGGGTGTCCTGTTTCCTCCTTGCGGGGCAACATGGGCAGTTTATTTCTCTTACCACCCGAACCGTTTTTTGTAAATATAAAAATCTGCCTAAGATGCTGATAAATTTAAGCTGAAGCCATGCGTTCCGAAACAGGAACGCCGTTCACAGAATTTTTTTTTGGGGTATCTCTGAAAAAAGTTCTTGACATCCAAATGACAATCATTTATCAGAGCATATAATTTTCGCAACATAAGAGAGATTTTATTTAAATGTCAGAAAAATTTGCAGGCATCTTCTTTTTTTATTTTAGCTTTTATTTTTTTTATGGGAGAGGTTTGCCTGTGGTATGCTGAAGTAAATACTAACAAAAAAGCAATCAAAACCGTGGACAGACCTGATAAGGCTCACGGTTTTTTTGTTTTGGGAATTATATAAAAGACCGCGAGGAAAAAAACTTCACGGTCTTTTTTTGTTTGCAATGACGGAGACGGAGATTAAAAATGACAATTCTGGGCAAAAAAATTCGGATGGAACGCATTATGAACCGCAACACGGGCAGAACTCTTATCGTACCCATGGATCACGGCATTTCCGTAGGCCCCATTCCCGGGCTTATAGATATGAAGACCGCCATACAGAACGTGTCTGACGGCGGTGCGAATGCCATTGTGGAGCATAAGGGGCTTGTGGAGGAGGGTCATCGCAAAGGGGGCAAAGATATTGGTCTCATCATTCATCTGTCCGCTTCCACCAGTCTTTCCATTTATCCCAATGCAAAAACGCTTGTCTGCTCAGTGGAAGAGGCCATCAAACTGGGAGCGGATGCCATATCCATTCATGTCAACCTCGGAAACGGTCAGGAAAAAGAGATGCTGCATGATTTCGGGAAGATCACTTATGAAGCCCGCACATGGGGAATGCCGCTCCTTGCCATGATGTATCCCAGAGGAGAAAAGATCAAAGACGAATACGATGTCAGCGTGGTCAAGCATGTGGCCCGCGTTGGAAAAGAAATGGGTGCGGACATAGTAAAGGTGTCCTATACCGGCTCCCCGGAGACTTTCAGGGAGGTGACCCAAGGCTGCTCAGTTCCCGTGGTCATTGCCGGCGGCCCGAAAATGGATTCGGACAGAGATATTCTGGAAATGGTCAAAGGCTCAGTTGAAGCCGGCGGCGCAGGCGTATCCATCGGGCGCAACGTATTCCAGCACAACAATCCCAAACGCATGGTGCAGGCCATTTCTGCCATTGTGCATGAAGAGCGGAGCGTGGAAGAGGCCTTGGAAATTTTGGGATAAATTAGTGGACAGTGAGCAGTTGGCAGTCACCAAATAAAATTCGATCTTTTTTTCAGTGATAACTGCTTACTGACCAAATAAGGAAAACATCATGCGAAAAATATGGGTGAAAGTGGATCCCTGGGATAAAAAGCTGGTGACCACTGCGCTGGAAGGCGGTGCGGACGGGCTTATGGTCCCCCCGGGATATTCGGAAAAAGTCAAGGAACTCGGTCGAATAGAGACCATTGCCGAGGATGGGGATTTGAAGCTGGGTCAGGATGTGATTTTTTTTGACATCACCAGCCACGAGGATGAGGAGGAAATTGCCCGTCTGGCTCAGACAAAACAGCTTATTCTGCAATGCAGCGACTGGACCATCATTCCGCTGGAAAATCTTATAGCCAAAAAAACCGACGTGATAGCGCAGGTTCAGAATTTGGAAGAGGCTCAGACAGCTTTCGGGATTCTGGAAAAAGGTGTGAATCATATTCTGCTGGTTCCATCGGACCCGGTGGAACTGAAAAAAGCCCTTTCAGGCCTGCGCGTGGGTGAAGACAGCGTCCCCCTTGAGGCCGCCGAAATTCTGGATATTCGCCCAGTGGGCATGGGTGACAGGGTGTGCGTGGACACTTGCACCTCAATGAATCCGGGAGAGGGAATGCTGGTGGGCAACAGCAGTGCGGCCCTGTTTCTGGTTCATTCGGAAAGTGTTTCCAATCCCTATGTCGCGCCCCGGCCTTTCCGGGTCAATGCAGGCCCGGTTCATGCCTATACCCGGGTGCCGGGCGGCAAAACCCGTTATCTTTCGGAGCTTTCAGCGGGAGACCCTGTGCTTGTGGTGGATTTTGTGGGAAACACCACAATCGCCACAGTGGGACGCATCAAAGTGGAAAAACGCCCCCTGATGCTGGTCACGGCAACTTACGCGGAGAGAACCATCACCAGCATTCTTCAGAATGCGGAAACCATCCGCCTGACCGACCCGGATGGCAAACCCGTATCCGTCGTAAGTCTCAGCAAAGGAGATAAAGTGCTTGTAACCTGCGAGGAATGCGGCAGGCATTTTGGTCATAAAATAGATGAAACCATAACGGAGAAGTAAAAGCGTAAAAGCGTAATGGCGTAATATTGCTCGTCTCAGATTGCTGTCTGTCTCAATCTTTTGGCGAGCCGCCGGATTTGTCAATCCGCCGGGAGCAGATGACGTAATGCGTAATATTGCTCGTCTCAGATTGCTGTCTGTCTCAATCTTTTGGCGAGCCGCCGGATTTGTCAATCCGCCGGGAGCAGATGGCGTAATATTGCTCGTCTCAGATTGCTGTCTGTCTCAATCTTTTGGCGAGCCGCCGGATTTGTCAATCCGTTGGGAGCAGAATGGGAAACCCCATGTTGCCATGCTGCGCCATTACGCATCATGCTTTACGCATCACGCCACACGCCATCACATTTTACGCATTGAAAGATACAGGCTATGGAAGAAATTACGGAAAATTCTGAAATAAACCAGAAGGAAACGGATGACTCCGGCGCTCGCATTGAGGAGTTCCGAAAGCACATTGATGAAATTGACGGAAAGTTGGTTCATCTTATCAATGAGAGGCTTGTATATGCGCTGGAAATAGGGAAAACCAAAGCCAAAAAAGGCGCGCAGGTATTGGACAGCGCCCGGGAATATCGTGTGCTGGATCGGGTCAGCAGTTTGAACAGGGGGCCTGTCACCAAGAACGCGCTGCATCAGGTGTTCAGGCAGATCATGGCCGCGTCCCGTGAAATCCAGAAAGCGCATCGGGTGTGTTATCTGGGCCCGGAGGCAACCTTCACGCATATTGCCGCCATGAATCATTTCGGGCGCACAGTTTCCTTTGTCCCCCAGTCCAACATTCGGGATATTTTCAATGAGGTGGAAAAAGGCAGTTGTCATTACGGGGTTGTTCCTGTTGAAAATTCCATTGAGGGAACAGTGAACAATACGCTGGATTTGCTTTTTGAGTCGGGCCTGAAAATCTGTGCGGAGAAATATCAGGCCATTTCCCATGATCTGCTATCCAGTTCCGGAAGCCTGAAGGATATTCAGATGATTTATTCCCACCCCCAGGCATATGCTCAGTGTCAGAAATGGATACGGAAGTATCTGCCCCAGGTGGAATTCCGAGAATGCAGCAGCACTGCCCACGCGGCACGGAAGGCGGCGAAAGAATTCGGAACAGGGGCCATTGCCAGCAGTGAGGCTGCCCAGTTGTATGGTCTGGAAGCCGTTGCATCCAAAATTGAGGATGTCGCCAGAAATGTCACCCGTTTTCTTGTCATCGGTCAGGAAGATGTCCGCAGGACAGGCGATGACAAAACCTCTCTCATATTTGTGACTTCCCATATTCCGGGGGCATTATATAAGGTACTGGAACCCATTGCCAATTCCGGCCTGAACATGGTCAAACTGGAATCCAGACCCACCAAACATGAAAACTGGAGCTATTTTTTCTTTGTGGATTTGGAGGGGCACATGGAAGATGATGAAATGCAGAAAACCGTTGAAAAAATGAAAAGTTTGTGTCTGTATCTCAAGCATCTGGGATCGTATCCGAAATCAAGTGAGAAGTGAGAAGTGAGAAGTGAGAAATGGGAAATGGGAAGTGGGAAATGGGAAGTGAGAAATGGGAAATGGGAAATGGGAAATGGGAAATGGGAAATGGGAAATGGGAAATGGGAAATGGGAAATGGGCAGTGACGGTCAGCCTGCTCGCCAGAGTTGATACCAAACCTTAGCAAAGAGCAGGCATTTCCGGGCCGTCGGATTTGTCAATTCCGCGGGAGCAAGATGTTCAGCCTGATAGCAAATCTTAACAATGGCCGCCGGATTTTGCAATCCCGCGGGAGCAAGAATCCGCTTACGGATGTCACTTTTTTAATATTATGATGAAGATAAATGCAAACAGTTCTGTTTACGGTGTGTTCGGAAATCCGATTTCGCACAGTTTAAGCCCGATCATGCACAATGCAGCGTTTTCCCATATCGGATATGATGCGGCATATCTGGCCTTCAAAGTTGAAAATATCGCAGATGCAGTTGCAGGAATCCGGGGAATGAATATCAGAGGTGTCAGCGTCACCATTCCCCATAAGGTTTCCATAATGCTTTTTCTGGATGAACTGGATGGGATGGCGGAAAAGATTGGCGCGGTGAATACGGTCATCAATCAGAAGGGCCTTCTGACGGGTTACAATTCAGACTGGCTGGGTGCTGTGAAAGCCTTATCCGAAAAAACAGAAGTCAGAGGCAAAAACACGGCGGTGATCGGCGCGGGCGGCGCGGCGCGGGCCATCGGGTTCGGGATAAAAGCCAAAGGCGGACATGTCACCATTGCAAACCGCTCCGCGGACAAAGGCGAAAAACTGGCCGCGGATATCGGCGCGGCCTTTCTTCCTCTTCCGGATTTCAAAGGCGGTAAATACGAAATTCTGATTAACACCACGCCTCTGGGGATGACCCCGAATACAGACGGGACACCCGTCCATAAGAAATTCCTTGAAAAAGGAATGGTGGTGATGGATATTGTCTATAATCCTTTGAAAACCCGTTTCCTGAGAGAAGCAGAGGAAAGAGGATGTGTGACTGCTGACGGAGTTTCCATGTTTGTCTGCCAGGGGGCTTTTCAGTTTGAATTGTGGACAGGGGAGACCGCACCGACCGAGGTGATGAGAAAAGCAGTTTTGGAAGTGTCCCATATGCATCAGGCTGAGGGTTTCCCTGATTTTTGAAAACCCCGTCCGGCGCGGCTTCGCAGTCCGGGACAGTCAGGGATCCGTCGTGAAAACAGGGAGTCACAGTCTCAGCCTGACGCATACGGGCTGTCCCCCGGTTTTCCTCGGAACTGCCCTGTCCCGGCAATGCCCCCGTGTCCCATTCCGTCAGTGACTGTCTGACAGCACAGGGAGACAGCATTGCCCGCCCCTGTTCCTGAAAAACAGTGCCGTCCTCCCGCGGCGCCTGTGTCCGGACCGGAATACGGGACGGATATGCGCCGAAAAAAACTGGGCGGTTTTCGGACAGCATGATGAAAACGGGTGCTGTCCATCCCCCTTGTGGCATGAATATGGGAAAAAAACAACGCTCTGAAAAAATATTTTTTTCTGTTGACAGACCCCCTTTTGAATGATATGGAACCATATTTTTATGGAAGCTGGTCTTCGTCTGGATGTTGGCGAAAATCGGTTAATCACTGGTTATATTATCAATTAAAACAAATTAAAAGTCAGGATGGGAAAATGTCCGAAAGCAATATATTTATTAACGAAATAAAACTTGCTAATTTTTTATCATTCGGAGATGCAAGTGAACCTATTCAGTTAGGTTCTCTTAATGTTCTGATTGGAAAAAATTCATGCGGTAAATCGAATCTTATCGAAGCATTCGCACTTCTCAAGGCCTTGCCAAAGGATCTGCCTGCTCCTATACGTCAGGGCGGAGGTATAAGAGAATGGCTTTGGAAAGGAGCAAACAAAACACCGATTGCAGAAATAAACATTTCTTTAAATTATCCCGGGGATTCCATACCTCTGAGATACAGGCTTAACTTTACAAATGTCGGTCAACGTTTGGAACTTATTGATGAAGCGATTGAATGTGTTCATAAAAAAGAAGCTTGGCAGCATGATGTTTATTTCTATTATCGCTATCAGGAAGGTTCGCCGGTTTTAAATGTTCAGAATTTTGGCACAGACAGAGCGGACTCCGGTGACAGCACCCAACGCACACTCCGAAGAGAAGATTTGGATATTAATCAATCTGTTTTATCGCAACGCAAGGATCCTGATCAATATCCTGAACTTACTTATGTCGGTAAACATTTCTCGAAAATAAAATTATACAGAGAATGGAATCTTGGCAGATATACACCGCCACGGCTTCCTCAGAATCCCGATCTTCCAGAAGATTTTCTTATGGAGGACATGAGCAATCTCGGACTTGTTCTGAACGATTTGCAACACCGGTCAAATATTAAGAAAACAATTGTTGAACAATTAAATCTGTTTTATGATGAGTTTGATGATATTACCACTAAAATTCATGGCGGAACAGTTCAGATTTATCTGCATGAAAAAAATCTGAATCAGCCTATTCCGGCTACCCGTCTTTCTGACGGAACACTTCGTTTTCTCTGTCTGTTAGTTATTCTTTGTCATCCTGAGCCGCCGCCCCTGATATGTATTGAAGAACCCGAATTAGGCCTACACCCTGATATTTTGCCATATATCGCAAAACTTTTACTTGAAGCATCGAAAAGAACTCAGCTTGTTGTAACCACTCATTCCGATATCTTGGTGGATGAACTGACAGATGTGCCGGATTCTGTGATTGTCAGTGAGAAATATGATGGTTCGACAAATATGCATCGTTTGGATGCTGACTCTCTCAAAGTATGGATTGAAAAATATTCTTTGGGAGAATTATGGAGAAGCGGTGAAATCGGAGGTAACAGGTGGTGAAGATAAGAATTTACGTTGAAGGAGGCGGTGATCAGCACTCCCTGAAGTCCAAATGCAGAGCGGGGTTTCGGATGTTTTTTGAAAAGGTTCTTCCGCAAGGCAGGATGCCGAGCATCATTGCCTGTGGCAGCAGGAATAAAGCTTTTAACTATTTCTGTACAGCGATAAAGCAGCATAGAAATGCTTTTTGTGTTCTTTTAGTTGACAGTGAATCGCCAATTAGAAATAGTGCAAATCGGTGGGCTCACCTTAAAGAGCGCGATAATTGGAATAAACCTGATGGTGCGGATGAAGAAAATATTCATTTCATGGTTCAATGTATGGAAAGCTGGTTCATAGCAGACAAAGAATGTCTTGCTTTCTTTTTTGGTCAGGGATTTAATGTTAACGCAATTCCTGATAATCCGAATATTGAAGCAGTTTCAAAGGCAGACATTTTTAACGGATTAAAAAATTCCAGTCGCAATACAAAAACTAAAGGCAAGTATGGCAAAGGCAGTCATTCATTTGATATTCTTTCAAAAATTAGTCCAGCCAAAGTACGTGAAGCTTCTGAACACGCAGATATTTTACTCAGGATACTCGAAGAAAAAAACAAATGAATATTGAGCGGACGGAAAAAGCCCCGCCGCTCAACTCTGTGTTATGCCGCTCTGAATTCTGCGCTGGCTGAAAGCGGGCCGGCCTGCCGGGGCTGTCCCCATATGCATCAGGCTGAGGGTTTCCCTGATTTTTGAAAACCCTGTCCGGCGCGGCTTTGCAGTTTGGGACGGTCAGGGATCCGTCGTGTAAAAACAAGGAGTTACAGTCTCAGCCTGATGCATATGGGGAAGTGTCCATGAAAACAGGGATGGAATTTCTTCGACCAGGAATTCTGCTGATATCCTAAAATTTATGGCCGACACTTAACCTCCGGCTGAAAAATTGTCTGATTCAATCCTTCCGCAGCAGATCAGACCTGCCGGAGAGGTGGTTTTATACAACTTAATGATCAGGCACAAAATAAACACCACTTCTTTTCCGTATTTGAAAACCTCCGATTTCCGGCGAATTTGCCAATCCCCGGAGCGGTTCGGGGCATTTCCGCTCTGCTGATATTTCTTATTTCCATCCATTCCATATTTTCATGCTTGACCCCAGAAGATATATTTTGTATTAGATATTATATTTTGTATCAAATGCATGTTTTTCACAAAATAATTTTTTAACAGAAAGGGGGCGGATATGGCGGTTATCACAATTTCCCGACAGTTCGGCGCTGGAGGGAAAACAATGGGGCAGATGGTTGCTGACAAGTTGGATTATATCCTTGTTGATGAGGATATCATTGAGCGGGTGGCACTGGAGGCAAATGTCTCCCCGGACTGGGTCAAATCCATTGAAAAAGAGGCCGGAGGCAGGCTGCTGAAATATATTTCCGGATTCGGGCCTTTTCGCAAAAAAGCATTTGTGGAACACACTCTGAAAGATGAGGGCAAAAGCTCCGCTGACGGCTATATTGACGGCTATATTTATGTGGAACTGCTGCATAAAATCATCGGTCAGATTGCCGAAGAGGGCGACGCTGTGATCATCGGCAGAGGGGGGCAGTATATTTTGCAAAATCACAAAGATGTCTATCATGTGATGATGGTCGCGGCTCTGGAAGACCGGGTGAAGTTCATGGAGGTCAATTACAGCATCTCCCACAGAAAAGCCAAGCAGATTGTGAAAAAAATGCGTAATCGGAGAATCAACCTGTACGGCTATTTTGGCAGAGAGGATTACGAAGCCCCATATCTTTATCATCTTGTCCTCAACATGAGCAAACTGAACATAGAAAAAGGCGCGGATCATATCTGCAAGCTGGCAGGTGGCTGATTCACAATATCTTGAATGAAAAACGGAGGTGCTACCTTGTTCGATCAAAATCAGGAAATATCCCATCTTCCGAAAAATGGGGAGGGAACCTTTTCCCCCCGGAAAAGCAGATTCGGCATATCTTTTTTTATCACTTTTTTTATTATGTTCGGCATATGGGTGCCGCTTTCCGGAAAATTCGATATGTTTCATCTTTCGCTGGGGCTGATATCCTGCTTCCTGGTTGCCTTTTTTTCTTCGGATCTGCTGTTGCCGTTTCCGAATGTCAGGCAGATGCCGGGTGTCTGGTTTCGCTTTGTCAAATATGTTCCCTGGCTTTTGTATCAGGTTTTTGTTGCCAACATTCATGTGATGTATCTTGTGTTTCATCCGAGGATAAAGGAGGTCATTGATCCGCAGATCATGAATTTCAAAAGCAGGCTGAAAAGTGACATGGCCCTTGTCACCCTGGCAAATTCCATCACACTTACCCCGGGAACGATTACCATTTACATTTCTGTTTACGGAAATGTCACGTTTCATGTGATTGACATAGAATCCGGCAAAACTCTGCCCTTTATCATGGAAGCAAGGGTTGCCGAAATTTTTGGTGAATAAATTATGGATAAGGTATTTCTGTATTCAGGCATATTTCTGGCACTTATAATGCTGCTTTCATTGTATCGGGCTGTTTTCGGCCCCACAGTTCTGGATCGGCTCATCGGCGTGAACGCTGTGGGCAGCAAAACCATAGCTCTGCTGGTTCTCATCGGGCTGCTGTATCACCGGGTGGATATGTTTGTGGATATTGCCCTTGCCTACGCCATGCTGAACTTCATCGCCGTTCTTGCCACATCCAGATATTTTCAGAAACAAAAAGGTCTTTATGACGAGGGAGAAAGCAGATGAACATTGTTGTCACTTTTTTTCTGATATGCGGTCTCATTTTCTTTTTCGGAGGTGCTGTCGGGATTATCCGCATGCCTGATTTTTATTCCCGACTTCACCCCGCTGGCAAGCTGGACACAATGGGTCTGCTGATGACGATGCTGGCCATGGCGCTTTACACAATTCAGGATTTTACGCCTGCCTCATTTCTGACCGCGCTTAAAATCATCCTGATAGTGGTGTTCATATTCATCACCAGCCCCACCGCGACCCATGCCATTGTGGATGCCGGGGTTCGGGCCGGGCTTACTCCGTGGACAAAGGACAAATTTCTATGATCTGGCAATTGGACTTCATTATTCTGACCTTTGTGATTATCTGCGGCATCGGTGCTATCACCGTGAAAGACCTTCTCGGTGCGGGAATCCTTTTCGGAGCGTACAGTTTTATGATGTGTCTGCTCTGGGCCATCATGGGAGCAGTGGATGTTGCCTTTACCGAAGCATCCGTGGGTGCAGGTGTCAGCACAGTGCTTTTTGTGGCCGCTGTCTTCCGCACCTCAAGAAAATCAAAGGACTGAGAATGCGGAAAATTCGGGCTGCTGTCTTTCCGCCACACCACTTTGATGAAAGTTTGTCACCGCCCGGATTGTTGGTCTGTTATGAGTCTTTGCCAGCGGAAATCCGGGTCGGTCAGAGGTGACAAACTTACAAATGCGGATGTAAAACAAATTTGCAATTTGTTGCAAACCAATGGGGATGTAAAAACAACTGATTATAACGGGTTTAGGGGAGGCCGTAGGGGCGGCATATTTGCAGAGCTTTCAAGAAAAAAATTGTCAGAAAATAAGGAGTGCAAAAATTGAGCGGGGGCAGCGAGCGTTTTTTTGCACCGTGCTTACAAACCTGCTACAAATATGCCCTTGCAGGGCTTGGTCGGCCCTTCCCTGAATCCGTTATAATCAGTAAAATAAATTTGCAATCTGTTTCAAAGCAGTGAGGATGTAAAACAAATTTCCAATTTGTTTCCGGAAATCATGATCACATTTTGAACGGAGGAAAGCATGTTTAAAAACATTTCGATTGATGGCTTTCGAGGCATCACGCATTTGGAAATGAATGATTTTCGGCAAACCTCCTCGTTGGGGAAAATAATTGCGGAAAGACAAATGTGCTGATGATCCGACCGTGCTCGAATGGGCAGCAAAAAAAAAGCCTGCTCTCCCTCCCTGTCCGGCTCGGATTGATGGCTGAGATTGATTGACAGTAGCGGATGGGAGGAAATTTTATAAATAATTTGGACAAATCGGATTATGATTGAAATAAGCCCTCAGAATAAGGTGAATGCGGAAGTGACAGTTCCGGGTTCCAAAAGTTACACGCATAGAATTCTCATTGCCTCGGCTCTGTCCCACGGCATCTGCACCATAGAAAACGCCCTGAGAAGCGAGGATACCCTGCTGACACTGGACGCTTTGAAACACATGGGTGCTGATATTCTTGTCGGAGATGAGAATATCACGGTATATGGAACAAAAGGCGAACTGTCTCCCTGTGATACGCCTGTCTATCTCGCCAACTCCGGGACATCCATGCGCCTGCTGACCGCAGTGGCAGCGCTGGGAAAAGGTGCATACACGCTCACCGGCACGGAACGCATGTGTGAACGCCCCATTCAGGACCTTCTGGACGGACTGAATCAGATGGGCGTGTCAGCCCGTTCCGTGAAGAATAACGGATGCCCGCCCCTTGAAATCGTCGGTGACAGGATAAAAGGCGGGAAAATCGGTTTGCGATGCAAAGTCAGCAGCCAATATCTCTCCGCACTTCTCCTGATAGCGCCTCATACCGAGGAGGGACTTGATATCACTGTCACTCAGGGGCCGGTTTCCAAACCCTACATTGACATGACTGTGGACGTGATGAACAGACTGGGCGTTGAAGTGAGACGGGAAGGATATGAATTCTTCAGTGTTCCCGGAAAACAGGTTTACAAATCCGGCTCATATATGGTGGAAACAGATGCCTCCAATGCAAGTTATTTCTGGGCTGCGGCTGCCATAACCCGCGGAACTGTCAAAGTCAGAAATATCAGCAGAGATTCGCGGCAGGGAGATGTGCGTCTCACAGAACTGTTTGAGGCAATGGGCTGCAAGGTGATTCAGGAAAAAGATGGTGTGGTGGTCTCCGGCGGAAAGCTTTCAGCCATAGAAGCAGATATGGCGGACATGCCGGATATGGTTCCGACCCTTGGTGTTGTGGCCGCATTTGCAGAAGGAACAACGATTATCAGGAATGTGGCGCATCTCCGGGCAAAGGAATGCGACCGTCTGGAAGCAGTGGCAACAGAGCTTTCCAAAATGGGCATTGAGGCCACGCCCACCGAAAATGATCTGATCATCAGAGGCGGAAATCCCGGAGGAGCGGAAATAGACACCTACAATGATCATCGCATTGCCATGTGCTTTGCTGTCGCGGGGCTGGCAGTTCCGGGAGTGCTTATCCGGAATGAGAAATGCGTTGAAAAATCTTTTCCGAATTTTTGGGAGGTCTTTGGGGAAGTGAGAAATAAGAAATGAGAATTAAGAATTAAGAATTAAGAATTAAAAAGGAAAGTGAGAAGTCCTACCCCGAAGGGGTTAAATAAAACAGCCCAGGGTCAGCGAAGCGCCACCCTGGGAATTAAGAATTAAAAAGGAAAGTGAGAAGTCCTACCCCGAAGGGGTTAAATAAAACAGCCCAGGGTCAGCGAAGCGCCACTCTGGGAATTAAGAATTAAAAAGGAAAGTGAGAAGTCCTACCCCGAAGGGGTTAAATAAAACAGCCCAGGGTCAGCGCAGCGCCACCCTGGGAAGTGAGAAGTCCTACCCCGAAGGGGTTAAATAAAACAGCCCAGGGTCAGCGAAGCGCCACCCTGGGAAGTGAGAAGTCCTACCCCGAAGGGGTTAAATAAAACAGCCCAGGGTCAGCGAAGCGCCACCCTGGGAATTAGAAGGGGTTAAATAAAACAGCCCAGGGTAAGCGCAGCGCCACCCTGGGAATTAGGAATTAAGAAGGGAAGGAATTAAGGCCACCCTGGGAATTAAAATAATTGCAGATGAATATTTTTTTGATTGGCTACAGATGTACGGGAAAGAGTTCGGTTGGAAAACTGCTCGCTGAGAAGTTGGAATGGCCATTTTTGGATTCGGATGCGGAAATTGTCAGTGAGGCGGAAATGACGATTTCGGATATGGTTGCCGAACACGGATGGAATTTTTTCCGGGAGAAAGAGCAGAGTGTGATAAGTCGCTTATGCGCTTCTGATTCGCATGTGATAGCCACAGGCGGCGGTGTTATTCTCAATCCTGAAAATGTGAGGAATATGAGGCAACACGGTGTGGTTGTATGGCTGAGAGCAGGCTCGGAGACTATTCGCAAAAGAATTGCAGAAGATGAAATGACGAAAAGCCTGCGCCCATCTCTGACCTCAAAAGGGTTTATGGAAGAAATTGAGGAAGTGCTTATGATTCGGATGCCGCTTTATGAAAGTGCGTCGGATTTTTGTATTGATACGGATTTTCTCACCCCAGACGAGATATGTGATGCGATCATCAGTCGAGGTCAAGGGGGGAATCTGAGCGGATTTTCAAACTTTTCGATCTACTGAAAATCCTTAAACACAAAGGAGCAGATATGCCGGGCAGCACTTTCGGAGGCTTGTTCAGAGTAAGCACCTGGGGAGAATCCCACGGAAAGGGTGTGGGTGTCGTGATTGACGGATGTCCTCCGGGAATTCCCCTTGACGAATCCCTGATACAGCCCATGATGGATCGCAGAAAGCCGGGGAGTTCCATTGCAAGCACAAAACGAAAGGAACCGGACAGGGCAATTATCATGTCCGGCGTTTTTGAGGGCATGACCACGGGTACACCCATCATGATCATGCTGCATAACAAAGATGCAGATTCAAGTGCCTACAAACCATATGCGGACATCTGTCGTCCCGGACACGGCGACATCACTTATGATGCCAAATACGGGTTTCGGGACTGGCGCGGGGGCGGACGTTCCTCTGCCCGTGAAACAGCGGCAAGAGTGGCCGCCGGTGCGCTGGCAAAGACAATTCTGGAGAAAGAAAACATACAGGTTGCGGCCTACACCACAGAACTTGGCGGCATCAAAGCAGAGAAACGGAATTTTGACGAAATGAGCAAAAATATGTTTCTCTGTCCAGATGAGGAAGCCGCCGCGCAAATGGAGAAAAGAGTTGAAGAAATGAGAAAACGAGGTGATTCTCTGGGCGGGATTGTGGAAATTTTGGCAAAAGATGTTCCCGCGGGATTGGGCGATCCGGTATTCGACAAGCTTGATGCGGAATTGGCAGGGGCATTGATGAGTATCGGCGCGGTCAAAGGCATTGAAATTGGTGCGGGATTTGAGGCCGCAAGAAAACT